>Ga0206878_10284_pt1 | contig 19722 bp, 9 predicted proteins | sample Alteio_BWOrgCont_8_FD_152621 | JGI IMG/M metagenome (GOLD analysis project Ga0206878, IMG submission 152621) | Enriched cells from forest soil in Barre Woods Harvard Forest LTER site, Petersham, Massachusetts, United States -... | ecosystem: Environmental > Terrestrial > Soil > Temperate forest > O... | reverse complement strand
GACACATGAATATGGTACAACCACATACCGTTATGACGCGGCTGGTCGATTGATTGCTGAAACGGATGTAGCAGGAAAAACGCGTTTTCTATTTTACGACGCACAAGGTCGTTTGCATGCTACCCTCTCCGTCACTGGTCAGGTCACTGAATACTTGTACGATGTCGAAGGACATTGCATTCAAACACACCAATATCAACAGACCGTCCACATCAGCAATCCATCCAGTTTTGAAGCGATCAAACCCCCAGCAACAAACCAGGATCGCATAAGCCAGGTGGTGTATAACGAATATAATCAATTGGCATATCAAATTGATGCTGAGGGCGCAGTTGTAGCTTATAAATATGATGCACAAGGCCACATTATCGCTAAAACCGCACATGCCAGCCGACTGAAAAATTACCAGACAAGCCGACAATTAACCGTCATGGATATGGCATTAACTCCTAATAATGACGACAGAACTACAACATATTACTATGATACAGAAGGACGATTGCAAGCTGAGGTGAATGGTGAAGGCTCCGCTACTGCGTACCGTTACGATGCCCAAGGTCATTTGACTGAACGTTGTCATTATGCGAATAAAGTGACGAGCTCCTATACAGGTGATTGGAATACAGACGCACCGGCTCTTGTCCGTAACCGTGATATTAAGACGTATAGTCTATACAATACAGCCGGATTAAACATTGCGGACATAGATGCAGAAGGTTATCTGACCGAGTATGTTTATGATGCACGCGGATTGTTAACCGATACACTGGCTTATTACACGAAACTTAAATCAACGCTCATTCTTAATGACACCACAACGCTTGATACAATTCGCCCAAATGCGCACGCAAACGACCATCACATCACAAGACGTTATAACGATTTAAATCAACTTGTTGAAGAAAACACTCAAAATAGTCTGGTCATTACCTACTTTTACGATGAGCAAGGACTCATCATCAGTAAGGTGAGCACCGACAGTAAAGCCCATGAAGCACGTGGTCAACAGTATCGTTATGATGCCTTGGGCCGTGTAGTGCAATCTCTTGACGCGATGGGTGCTGCGATATTTGCACAAAACAAGGCATTGGGTCTGGATGATATCGAAGCCATTTGGCAGCAACACAGCATTCGATATGCCTATGATATTGCAGGTCACATCATCAGTAAAACCAATGCGCTCAATGAAACCAGTCGTTATATTTACAATGAAGCCGGAGTATTAGCTTATAGTATCACTGCCGCGGGTGCTGTTACTGAGACCCGTTATAATGCATTTCAACAAGTGAATACGTCCATTCGTTATAGTGCATATTATACGGCGAGCACCGACGTCACGTTTCAACAATTAAAGAAACACATGGACAGCCTTGCGGACGTGCGTTTTGATGAGGTCACTCACTATGAATACAACACAGTAGGTCTTCTTTTAAGCCAACGCAAAGGAACTGGCGCCACCCAAACTACCACTTATAATGCCTTTGGCGAGCTGTCCCAACTTGAGCAGCGGGCAAGCATGACTCAAAATACGCTAACAGATTATCAATATGACCGTCGTGGTTTATTGCGCCATCGTATCGAGGATGTGGGCGGGATTAATAAATCCTATGAAGCGCAGTACGATGTGTTTGGCCGGATTGAAAAAGAATGGGATGGCCGCCAAGGCGTGTCGATTTATCTGTTGAATAAACGTGGCGAACAGATCCGTATTGAAAATCAGAGCCATGGGATAAAAATGGTGAGATATGATGCCTTTGGTCGGATATTAAGTGTCCAAGATAAAGCGGCCATTGAGTACATGTATGATGATGTGAATAATACCTTAGTGCTCGAGCGCGTGGGTACTGAGTCAATGATTAAAACTCAGTTTAATGCCTTCGGCGACAAACTTTCAATAACCGATGGCAACCATCAAACAACAACTTATCAATACGATGCATTAGGTCAACTCATTCATGTTGACGCACCTGAGAACACCTCCACGAATTATATATATGACGACGCCGGTCGGTTAACATTCCAGGACGATGCAGGCGGTCGTGTGCGCCGTTTTACTTATGATGCCGAAGGCCACGTACTGACCAAAACGATTGATCCAGATGGTTTGGCAATCACAACAACGTATTCTTATGATGCTGTGGGCCGCCAATTACAAGTAGTCGATGCTGGGCGTTGCACGCAGTTTACCTATGACAATCAAGGTAATTTGACCCAAACACGCCAAGACCCCGATGGACTCAATCTAGTTACGACATTAAGTTACAATGACCTTGGGCAATTGATGCGTGAAACGCGCACGAATGCTCAAGGTGCGGACCTTGTGACCGAGTACACACGTGATGTCTTGGGGCGATGCCTGACAAGTACGCTCGATCCTGACGGATTACAACTTACCACCACGTATACATATGATGATAATGACAACGTCATCAGCCAAACCGATGCCAATCAACACACAACGCAGTATGTTTATGATCCCAATAATCGCGTCCGTTACCGTATTGATGCGCTTGGGATTGTGACGGAGCACCGTTATGGAATCAATGGTAATAAAAAACAGACAACGACGTATTCACATCGAATTCCCACCGCAGTACATTACGATGAAGCCACTTTGGCCAAAACAATTCAGCCGGACGTTAACGCCGATCACCATCAATTTTTCGTATTTGATAAGCAAAGCCACCTGACGCGGTCTTACGATGGCATGGGCTATGTCACAGAATATCATTACGATGCTAATGATAATGTAATGACCAAAATACTTCACGCGAGACCCGTTTCTATCAGTAAATTAATAGCCGGCGATCGACCCACCCCCGAGGCCAGCGATCAATCACGCACCACCCGCTTTGTCTACGATGGATTAAACCGCCAACGCTTCCAAATAGACGCCAACGGGCGTCTGACGGAATCCCACTATGACACCGCAGGTCAGCTGATTCAGCAAACACGTTTTGCAACGTTATTAAATCTTGGTGAAATAGGCCAAACCTGCTCCTTAGCAACCCTCCAAGCCAAAATAAAACCCGACCCACAACACGACGAATCTATCCACTATACATACGACAAAGCTGGCCGCATGAGCACCCACGTCAGTGCCGCAGGCGTTATCACGGCCTATCGTTATGATGACGCTGGCAATCAAATCGAAAGTCACCAATATGCAACGCGGCTTAATGCCAATCAACTGATAGATTCCAATTGGATACATTTCATTCAAAGCTCACCAGATGATCGCATTACTCGTTCGGAATATGACGCCGCAGGACGTGCGCGCTTTCGCATCAGTCCATCGGGTCATACGGTCGAGCGTTGTTATGATGCAGTCGGCAATGTGATTGCTGAAATTGCGCATGATCAGGGTATTTCAGAAGATAACGCACATCGCAAACATTACCAATATGACGCCGCCGGACGCATCTTAAGTCAAACCGATGCAGCACAACACACCACGCGGTATTCCTACGATAACAATAACAACGTCATCAGTAAGCAAGACGCGAATAATTCCCAATGGCGATACCGTTACGACGACACCAACCAGCTCATCGAAACCATTGCACCACTAGTTACCTTCAGCACATACATCAATGGTTCTTGGCAGGAAGAAACACGATCAGTCATCACCGCTAATGATTACGACAGTTTTGGAAACCTATGCTCGGTGATTCGAGATGTCGGCGGCCTAAATCAAACCGTTCAATACACCTATGATGCGAATAATCGAAAATTACAGACGATATACCCCGATGTAGCAGTCAATAACGCCGGCCAAAATGCAAGCGCTGAAAGACAAGACAGTGTGCAAACGTTATTTGAAACATCCTGTTACAACGCGTTTGGAGACGTGATAGAAAGTCGCGATCGCGCAGGATACTCTCGACACTTTGCCTATGATGCGCTAGGTCAACAAATTTATGCGATAGATGCCGAAGGCGCAGTGACCCAATACCAGTATGATGCGTTTGATAATATAAGCAGCAAAACAACCTACATAAACCGAGTGTCATGTGATTACAGCGATATACAAACAATAGCAACCAGTATACAAAAAAATACAAATGACCGTCATGAATATTACGTCTATGACAAAGACCACCGCTTAACAGAAAGCCGCAAAGACCGTATCACGATGTATAATCCCCGTACCGGTGAATATCAATCATTAAGCCCCACGACGCAATTCACCTACAACGCGTTTGGTGATGTGATCATACATGCAGTAAAATTGACGGACGTTGACTGGTCGATAACCACGCACAAATATGACACTGACGGCTTAAAAATCGCAACCTTGGATGCAGAACATTACCTCACCACTTATACTTATAATGCGTCTGGTTTATTAGATAAAGAAACACAATACGCAACGCGCACGCAAGACATCAACGTTTTGCCCGTGACGTCTCCTAAAGATCGCACCGTTAGTCTTATTTACGACGCCAAAGGCCAATTGATTCAAAAAACCCTAAGGCAAGTCAGTTTCCAACGTTTAACGGGTCTTGGGTCGCAATATGAAACCGTCACACGCGATTTAATTAGCCGTTATGGTTATGACGCGATGGGGCACATGATTTCGACAACCGATCCCGAAGGCCATACCGCTTATTCGTACTACAATGCCCACGGACAACTCACCACCAAAATCGGTGTAGCCATGCCTACCGGGCGTGCAGCAACTATTTACTGTTATGATGCTCTAGGCCAACTCGTAGAAAGCCATCAATGGGCAAATGGCGCGGAACGTGCTGATGATACCCACTTCACATTAAATAAAGCATCACAAGCCGACATCATATCGCATAATCGTTATGACCCAAGCGGGCATTTAATTCAAAAAATCGACGGGACGGGGCACATTACCCATTACAGTTACGATGCCAAAGGTAACGTCGCCCGCAGTTGGCAAGTCTTAAATCAAGTCAATACTACAGCCTTGATTTCAGATAAACGCTACAGCTATGACCATGAAAATCATCTCACTCAAACAGCCACCATCAAAGCCTCAGGTTTGCGTACAACAGATGACGCCCAATACAACGTGTTCGGAGAAGTTATTAAAAAAGGAGTGAATGGCACGTTTGCAACGCAAGTGGATTACGATAAAGCCGGCCGCGTCTGGCGGTCTAATACGCAAGGCTATTTCCAGATTTATGTCTATGATTTAAGCGACCACGTGACCCAAGTCGTCACATCAACCAACGCCTTTGGTGCCGAATATGATAATAACGGCGTTGATTTATCAGCGAGTACGTACGATACCGCTATCGCTTTTAATCAAAACGCATGGCGTTACGATTTACAGCGACAGGACAATACGTATGATGCCCTAGGTCGCATGCTGCGACAAAGCCAAGATATTAGAACCCACATCGTCGATAAAAACAATTCTGTCATTCTCCCTCAAGCCACGCAAATTCAAGTGGTTGATCGCTGGGGGAATATCATTCGCCACACCAATGCCAACGGTCACACGACGCGCTATGAGTACAATGCGATGAACGTACTCACTCAACAAGATTTACCCGAGGTAAAAGCAGTCGATGAGCATGGTATCGCCCATACCGTATCGCCCGTTATTCATTACGCCATTGACAACCTGGGCCGCACCATTGCGATGACGGATGCCAACGGTCACACCGTCGCCCATGTGTTTGATGCAGAAGGACACATCACTCAAGACATCGACACACGTGGTTTTCATCGCGACAAAGATTACAATTTACTGGGTCAAATGATACATCAAACGAATGAACGCGGCGGAATCACCTCTTATACCTATGATAACGAAAACCGCCTGCTCACAATCACGACATCGCAAACAACACAAGGGTATGAATATGACGGCGCAGGCCAGTTGATTCGTCAAACAGATGCTCAAGGCACAGTGCAAACACTCGCCTACGACGAATTAGGTCACATGATCCAGAATACTGACGTACACAGTATGAGAAGGTATGAATATGACGACGCCGGTCGTAAAACAGCAGAGCATGACGCCAATGGCCATACCAGTACTTGGCGTTACGACGAACAGGGTCGTTTAGTCGAACACACCGACTTCGGCGGCCATCGCACAGACTATCTATATAATACAAATGGGATCATCATCAGTGAAAAATCCACCAGCGGTAAAGACCTTGCCTATCACTATTACAGCGATGGTCAATTAGAAAGCTATTCGGATAATGCACGCAGTGAAGTCTTGCGTTATACGTATGATGCTGAAGGCAATGTCACCAGTAAAAAAACCTCACGCGTGGGCAGTTGGGCGTTAGAAACGGACGATTATCAATACGACGCGCTCGGGCGTTTAGAGCACGTTATACGCCGCAGCCCGGAAGATATCGATTCAAATCTACCCACGCCCGACCATACCTTACTCTCGATTGATTATGAATATGACGCCGTCGGCAATATCCGCGACACCCACGTCACCGCCAACTACACTGGCTATCAAGCGACCAGTCACACGGATTACTACCGTTATGACGAAAACAATCGCATGACGCTTAGCAAAGGCCAGCTTATCAATGGTGAAATCAACATCACCAAAGACCAAGGCAGTGCATTGAATTATGACGAATCAGGCAATATCAGTGAAGCACAAAAATATGAAGGTGGGAACCTTCAGCGCTATACATACCATTACAACACCGACAATTTGCTAGAAATCATCCATAAAAACAACCACGACCTACAAACCAAACACTATGAAGACGGCCTTCTGAAGGAAGAAACGCTGTATGACAACGACGGCATAGCCACTCAGCACAACACGATACGCTATGAAAACGGGCGAATTCAGGGTCAAACCGTAAAAAATCGCTATTCTCAGTTGATGAGCGAAACGGATTACACATATGACAGGGCTGGCAATCTCACGCAGTTAATCACCAAAGCCCCCGCGCAGGGTAAAAATGCAGGCTACACTCTGAAACATGAATACGGCTATGAATTGTGGGACAGCTACCTTCAAAAAACAGATAACCTGACGCAATCGATGGATAGAACCGCCACGATCTATGGCAAAAGCATCCACAATTATGACATCAATGGGCTATTGCAAGATGTAGCCGACACGCAAGGCGGTGTGAATAACAACACCACGTTTTATTATGCAAGCAACATTGACGGCGTACGCGCTCGCAAAAACAAAGACGGTCAAACCAGTTATTTAACCGTTGCAGGTAGAACCATCGGTGATTTACGTCTAGACAAAGACAACATTCAGCATCTCGAGGTTTACGGTGGCTTCACGCCCGAGGGTATTGCACCAAAATCAGCCTTTGAAATGGGTCTTGCAAAAACAATCAAGCCCGTTGCCGGAACGCTCCAGGATTTTTTAAAACAACAACAAAAAGACGTGGTCTTACCTGAGTCGTCACAAGACAACTTAGGTGCCTATACCCTGAAAGCTGGAGACACGCTCGAGAGCATCGCCTTTCAAATTTATGGCGACAGTAGTCTCTGGTATCTCCTGGCTGACGCAAACGGCATCACCGACCGCACAGCACACGCAGGCGAAAAAAACAGTCAACTACATATAGGCTTGCGCCTCAACATTCCCCAAGCTGCAAAGGGTCAGCATCACTCCAGCCAAACCCACACAGTCCGATCCAACAGTGATTATACCGGCGACACCAGTGCCACCGCATACTCAGCAATGCCTCCCGCACCGCCACCACAAGGCAACAAGGCTTCGAAAATATTTTCGATGGTCATGGTCGCGGTCACCGCAGCAGTAGTCATGGTATTGAGTGCCGGCGCACTAGCCACACTCATGGGTGCAAGCGGCGGTTTAATGTCAGCAGGCCTAGCCGTCCTGGGCGGCTCCTCCACGGCCGGCATGGCGACAACCCTTGGCATAAGTTTTGCCGCAGGCTTCACCAGCAGCATTGCTGGCCAAGGCGCTGCCAATCTCTTACACCTTCAAAAAGGCATCGACTTCAAAGGAGCCCTACTGACCGGACTAGGCGCCGCCGCCACAGCAGGTCTTGGTAATTTATTAGGCAATTCAAGCGACTATGTGAAGATTAAAGACGCAATGGATGCCGGCCCATTAAACAAAGTTTTCAGCGTCTCCAGTGCCACAGAAATGATGGAACGCGACGCCCTGAGTCAAAGTCTTAACTTGGCTCTATCCCGTCATCAACACTTCGACTGGCTAGAGCTAGGCGTATCCAGCGCCACAGCAGGTATAATGGGCGGCCAGACAGTCAAAGACTGGAACACCAACCTCAACGAAAAAATAGGATCATCCAGCACCTTCGTCACATCCGAACTCCAAGCACTGGCCACAGGCAGCATCACAAACCGCCATTTCGACGCCACCCAAATCCTAACCGACAACCTCGGCAACGCCGTGAGTTCAACCATCATCCAAGAAGCAAAGGCACAAAGCGAGCCGAACTACTCACCTATTCCAGAAGACGAAAACGACGGTGGATACTGCGCTATCCCAACCGAAGAAAACTACTCCCCCATGCCCGAAGGCACTTATGAACGCCTCAATCAAGAAACAGCACTCCGCCGTCGTCTTGATGAAGTGGCTGCAAGATATATGAATGAAGCAGGTGGGGATGACAGTATGCTCGCGAATTCAGGTTCAATTTTTGGAGTGGTTGGGGATGCGGCTTATGGGGGCGGGGATATGTTGCCGGTGGGTCAGGGGGCGTTGGCACTAGATCAAACCGGAGTAAGTTTATCTAATTTTAGTTCGAGTAAAATTGAGCAAAAAAACAATTTTAATTTAACGGATGCTAAAAATGGATTAAAAAAAGTGTATGATCAGTATGGTGCAGATATGGCTAAAATAGTTGAAAAAATGTATAGATTTGAGACGGGACACTTTGATTCGGAGCAATATCATTTGACCGGCACTCCTGGCATGGAGGCCCCGCCGGGTGCAAAGGCTCCATATTATGGATGGGCGCCAGAATTTTTTGATGCGCACCCAGAATATGCGCCAACTGGCACCACGGCGCTTCATGATGGCAAAGGCATATCTAATCTAGGTGGGAACAAGCAAAAAGGTTTGGTGCAATATGTGAAGTTTTCATCGGTTGATGCCGCTATGTTGCATTTAGCCTACCGCATAGAAAATGTATCTCACGGTAATTTTGCAGAGTGGCATTCGCGGACTGACTTAAATGCACAAAAAAATTATAGAAATAGTTTGAAATATATAAGCTGGGATTTTACTAAACAGTTCATGAAGGAGTCGAGATAATGTGCAAATTTTTTAGGTTATTATTTTTTTGCTTCAGTCTTTGTGCGTGTCATGAGAACTGGGCGGTCGCAGCGGAGAATGCAAATCATGATTTCGTCAATATGTCATGTAGTGATCTAATGCTTGGATTGATTAATGAAAGTTCATTTAGTAAAAAATTCCATGATAAAAGGATGGCGCTTGAGTTTTATTTTGAGAGAAGTAATGATAAATATATGGTGCTTAAATTTGTTCGCAGAGCAGGGGTGGATAAAGACGGAATTTATGGAAATTTTAAGCTTGACTTGGTGAATCGAACATTAAAATTCATTGATCCTAGCCCCCCAGTACCAATAAAAATCAATAAAGATTATATTCCATTTATAGCGAAGAAATGTACCCCAGATCAGAATTTATATGGCAATACTGGGCATCTTCCTGATCCAGTATATGATGGTGGTGGCTAAAATCAATGCTGAGGATACAAAATATTGTTGATTGTAGTTGTTTCGATAGAGGGCAATATGATTGAGGAATGATATACTCAATAAGAATATCTCAGCACGGCTTTTATAGCCGATGGTATTTTAGCTTAACAGAAAACACTAGGTAGGATTTATGACCACAAAACAAGAAACAATAGATGCTATTGTAGCTGAGGTTTTTCAGCTCGATAGCCCTAAAATAGACCAAACAAGAAAAGGACAAGTATCGGAATTTATTACTTCCGCTGTTAATGGCGATACACCCAATACGCATCTTGTAATAAATGCTAGTGTAGATGAAAACAATACAGGCGCCATTATTTATATCCTTACAAATCTTCGTTTAATTAAGGTCGACATTGCTTTAAAAGAAATTAAATCTAGTAGTTTTCGCCTAAATACACTAATTGGTATTGATAGAAAATTAATAGATGACGATCAAATAGAATTTAGTGTCGCGTTTCAAAATGGATCTTTCGGATTAAGATATTCCCAAGATTTAAAAAATATAACTGATTTTTTTCAAAAAATAGAAATGGCAGGTAAATCTTAAATGGCTAAACGACCCGTTCAATTTAAACCAACCGACAATATTAGCGACAAACCAGACAAAAAAGTTTCATACCATGTTTTTTATGGAGCATGCACCCTTTTAGCTGCTCTGCTAGCGGGATTAATTACTTATGTAATTACAACAAACGAAAAACAAAATGAAAAACAAAATTCAATTAATGATCGGCTAATTCATGTTGAAGCCAAAACAGATCGAGCCGACTCCATTAATGATCGTGTTGTGAGACTTGAAACTCAGATGAAATTTATAAAATCCAAATGACACCGAAGCGCAAATGTATTTGAATATAGTTTAAGAGGCAACAATCGTTTCGCCAGATGACTCCGAGCCGCGACTGTCGCGAGGTTAGTTTTCCGATCAATGGGGTCAGTGTGGATTGATTAATGAAACCCTTTGTCAAATGGACACTCCTTAATCAATCCACACTGCCCCCATTGATTGAATACATCGAGGCCTACTTCACATTTTGAATTTGCGCCAGTAACATATCCGTCAGTTCGGCATACCCACTCTTATTGATATGTTCTATCGTAACAGGAGAAATTCTTTTTAGCTGGTCTAATGTCAGACTCAATGTTGCACTTGCGCTATTCGGTATATCTTCGCTAAGAAGTCCATACTCAAGAGCCATTGGTGCCATCTTAATAATTGACATCAGAACCTCTCTGATAATATTTTCATCTTTGTTTAACGTACGCACATAAAACTTTGTTATAATTCGATTTTCGGATTGAAAATCCTGCTTTTTACCAGTCCATCTAGGTTTCATTATTTCATGAGATTGCTCAGTTAACTGACTTATCTCCTCCATTACTTCTAATGCTTGAGAAATTCGTGCATCTTCTGATATCGCATCAAAAGTTGCTGATAAATTATCAATTTTTTTACATTCTCCATCAAGTATGGTTTTCTGTTCATTCGATAATTGCCTAAACCAAATTGATTTTCTCAAAAGGCCTTTAAGTGGCTCAAAAAAATCCTGGAGTAGCTCAACAGTCTCTTGATTAGATATGTTTTCCCGTATTAAACTTTCAACCATGTTTTTATGATAAATAAAAAGTTCTTTTTGAATCTCTAAGAGTCGGTTTGGCATAAAAGGCCCCTTGAATATGATGTTAATTATTAAAATTATAGCATTAATTGCAAAAAATATTCATTTTAGGATTTGGTAAGTTTTTGTCATTGACCATGCACTAATCAGAGCTACAAGCATCAGCAAGCAGAATTATCTTGATATGCTTATGCGACCAATGGGGTCAGTGTGGATTGATTAATGAAGCCCTTTGTCAAATGGACACTCCTTAATCAATCCACACTGACCCCATTGATTTTGCAGTTTTAAATAGTCTCCTGAATTGGAGTGATTGTACGACTTATATTGAGCAGAAAAGTAAGGATGCAACGAAAATGTCAAATATGATAGAAGAAAAACAATTAATATCCCACGCTGTGGCAGTGGAGGATATTGATACAATAGTTCAAACAATTTCTACACGAGTTGAACATAGTAAGTTCAAATTTTATACTACAAAAAAACGTCAACTTGACTTGTTGCAACAAATGAGCAAATTTAATTTTGGTCGCTTTCTATTACAAAATAAAGGTGTAAACGGATATTGGACCCATTATGTTTTAACGTACCCATGGTTTGGGAAAAGAACAGGATTGAGTGATCAAGGAAGTCCATTGTCAAGTCTTGAAAAATTCATTTTAGATATTCCAATGAGGGCTACACAGGAGCGCTTCCAAGTATTTTTAAAAGAAAATCAGACTCAAGTTAAAAATAATGCAAAGCTAGCATGTATCCCTTGTGGCATGATGGGTGAGCTTTTATATCTGGATTTTAATGGCATTGACAATATAGAGCTAATTGGCATCGACTATGATGCCAATACATTTAGTGACGCCCAGCGACTGGTAGTACAAAAAGGATTATCAAATTTTACGACACTAAAACAATGCAATGCATGGGAGCTTAATATTCATAATGAATATGATTTGATTTCTAGTAATGGATTAAATATATACGAATCAGATAATACGAAAGTTACCGCACTATACAAACAATTTTATGATGCATTAAAACCAAGCGGAAAATTAGTAACCAGCTTTTTAACGTACCCACCTTTTGCCGGCGGAAAATGCGAATGGAATATTTTTAAACTGAAGTTAAAAGATCTGTTTCTGCAAAAAATCTTATTTTTTGATATTTTGCAGGTAAAATGGCAATGTTATCGAACGACGACGCAAATGAAGGCCATGCTTGAATCAATCGGCTTTCGAAATATTAGTTTTATTTATGATGAAATGAGGATGTTCCCCACCGTGGTGGCTTATAAATAACTAGAATACTCCAAGTCACCAAGGATCAATGGGGTCAGTGTGGATTGATTTCAGTGTGGATTGATTAATGAAACCCTTTGTCAAATGGACACTCCTTAATCAATCCACACTGACCCCATTGATTTCCTAAATTAAGCAACAAAACCAACCCAATAAATGCATTTATTGTTCTATGTGTAATGTTTTTAAACTAATTTTAGATGAAAAAATATCTATATTTTTCAAAGCGTTATCTCAGAACGACCACTTTTGGGGGTTTGTACACAGGCCCCCTATATGTAAAAATCTGTAAAATAATTTTACAACTAGAGGGTAAAGCGGTAAAATAATGAACAATGTTGGCGGATGGATAGAGTATAATGCTCAAAAAAAATATTAACGAAGATATTTTTGACCCATTGTGTGACTATTTAACCGAAGAAATCGCTCAAAAACAGATCCTTTCAACAAATAAGACACAAGGATCCTCTTCTAACTTAATAAGAGAGACAGCCGCCTTGCGTATTCAACACGCATGGCAACTTTCAAATATAAAAAAAGTCCTAAGTAGTGATCCATATCAAGCTTATGTATCCCTGATGGACCCCAATGATCAACAATGGATGTTGTCTGTGATGATGCTTGGACAACGCCAGTCTGATTTTAAATCAGGTGTAACACCGATAAAAAATCCGCTCATTTATCATCGGGATTACCATCGCACAACCATTAGTGATAGCAATACCACAGAATTATTTCCAGATAAGGTTAAGGCGAACGATCATTTGCTTCTTCCGCTCGTTTCATTGAAAACAACACCTATTGACCGTTTATTAAATGATTTTTTCATCGATAAGTTAGATAGCTTAATGTTAGTAACAAGTAGTGATAATCCTTTTACTTTTGTTAATATCAACAAATATGGCTTGCCTACACAGGATAAATGGGCAGAATTTAAATATATCCAGAATCTGGAGAATTCGATACAGGCATTGGGACTCATTGCCTCTCCATGGGAGATTGCTTCTGCTTATCCTTATCGAGATCGAGAAACGCCCCAGTTCATAAAATACGCGAAGAACTCAACCCTAATTGAAGACGATGCCATCAGAAGACTACGAAGATTGGCCAACAATCGCCACGCACCCACCCATAAAATAGCGCAATCATTAGAAACAATAATGTGTGATTTGCCAAACTTGACACCTCTGGCTCTCTATAGAGTGAACCTCATCTTAAATATAATCACTCTATTTTATGCTTATGATTACAGTAAATTTTCCCAGCATGTGTACTATATCATTCACGAAATAAGTTTGGGGCTCCTTGATACTTCAGATAAACATTCTCTTCATGTTCGCTTTGAAAACTTTAGCACAACCTCAAAACAGAGCTTCATAAACGCGCTGGGCTTGAGCAACGATGACTTACAACAACAGCATTTTATTGTAGCGCCGACATTGTCGGGCAGTCATGCTCATATCATGGGGTTACAATTAGCCAAGTCCATGCATACTGACTCTGGAGCATCATCAATATATTCGAATGGTGCCTTAAATTATTATGAATTTAAGCACTTTTTGATTGAGAACACATCAGATGAGGCTGATGTTTTTTGTATAACTACTGGACCCATTTGTTATGAAGTCATTAATCCGGGTATCGATATTAATCTTTTTGTAAAAAATCATCTAATCGATAAAAATAGAACAAAACCAGCAACTTTGTTGATTGATACAACAACGACCTTATATAAAAATTTGAAGTTGAATGAAGAAACAAAAACAATGGTGAGATCAGGACAATTGTCTATTATTGTACATGAAAGTCATCAAAAATTTGGATTATTACATACTGATCAGGCTCAATGCGGACGGATGATGGCTTTTTGTTCAAGACAACATTTTGATGTAGTTGCTTTAAATGATTTACAAGCAAAAGCAGAACAAGATTATAATGAGCACCTTGATCTCAGGATAGGCGTGTATATTAGTACTCATTGTGCTTCTTCACTTGAAGAGATCAAACAGCAACATTTTAATCAAGGTGCTTCATTACAGCGATTTTTAAATCGTTTTTATTTTGTACCCGAAACTACTCCAATGGACCCTGATAACTTATTGGCACAGGATGAACGTTATTTTTGTATGAATTCAGGGTTTCACAACATTTCTAAAAGACATAGCTTTGGTCATCATGATACAACAATTATTGACAGGGGTTTACGTATCAGTGCAAATGCTTCAGATCAACTGGATTCATGGCTAGAAACAACGAAACTGTATATCGAGCGTTACGAACATGAAACAGTCAAAGATAAGAAAACGTATTATAATGATTTATTGGTTTTTTTACTTGAATATGGCAAACATAAAACGCAATTACATTTAAAAGAGCAAATCATTGTGTTGACGATAGCGTATCAGTTGATTCGTCACGCGCCTAACCAACTAAAAAATAATCTTTTCTTTTTTATATTGCTTGAAAGCATTATCCCATTATGCGACTCCCTTCGGCATCGTCCAGTGTATACGTTTATATATACCTATTATGCCCAAGAAAAAAAATTGATTAGAAAACACATGAATACTGAGCAATGGCCTGTGTTCCTTCAACTGTTTAAATTTTTATTTAATCAAAATGTCACTTTTGATTCGCCCGCCTATACTTGGATAGGAAAACAACCGTTGGCTAGAGCCATGGACTCGGTCGTAGACATATTAATGAATTTTTATTTTTTAATTCCTAATAGTGATGATTATATCGACCAGTGTGTGCAGTGTTTTCAGGGAGTTACACGAGAGGAATTGAACGATAATTTATTAAGAAGGCAGGCGCTACTGACTGCCATTAATGAAAATAACACTGCTACTATAACCTTACAGTTAGAAAAGTTTTTATTTCGCGATATATTTCTTGATAAAAATTGTTTAACACCTCTGTATGCCTTAGTTGCTCAGGGCAATAGTGATGCTATAAATGAACTCATTAAGCGAAACATCTCAATATTTACACCAGTTGATCGACATGGAAGCACGTCTGTTTTATTGGCCGCTCAATTAGGTAATAGATTGATTATAAAAATGCTTCTTGATGCCGCCTATGCATTGCAAGAACCAGACACAAACGGCATATTATCCAGCGTAGACAAAAACGGGTGGAGTGCATTGCATTGGACGGCTTTTCATGGTGATGCATATGGCAGTCGTAAATTAATTCAGTTAAATGCGCCTATTTGCTATTTAACATCAGATGAAGAACACCCAGTTCATCTAGTTCAGTCGCCTGCAAGTGAAGTTTTTGAAGAATATTGGGTAATAAAAAAAATGTGGCACGAAGGATTCATCGACCCTAGTAAAGTTCCAATTTTTTATTCTATTTTTCGACAAAGTTACGTAAACACAAACAACAAGTCGAGTCTTTATGAAAAATATATTCATGCAAGTAATCGGGATGGATTGTCACATAAAGAAGTAAGCGAGGATAAATATACTGAATTTTTATTGGCATGGTGTAAATCTGGTATAACTCATTTTATTGAAGAGTTAGCATCAATTCATACTCCGGAGAAACCAATTATAGAAAAATCAAGTGTTTCAATTTCTTCAAGAAATTCATTTTTCCAAGGCGCGATCAATCACCGTTTAACCAGTACTCCCGTTGTAGCGAATGAGAAAATGGACTGCTGTACTATTTGTTAATTATTAACGCAGAGTATGGGGGCTTCGCTCTTTATGACAGGCGAACGCATCCTAGTTATGTGATTAGCTTGACTGGATGTAGTTTCTATATTAATTATAATTAAAGGCCAAATATCCGTATTTATACGAATAGAGAAGGAGTTAGATCAATGGGGAGATCAATTACTATTTTTTGTGCTAAAGCAACGCAGCGATCTGGAATCAGTGTTCGATTAAAACCAAAATCAGTATTCAAAATCGCGTTAATTTACTCATCCAAGTGAAGATGGTGCAAGTGGTTCGTTGATTAAAACATACTGGTCTTGGTCAATGGATTGAGTTAACGCGCCATTTAACGTTAAGATTTGCTCAAGATTCTGTATTAATTCTGTATCAAATGGGGCCAGCTGATTGATAATTAATAATACTTTAATTATCAGTTTTTGATTTTGTTTATTTATATCAATGCGGATGTTCGGACAAAACACCGCTTTCATGATTAGATCAGGTGGAAGTATAGCACCCAAATAGTTTATAAGTTGTTCCTGTGAGTCTGTCGACGGCAGATCAATTGAAATCATGATTTCTTTTTTATTTTTAGTTTCATCAATTGAAAAACCATCAACAATAGCTGCGATATTTGAACGTGGATATGTATAACGAAAAAAAATCAGTTCATTAACAGTGGAAAACCATGAATAATGCGTCATTTGAATCTCTTCAATTTATTGGAGGTTATAAAAAACGTATACAGTGTGTTCATAAATAATGCGATTAATGGGGTCAGTGTGGATTGATTAATGAAGCCCTTTGTCAAATGGACACTCCTTAATCAATCCACACTGATCCCATTGATTCGCTCACGGGCGTACGATCCCGCGGACAAGCCGCGGGACGTCGAGATCGGAAATGTCAACAGACCCTAATTATTTGGAGCTGGTAACAAATCTTTTAATCTTTTCTGATATCTCAAACATAACTATATTATGCGTTACAATCCAAACGAATTTGTTTCTTGATCTTCGTGAGGCTCACATGTGGCATCTTTAATATGTGGCGTTGTTGAGTTTTTTGAAGTCATTTCATTATAAATACGCTCATATGCGTAAAAAAATGGGTAACTAACAGGCAAACTTCCATACGCGCCACCTATTGCAGCATAATTCATCGCGTTCCAAGCAGTTGAAGTTAATAAAAAGGCATATGCGGCTCCAAAGTTACTAATCTCGCAAGCAGCGGATGTTGTTATGTAACCTGCATTTTCAATTATTTTCCCTGGAAAGGTTGCTGCCTCAGCAGCAATAAATTTAGGGCATTCTGTAGGCATCGTTTTTTTTGAATAAAGTGCTTTACCAGCACCATATGCCGCCCCAGCCATACCGCCGATCGTGACGCCTGTCATTGTAGTTCCTGCGCTGATTGCTAGATAGCCAGTTCCAACATCCTTTGCAACTTCAAAAAATTTCATACCTTTACACCAATTATATAGAGTTGGTGTATTTTAAGCGATTCGTCTTTTAAAGCAAGATGAAATCGGTATCTGTTATGGCCACCAGAAAACGCTCGTTTTTCTGGTGATTCAATTCCTTAAGATCAATGGGGTCAGACTCTGAGGTATCGACACCTTTTATATGTCGTCCCCGCGAAGGCGGGGATCAAGGGTTAATATGTTAAAGTGCAAATACCTTATTAATTGATATGCTTAACGTTTGTGCTGTCACGCGATTAGAAGCATTCACAAATAAAGTACCGTCCGTTGTGTACGTAGTACCTCCACTGGTGGTGGAACTAATGAAGCCACTTGAATTGTTGTTTTTATAGGCATTGGTTACAGAGTAAGTATAATTGCAATCTAAAAACCAACTGGGACTAAAGTAATAAGCCGCGCCAATTTGCATAGCCCCACCCCACATCCATTTTGAATTAGAAAAATTAACTTGTTCACCTGAAATATCCGCGTGTACACCATTTATATCGGCGTAACCAATTGAATGATAAATATTAGACCTGGCCCCAATAACTGAAGGCCCTGCCCCCAAATATACAACGCTATTCATAAACGAATGTCCAATGAATGGCATTAACGCTAACTCATGTTTAGAATTTACTTGTGAAGATTGAACAATAACATTTCCTGTAAAAGTAGTGCCACCTACGAGCGACGTGAATGTTCCAGCCTGAGGAGAATCAATAGCTTCGTCATTGGCGACTGAATCTAAATATTGGTATAAAAATTTAACACCCCAAAAATGATCGCTACCTGTAAAATTCTTGAAATAACCTCCTTGTACTTGCGGAGCAAACGTCGAATTAATATTATGATAAGGATTCGCAGGGCCGCCCGCCTCTCCAAAAGCCGTCAATGCACCGCCTGCAAAGACATCAGACACTCCACTAGCAAACAAGTTTTGATCGGTTTTAACAGAATTATAACTTCCACCTAGACCAATAAATAAACCAGCCTCTGGCTTATTCTCTGTGGATGGACCCATTCCTCCTGCATGTATTACGCTGCAAAAAGTTAATAAACCCACTGTACTACTTAAACTCAATTGTTTTAGCACTAAACGCTCCTTGTGTAATAATTAAACTCATGATCCAGTTTTCGCAAAGTATCGGCAACAGTTAGGGTCTGTTGACATTTCAGATCTCGACGTCCCGCGGACAAGCCGCGGGACGTCGGGCTTCGACAGGGCAAATGTCAACAGCCCCTAATATCTTTCATATTTGTTTTCTCGTCAAATAAATCAGATATTCAAGATGGCTGAATCTTTTTACTATACCTTTAAATATTCACTTTTAAAATAGTGGAATCAATGGCCGTGTGGTCATCGGGGGTAACCACCGACGGCCAAACTCCAAATTGCGATGTATGGATATCAATATAAATCAATCCAGTCTGGCCCTAATGGCACTAAGTTAAGGAATTTTTGCTCAAATTCAGCACGAACGGTCTTGTGAACATTCCTTAACTTAGTTCCATTAGAGGATCAATGGATCAATGGGGTCAGGGATCAATGCGCGGCTCTTGACACTAGGCCCTAGGTAGTTCCTCCGGTCCCGAAGAAAGTGCCATTGTCAGGTGAAGTTGTTACAGAACTCCAAGCGCTTCCTCCATCAATGCTGATATAGAGCAGAGGGCGGTTGGTCGCGTCATCTTGCCCTGCGGCAGTACAAATAGCTGAAGCGCCTGTACCCGTGCAACTTGTTGCGTTGAAAGCGCCATTGTCAGCTGAAGTTGTTACAGAGCTCCAAGCGCTTCCTCCATCAGTGCTGATATAGAGCAGAGGGAGGCTGGTCGTTAAATCTGACCCTGCGGCAGTACAAATAGCTGAAGCGCCTGTACCCGTGCAACTAGTTGCGTTGAAAGCGCCCTGGTCAGCTGAAGTTGTTACAGAACTCCAAGCGCTTCCTCCATCAGTGCTGATATAGAGCAGAGGGGTGTGA
>Ga0206878_10277_pt1 | contig 19901 bp, 24 predicted proteins | sample Alteio_BWOrgCont_8_FD_152621 | JGI IMG/M metagenome (GOLD analysis project Ga0206878, IMG submission 152621) | Enriched cells from forest soil in Barre Woods Harvard Forest LTER site, Petersham, Massachusetts, United States -... | ecosystem: Environmental > Terrestrial > Soil > Temperate forest >... | reverse complement strand
AATACCGCCGTACCAATGACCAAAACCGGCTTTACCGGCAACGTAAACAGCCTGGAAAAACTCACCAACGGTTTTGCCCTGCCAATGGCCAATTTAAATGTTGACGCACAATTGTCTGACGGCGTTCGTATGGATATAACCGCTTACCTGTCATCCAGGCACCACGAGGATACCTGGGTAAAAGGAGGGTATATCCAGTTTGATAAACTATTGTTCCTGAAAAGCGACCTCGTTAACATGCTGATGAAAAACATCACTATTAAAGTAGGCCAGTTCGATGTGGATTATGGCGATCAGCACTACAGGCGTTCCGACGGCGGCAATACCATCTATAATCCTTTTATAGAAAATTATATCATGGACGAGTTTGCTACGGAGATTGGCGCCGAAGTTTATATCCATACTAACTCGGGCTTCTTTTTAATGGGCGGTGTTACCAATGGCGAGCTGGATGCAACGGTTATTTCTGCGGTCAAAATTGATTCTGCCACTCATGAACCCAATAAATACGACCCGGCCTTTCATGGAAAACTCGGCTTTGATAAGCAAATCAATAAAGATTTAAGATTCAGGGTCACCGGCTCGTTTTATAGCGTTCACAGCGCCAACAGCAGTACCTTATTCGGCGGCGACCGTACCGGCTCACATTATTTTAATGTAATGGAAAACCAAAACGTAGCAAACGGCACCGTACTATCCGACGCGAATGACTACAGTCCTTTTTCGGGCAGGTTAAACCCTGGTTTCAGTGAAGAAGTAAATACCGCTATGGGTAACGTATTTCTGAAATATAAGGGCCTCGAGTTTTTCGGAACATTGGAAGATGCCAAAGGCAGAGCCATTACCGAAACAACCCAGCGCAAGGCAACCCAATACGCTGCCGACCTGATCTACCGCTTCCCGCAGGATAAAGAAAACTTTTGGATCGGTTTCCGTTACAACAGTGTAACCGCCTTACTGCAGGGCAATACAGCAAATGTTACCGTTAACCGCCAGGCCGGTTCATTAGGCTGGTTCATCACTAAAAACATTATGGCAAAGGCCGAATATGTAAACCAGAACTACAACGGTTACGCTGCCAATAACATTCTCAATGGCGGCAACTTTCACGGCGCTGTATTAGAAGCCTCAATCGGATTTTAATTGAACAATACAGAACTAATATATTAACAATAAGGATGTTAAGAGAGGTGGTGTGGTGGGTAGTGTAGTGGCGCGGGGTGTGTCGGACGAAATGTTCGTTGACACACCCCCTCACCTCTCCCGGTAGCCATCGGGAGCGGAGCCGCATAGGCCGGCGTTTTAAATCCACTTCTATCCCGATTTTCCAATTATTAAACACGTTATAAAATGAAAAAAATACTGACCACAGGGTTAATAGCAGGATGTATCCTGTTTATCCTCAGTTACGGCGGGCTATTCCTTGGGGTCAGATTTTTTCCGGGCCTGTTCGTGGCATACGACAACCCATTGTTCAACAGCAATGGCAGCAGGGATGTACTGTTCTACATGCACGCCTTCATCATCAGTTTTGCGCTATCCTGGTTTTGGGACAGGTTTAAAGGGTTGTTTCATGGCACATTCGTCATGCGGGGACTGGAGTTCGGACTGGTTTACTCGATCATCGCCCTGTTACCCGTAATGTGGATATCCTTTAGTTCTTTAGACATTACGGTAGTGATGGTGTTCAGCTGGTTCCTGTATGGGCTGGCGCAGGCTGTAGTCGCCGGGTTGATATTTGCAAAAATTAATCCCTGACCATATCATGCACTACAAAAACATACTTTGTTTAGTGCTGGTACTATTTTCCGGCACGGGTTTTTCTACAAACTATATCGATAAAAAACTTTCATTGAAGAAATGGGTAGTAAACGAGAATAGCAGCCTTAGCGTAAACGGCAGCACTAACATCAACAAGTTTTCCTGTGTGATACCTGCTTACGGACGAATAGACACCATTACCCTGCATAAAAGCGACGATGAAAAGGGTATAGTTTTATCGGGCAGCATTGCTCTTAGCGTAAGTAGTTTTGATTGTCATAATTCGGGGATGACCAGGCAACTCCAAAAAACATTAAACGAAAAACAATTTCCCCTGTTGCATATCAGGTTTTTGTCGCTCAATCGCCTTCCGGCAATAACCGCGAAACCACAATCGATAACCGGGGCAGTGGATATTGAAATTGCAGGGGTAAGTAAACATTTTGAAATCAACTACCAGATCAGCCAGGACGGGGAGAATGGCATTGACCTGTTAGGATCAAGGCAGCTGAATTTTTCAGATTTCAATCTCATCCCTCCCACCAAACTTGGCGGCATGATAAAAACGAGAGATCAGTTGATGGTTGCATTTCATCTTAAAATTAAAGCGGCGGGGTAAGGAGAAAGGTAAAGAGCAGAGATCATGAGCACAGCATATGAATGTTGATATTGCCGAGCGAATCAGGAAGTCCTTTTAAAGATAACTTATTACTTTATGTAGGAGTTTAAATTTCGGCATTGAGAGGTAGCAAATTAATCATTATTTGAAGTTTACATAACTGCATTCTTATTTATTATTTACGGGCCTTTTTTTGAAATTATCTGACGGTTTGGTATACCAATTTTTGATAACACTATCAAGCACCTAGAAGATGGATTTAGCCAGTAGATATTTCTGTTGTTAGCGCAATATTGGTTAAACTCATCATAAAACATTGTACCCATTCCGGAAAGGTTTGACAAATCAATAATTATTTTTCTGTGCGTTGGCAGATGCTCCAAAAAATTATTCAATTCATCTTCTTCTCTTTCTGAAATATCACCAAATAGCTTATAAGTTAATGGATGGTCTGACAGCTTCTTTAATCCTAATTTATGGGGAAAATATTGTTCTAACCGTTCAAAATAATTGATCAACTTTTGATCAGTAAATGCGTTATCGAGTAAATTAAACACGACCACCATCAAATCAGCATTTTTTGTCCCGTTTTCGGGTGACCAAAATGCGAACTTCTTCATTGTGCTATTTTGAGTAAAAATTCCTTTAACATCAATACCATCACTGCCTACATTGATGTCATAGACCAAAACCGAATCGCCATGAACAAATTCTTTATGGCACCCAACCGTATCAATGCTGCTTTTAATTTGGAATTTATAAGTTTTAAGAAAATTCGTTAATGCCATTAACCCACTTGAAGGAATAGTGGTTTTACATTCAATCGAAGTTTCCTTCGTCTTGTAATTTTTATAAATGCGAATATTCAGAAATCCAGAATCGCCTTTAGCTGTAATGATTAGTTCACTTGCGCTAATAAAGGAGGGCACAAAACCTATTGCTAACTCATAATCAATCGGTTTAGATTGACCGAGGGATGTTCTCACAATAAAGATAAACATTATAAGTATGAGAAAATTCTTCACGGGAAATCGGAATTTTAAATCAACGTAAAGATAATACGATTTATTTGGTTTCAATATCAGGAAGCGGTGGGAAGTTATACATTATTCCAAGGCTTGCCTGTCCAGGCGTGTCACTTTGACATACAATAAATTAAGTGCTCGCTTAAATTAAAAAATCTGTTACCATTGTAAATGAAGCATGCCATTTGTTTCGTCTCCTATAGTATGTCAATCTAGCGGACATCTAATGAACATTAACCGCTCCCCAACCCATTACCAACAGGGCTACACAATACATCGCCGCCTGGAACGCATTCCCCATATTTATCTTTCTACGCATTATTTCCAACTGAGCAATGTCGTCGCTGTTTAGCGCGGCGACCGTTTTGTAAACAGGTAGTTTGATCACCTTGGCGACGCTCCCGGATATCAGCCAGAGGCCGAGGCCCAGGGTAATCCACCAGTTACCAAATCCATAAAAATAATAATACGGAATAGCGCCAATAAAGGGCAGGTTGAGTGCGATAATCATGAACGGGGATTTGGATGAATATTGAACCAGCAATGCTGTTAAGTTTTTAAATGTCGCCAAATCAATTGCATTCATCATCTGCCGGAACACGCCGGCAAAAAACAGTAAAAGCGCCGCGTTGGTAGCCACCGATGCAAAAAGTAAAGTTTCGGCGAAAGTTTTGGTCATGGTATTTATTCTTTAGGGTTCTCAATGGTAAATTTAAGTATTTCGACAATTGTTACAGGCTGAAAATAATATATCAGACTTCAATTTGTCGTATTTATACAAAGGTCCGCCGTTAGTTGTGCGCTATATTGCCCCCTTACACAATTCGCGTTCTGAGAATTTATTTACAACAAATAACATGAAAAAAGTGCTGCTTTGCCTGGCTTTTCCGCTGGTGCTTTTAACTGCCGTACGCGGCCAAAACATTAACCCAACCAACCTAAACGCCCTATTGCAAAAAGGCAAAGAAACACGGTCGAACGCCATTATTGTCTATAAGGACGGTAAGCTTTACAATTCAACCTATTTTGATACCGTAAAAGCGGGCACTAAAATTGAAACCATGTCGTGCACCAAAAGTATAGTGGCTCTTGCGGTTGCTTGTTTGCAGGCCGATGGTTTAATCGACAGCCTGAATGTTCCGGTCTATAAATTTTACCCGGAATGGAAGCAGGGACAGAAGCAGCTGATCACGCTGAACCACCTGCTCACCATGACCTCGGGCATCCAGAATAACCTAAATGCAACCGTTGAGATATATCCCAGTCTTGATTTTGTGCAACTGGCGCTCGCTGCCGAGCTTTCATCAAAGCCCGGCGAAAAGTGGGAGTACAACAATAAGGCATTAAACCTGCTTGCCGGAATTGTAAAAAAAGTAAGCGGGAAACGGATGGATGTTTACATTAACAACCGCTTATTTAAGCCCCTGGGCATTAAAAATTACGGCTGGACACTCGATAATGCCGGCAATCCGAATGTAATGTCGGGGTGCCAGTTAAAGCCTGCTGATTTTATTAAGATGGGTTTGCTGCTGCTGAACAAGGGCAACTATAATGGGGTGCAGGTAATCCCGGCTAAATACGTTGAGGGGCTTACCGTTCCCTGCAAGCAATACGACGGTTATGGGATCCTTTGGTGGATAGATCATGAATCATCGGTATTTGTTGTTGACGACGATATCATAAACGCCATGACTACCAACGCCGTAGCACCTGATTTTATCGAGAAAATAAAGCTCATTAAAGGCACCTATGCAACCGAGCTGGATTTTTTTAACAAGGTCGTGGGGGTATTCGGCCCTGGTTGGCGGCAGGCCATGACAGGCCATCTACAGGCAAAAAAATTACACTTTTTCAGGAAGGTGAACAACGGAGGCATCTCCTACCGTGCGGATGGTTACCTCGGTAACTTTATAATTGTCGATCCCAAAACCAATATTGTAGCTGTCCGGATGATCAGCAGTGACCGGTCGACGGGCGATAGCACCAATTTCATCGAATTTAAAGACATGGTGCTTGGCCTTACAAAATAACCCTGTTATGCCAAAAGCAGCAGGCCAATAGCGATAATTGCAGGCAAAGCCTGGATAAAAAATATTCGCTTTGAAACACTGTAAGCGCCATACAGTCCTGCAACTACGATGCAAGCCAGGAAAAACAGCGATACGTTGGTTTGCCAGGCGCCATCGTGAATAAAGAAAGTCCACAGCAGCCCCGCGGCTAAAAAACCGTTGTATAAGCCCTGGTTAGCGGCCATGGCTTTGGTTTGGGCAAATAAGGGGGCCGGGATGTGTTTAAATACTTTGGGGCCACGTGTGGTCCATACAAACATTTCGAGCCATAAAAAATAAAAATGTTCCGCAATAATTATTGCGATGAGGATGCGGGTAATGGTGTACATGAACGTGAGGTTTATGTACACTAAGGTAAGCATTAAATCCCCGAATATTAAAAATCACAATACCTCCGGAAAATCGAGTTTAAAGTCTGCGGAAGCTGCCACTCTACTCCCCCTTAAACTTCAACCCGATCTGTGCCCTGGCAATATCCAGCATGCCGATCATCTGCCTTGACATTTCGTGACTGATCACCGGGCTTTCGGTTTTGCGGTCTCTAAGCAGGTTGCAGAAATGCTGAATTTCGTAGTTGAGGCCGCCGGAGGTAAAGGGTTCGTCAATTTCAACCACGCGGCCGTCGAGATAGCTGATCGTAGCTTTTGAAGGATTCCACCAGTTTTTGTGGATGGTGATGTGGCCGATGGTTCCGCAGATGAGGGCATCGCCTTTGCCATGAAGATCGAACCCGGCATAAAGCTGGGCATAGCCGTTTTGGTGTTCGGTTTGAAAGATGGAGAACATATCGATCCCGGTTTCGCCGAACCTGCCCATGGTTTGTACTTGTTTGGTGGCGCCAAGCCAGTCGATTGCGAGGAAGGCTTCGTAAATGCCTACCTGCATCAGGCTGCCGCCCACCAGCTCATGACTAAAATTGGGATGATCGTGACTCAGATCGGCAACGGATGAGCCTGCCCGAATATAGCCAACCTGACCGATAGGGTCAGTGAGCAAATATTCCTTTAGTCGCCTGTACAATGGGAAAAACGGCGGCTTCATCCCTTCCATAAACAAAAGCCCCTTAGCCTGGGCTATTCCCAGGATACCTTCCAGCAAACCGAGGTTGGTTGCTGCCGGCTTTTCGCAAAGCACATGTTTGCCTGCATTCAGCGCTAAAATACTATATAGATGATGACTATCCGGAAGCGTTGCGATATAGACCGCATCTATATCACTCAAAAGCAATTCATCAACCGACTCACAGGCCGTGCCGCCATACTGTTTAACAAAGTTGTTAACCGTTTCCGCCCGTCTCGACCAAACCGAAACTACGCGACTGCCCGGAACTACTTCCAGTCCCTGCATAAACCTGTGCGAAATCCGCCCGCAGCCGATGATACCCCATTTGGTCATTGTTTTTGGTTCATGGTTCATAGCTGGAGAGTCGATAGTACGAATATCAGGTCTCAGGTCCATAATTTCTAACGCAAATATTTTTCACCCTTCGCCTTTTACCTTTCGCCTTTAACCTTTTCCCAGGCTTTCAGCTTTAGTCTTTCCGCTTTCAGCACCTTTCCCCTAATCTCCAATCAACTAACAAACTACTGATACTGTATATAAATCGGGTGCGGTTTGTACATCTTTAGTATCTCCTCGGGCGTAAGCATGTGATGCGGCGGCAACCACGAGTCGTTTTTATAAAACAATTTGAAGCCGGTAAACTGTACCGGGTCGTGATATACATAATCGCGGTAGGTGCCGGTCTTTAAGTCAGGGGGACCAAAGCCGTCCATATCCATAACAAACTGAATTTCGGGGTGAAGCTTAATGTTTTGATAATTGGTCAGCATTTTGCGCGTAAAACGGTGCACAATAAAAATTTTGGGTGGCAGGTGATATTTCCGTACCTCGTTGGCTAAGTAAGCCGAAACATAGTTAACATCTGCCGCATCGTAAGTGCCTATTTTTTTGCCGGGGTGAGTGCCATCCTTCATAGAAAATTCGGGGTCGATACCGCAGTGTACATCAGGCATTTGCCAGTACTTTTCCAATTTGGGCAGCTCCGCGTGGATATTGCTCAACGCCACCTGGATATCAAGGAAAAGAATGGCATGGGCCCTTTTAGCCAGCCTTACTGCGCTATCTATTTTTTTATTGGGCATGCGGTTAATATACATGTTGTCCTTACCGGGGAAGCCGGCGGCCACCACGGCAATATAATGCAGCGCAGGTTGCACAGGTGTTTGCGGGTCGGCCTTCTCCCAATGCTTTACTTCACCTTTTAGTTTGGCCAGCATTTGGTCCGGCGGCAGTTCGCCCAGGATGCCCATCTTTTTTGCGGACAGGTTACCATAAAACGCCACTACCCTTTTAAAGGGTAAAATAGCACCGGGCAAAGGATAAGGCGCCTTTTTTACAGGCCATTTGCCTGTGGTATCACCATTTGCCAGCCGCTTCATTAATGAATCATACAGCTTTTTGTCGAGCGGCGGATACACCACCGGCGTAGGCACAGTGTCTTCTTTTACGGCAGCGGCAGTTTTTTTAGTGGTGTCTTTTGATGGTGATTTACTTTTGGTACCGCCGGGGCTGCAGTTTGAAAAAAGTGTTATCGCAGAGAAGAAAATAAGAACAGGCAGGATTTTTTTTTTCATTTATTTTAATGTTAATGCTGAAGGTAACCGGGGCCGTGCAAAATAACACCTTTCCGGGCACCGGTATGTTTAAAATTATCAACAGTTAACGAGCCATTTACCAACACAAACTTAAACCCTGTGGAATAAGCATGCGGATGTTCAAATGTCGATTCGTCTTTAACTGTACCGGCGTCAAAGATAACAATATCAGCATACATCCCCGGCTGAATTATTCCGCGGTTGGTAATATGGAATTTTTGGGCGGGTAAGGAGGTCATTTTCCGTACCGCATCTTCCAGCGTTACCAGGTTTTTTCCGCGTACATAATAGCCTAAAACCCGTGCATTGCTGCCATACCCGCGTGGATGGGGCACGCCCACCCCAAACTGACGGATGCCCGAGTCGGAGATGATCATGGTAAGTGGATATTTTAAAATATTTTCCACATCGGTCTCGTTCATGCTATGGAAGACCATGCCGGCGCCACCCATTTTTACAATGTCGAGTATGGTTTCTATTTCATTTGGTATGGTTGAGGGCCGGCCGGCAGCTATATTTATCTGTTCGATACTTTTTCCGTTAAGCGTAGTATCATACTTGCAGCTGGCTACAATGGCATAATCAAAATGTTCGCGCTTGCGGCGGTGCATGTCGACTATCATATCATCCACGGCTTTTTGATGAAAGACCGGATCGGCGAGACGCTTCAATATTTCGGGTGTACCCCCGGCTTTCAGCCAATCGGGCAATAATATATTTAAGGTAGTGCTGCTGGCAGTATAGGGATAGGCGTCAACCGTAACGTCGATGCCCTCTTTGCGGGCGCTATCCACCATCGCCAGCATTTTGATTGACGCCCCCCAATTGGGCTGACCAACCTTCAGATGCGAAATCTCTACCGGTATTCCCGCCTTACGGCCCACATCAATGGTTTCGGCAATGGCTTCAAATACATGGTCCGATTCGTTGCGCATGTGCGAGGTATAAACCCCGTTATACCTGGCGGCTTGTTTTGCCAGGGCGACAATCTCATCTGTTTTTGAATAAATCCCTGGGGTGTATTCCAAACCGGTTGAAAAGCCCATCGCACCGTCGCGCATGGCCTGGGCAACCAGTTCTTCCATCTTTTTTAGCTGGGCCGAATCCGGTGCTATGTCCTCACCACCTAAAATAGCCTGCCGAACATCGTTATGACCGATGAGGGTACCTGCATTCACCGATAATTTAACGCCTTGTAAAAAGTCGAGATAGCTTTTAATATTTACTTTCGAGGTGCCACAATTGCCGGTAATAACCGTGGTTACGCCGTCGTAAATAAAATTATCGGCAGTAGGTGTTTTTTCTTCGTCGTCTTCAATATGGGTATGCACATCAATAAAACCTGGGACTACCACCAGGCCTTTTGCATCGATCACCTTAGCGGCCTCACTTTTGGAAAGGTCGCCAATTTGGATAACCTTATCTTTTATAATGCCCACATCGCCATAAAACCAGGGATTGCCGGTACCGTCAATTATCTTCCCGTTTTTTATGATAATATCGAAGTGCTGCTGGGCAAACAGAAACGACGGAAGAATACAAAATATAATTAATGCTTTAATCCGGCGCATAGTGTTTGAATAGCTAGTAAATGTTAGCATAATTATTGGGTGAAAAAAGTGTAAATTTGTTTTAGATGATTTTTTTATGAACACGGAATTAACTTTAAATAAAATCTTATCCCAGGTTCAAAAGCTCGACAAAGCTGAACAGGCTTCTTTATTGAAGAAAATAGCATCGATGTTAAAAAATGAGGAGAAGTCCTCCAGTCCGGTTAAGCTTATTGAAATATCTGGCTTAGGCTCTTCTATATGGCAAGGTGTAGATATCGATAAATATATTGATGAAGAAAGGCAATGGTAATAGCCGATTTTTATAATAAGGAGATTTTTTTAGATACTGCCCCGCTCATATATTTTATAGAAGGACATTCGCCATATGAAGATAGCTTAAAACGGATTTTTGAAGCGAACAACAACTTCAATTTTACTTTTATCACATCAACGATAACCCTGTTAGAGGTACTAGTTAAACCATTAAAGGAAGGTGAGCTGAACCTGGCCGAACGATATCAGGATATACTTACTAAAGCCCAAAGTATTGAAATATTTGATGTTACTAATTCGATTTCAGTTAAAGCGGCTGAGTTGAGGGCCAAATATAATCTACGTACTCCTGATGCCATACAGGTAGCAACAGCAATTGAAAATAATGCAGCTTATTTTTTTACCAATGACATGAGACTGAAATCAATAGTTGAAGTTAAAATCGCTGTCTTATCAGAATTCAAATAATTTATCACATCGTCTTATAAAACTTCCCAAAAACGCCCAGAGGCAGCTTTGAACCGGCGGTAGCCTGTAAATAAAGTTCCCCGGTTTCCAGGTTTTGCACCTGCGGGTAGGCCATTTTTATCAAATTCTCAATAATAACCGACGAAAACCCGAGTGAATAAGTATTCAATATCATAAAATGCTCATCCTCATCAAGCAGCTGCATTACATCCTGCATCATCTCGTTAATATTGTCCTCCAGCTTCCATTTCTCGCCATTGGGACCGTGACCGTAAGCAGGAGGATCGAGGATAATGCCGTTGTACTTTTTGCCGCGTTTTAGCTCGCGTTTTACAAACTTTAACGCATCCTCAACCACCCAACGTATATCTGTTAAGCCCGAAAGCTCCTGGTTTTCGTTCGCCCAGCTTACTACCTGTTTTATGGAATCCACATGTGTAGTATCCGCGCCTGCAGCCCTTGCAATTAACGATGCGCCGCCCGTGTAGGCAAACAGGTTAAGTACTTTAGGTTGTGGGGTTTTAAATCTTTTTAAGTTTTGGGTGATATAATCCCAGTTAACGGCCTGCTCGGGGAAAACGCCCAGGTGTTTAAAGGAGGTTAAGGCCAGTCGTAATTTAATGCCTGCCTCCGGGTTTTTGTACTCAATGTGCCAGCGATCGGGCGTGGCGGGGTTCTTCTTCAACCATTCGCCCGATGTTGCCGAACGGCCTTTAAATTTAATATGGTGAAGGCGCTGCCATTCGGCATTGCTCAATTGTTTGCTCCAAACCGCCTGTGGCTCGGGCCTTATCAGTATAATATTGCCAAAGCGTTCCAGCTTTTCAAAATCACCGCAGTCTATCAGCTCATAATCTTTCCAGTAAGTGGGGGTGAGGAGTTGGATCATTGTTAGGGATTAGTTAATTTGAGATTAGAGATTAGGAAATTTGAGATTAGAGATTAGGAAAATGCGGAGGTCGGAATGTCAAATGCGGAAGGTTTTAAAGTAACAAACTAATCTCTAATCAACTAATCTCTAATTAACTAACCTACAATTTATCCCTGGCCGCCTGCATAAATTTGCTGGCAAACACAAAAGAGTTCAGTTCTTTATTATCGGTATGGGCAATCTCGTGGTTCGAGCCTTCCCACCATTTCTGGCCGTCGTATAAAAATATAATATGATCGCCAATACCCATTACGGAGTTCATGTCGTGGGTAACTATTACGGTAGTCGTTTTAAAATCCTCGGTAATTTCGGCAATCAGGTTGTCTATCAATATGGCTGTGATGGGGTCGAGGCCCGAGTTGGGTTCGTCAACAAACAAATATTGGGGCTGCATGGATATGGCCCTGGCTATACCAACCCTTTTTTTCATCCCGCCCGAAAGCTCCGAGGGGTACAACTTATTTTTCCCCTCCAGGTTCACCCTTTCCAGGCAAAAGTTGGCCCTGTCGTGCTTTTCAGCTTTGGTCATATCGGTAAACAGGTTAAGCGGGAACTTTATGTTCTGCTCCACCGTCATGGAATCAAACAAAGCCGAATTTTGAAAAAGCATCCCTATCTGTTTGCGGATTGGCACCCTGCCCTCAAAATGCATGGAGGTAAAGTTTTCTTTATCGTAAAATACTTCGCCTTTTGTGGGTTCGTGCAAGCCTACAATACATTTTAACAGCGTGGTTTTCCCCGAACCCGAACTGCCGATAATGAGGTTGTTTTTGCCGGGCTTAAACTCAGCAGTTATCCCACGCAAAACGTCGTTGTCGCCAAATGTTTTATAAACGTCTTTTACTTCGATCATAATAGTAATTCAGTGATAACGAGGTCGGCAAATAGGATCATTATACAGCTAAATACCACCCCGCGTGTTGCGGCCTGGCCAACTTCGAGCGAGCCGCCCGAAGTATAAAAGCCCTGGTAGGCGCATATTGATGTAATTATAAAACCGAAAACGATGGCCTTAACGGCACAAACCGTTACAATAACCGGGTTAAAACCGTTGGTTACGCCGTTGATAAAATCGGTAGTCGAAAACTCGTTCGATGCATAACAGGCCACATAGCCGCCCAGTAACCCTAAACTCACCGAAATAATAATGAGTATGGGTACCATGACAATGCCGGTAATAATTTTGGGCGATATTAAGTAACCAGGTGCGTTTACGCCCATAATTTCAAGCGCATCTATTTGTTCGGTTACGCGCATGGTGCCAATCTGTGAGGCAATGCTGGAGCCAACACGCCCGGCAAGCACCAGCGACGTGATGGTAGGACTAAACTCAAGGATGGTTGAATCGCGGGTGATGCTGCCCACTACTGATTTCGGCACAAAACTACCGATCAATTGAAAAGCTGTTTGAACAGTGGCTACAGCACCAATAAATACCGAAATAATGGCTACAATGCCAAGCGAACCGATGCCCACCGAGATCATTTCGCGCATGATCTCCTCCCAGTAAACACTGAACTTTTCGGGTTTGCGGAAACTTAAACGAAGTAAAAGTATATATTTCCCTAAGCTGTGAAACATTTAATAAATTAAAATCGGCTAAAAATAGTATAAATTGTTGTTGTAATGCTAATCCCCATTTAAATTAATGGGCCACCGCCGTGGTGCAGGCAATAGTTTAACATTAAGGTGACGGATTGAGGTTTTATAGGGATTGTTGTGTCCTTTCTCTCCGCCAGATGGTGGAGAGAAACGTTCTACACCCTGCATATTCCGCCGTGCATGTTGGCGAAGTTTCCTCTCCGCCGCCGGCGGATCGGAATGACATGGTTCATTAGCATTTCATCTTTAATAATCCTTCTTTATCTTTTCTCCGTCGAGAATACTATCAGCTTGGCTACGGGACACATCGCGGGTACTGTCTCCATCACCAAACCAGGCAGCTACAGAATCTTTGGTTTTTCCACTTGCATATTGGTAAAAAATCCTAACATATCTTGCTTTGCCATGAAGTGGTTTAAGTTCGTATTCATCCTGCTCACGATTTATCGAGCAGGACGAATCAATTGCAATTTCTTTACTTTCATGCCCGGTAACGCTATCCCTTGCCTGCCAGGTAATAGAATGATAAAAATTATACTTTATATGCCAATTTTCCGGAATTTGTGGTATTCCCAGGCTCTTGCGCCTTGCATTAAATTCGCGGCCGAATTTATCCTGGCAAAGATTTTTTTTATAGTCTGAAATCTCACGATAACTTAAAGGTCCCATGCTGATCAACATCAAACAAAATGTTGTAATTATTCCGCCCTTGCTTTTTACTTTTTCAAGTATGTCCAATATCACCACGCCAAATAATGCAAGCAGACAGGCCGCCAGGATGCAGATCAAAATGTAGATAGAATGTATTTCTTTAAACCATTCCAGGTAAAAGCAAATGCCGAGATCCAGGAAAAAAAAGCAAACACAAAATATCCTGAATTTTTTCATGCACTAAGTTGGGGTTGTTGGTCTGATGGTATTCAAATATAATTAATAATATCCCTAAACCAACCATGTCATCCCGAGCTTATCCCGGGACCCCGCAGACAGGTTGCCCGCGATTAGGGAACTGCCAGCATCATCAAAAAAAAATTCAAATAAATTTGCGTAACTCACAAGTGACATATAGATTTGCGTAACTTTTAAGTTACTCATTATGGCAAAATTTATTAAACACGATTTTTTTTACCCGAATCCACCCGAGGAGGTTTGGGAATACCTTACCAACCCGGAGCTGATGGCTTTATGGCTGATGAAGAGCGATTTTAAACCAATTGTAGGTCATGAATTTCAATTCGTAACCAATCCGAAGGCCGAGCTGCTGTTCGACGGCATCTTCCGCTGCAAGGTGTTGGAAGTAGTGCCATTCAAAAAGCTGGTGTACTCGTGGCGGTTCGGAGAAGCCGACGGGCTGCTGCACGACTCGGTAGTAAACTGGACTTTAAGCCCCAAAGACGATGGCACCCAGTTGGAACTGATCCACAATGGGTTTGAGAAAGAGGCGTATGCCCTGCCGATGTTTGCATCGATGGAGACCGGCTGGTTAAAGCATATCACCAAAATACTGCACCTGTTAAACCCGGTTAGCGATGGAACCAAACCGGCTTGACATATTCCAGGTGATTGCCGACCCCAGCAGGAGGCAAATATTGTACCTGCTCTCCAAAGACAGTTCGACCATTAACTCGCTGGCCGAAAACTTTGATATGAGCAGGCCCGCCGTATCCAAGCATATTAAAGTGCTTTACAATGCCGGCTTTATAGCCATACAGGATATTGGCCGCGAACGGCACTGCATACTGAAACAGGACGGCTTTAAGGAGCTGCACGAATGGCTGGAATACTTTGATGCTTTCTGGGGCAGCAAACTATCAAAACTGGAAGCCCTGTTAATTGAAAAAAATAAATCAACAAAAAAATAAACTATGAACAGTACAGATTTTAGCACTACCCTATTGGTAGATCAAACACCAAAAGAAGCCTTCGACGCCATTAACAATGTTCGGGCGTGGTGGAAAGAAGATATGGAAGGCAGCTCGCAAAAACTGAACGATGAATTTTCGGTAAAATTTGGCGATGTGCATTATTCCAAACAAAAATTGATAGAGGTGATCCCCGATACAAAGGTGGTTTGGCTGGTTACCGACAGCAGGCTGACGTTTGTGAAAGACCAGGATGAATGGATAGGGAACCAGATACGCGTTGATATAGCCAAACAGGGCGACCAAACCGAGGTGCGTTTTACCCAGCTGGGTTTAGTGCCCGAAATAGAATGTTTTACCGATTGCTCGAACGCGTGGACTTTTTATATAAAAAACAGCCTGGGCAGCCTTATCACCACCGGCGAAGGGCAGCCCACACCATAAGGCCTCACCCCAACCCCTCTCTATTAGAGAAGGGCTTTAAAGAGAACTAACACAGAATGTAAATCATAAAAAAAAATAAAATTATGAATAACCAGGATTTTACTACCACTATTGTGGTAGACCAAACACCAAAAGAAGCCTTTGATGCTATTAACAATGTGCGCGGATGGTGGTCGGAAAACATAGAAGGAAGTACCGACAAACTCAACAGCGAATTTGATTATCACTATGAAGACGTTCACATCTGTAAAATAAAGATCGTTGAGCTGATACCCGCCGAAAAAGTAGTATGGCTGGTTTTGGAGAACTATTTCAATTTTACAACAGACAAAAGCGAATGGATAAACACCAGGATCATCTTCGAAGTTGCCGAAAAAGATGGCAAAACGGAGATCCATTTTACACACGAAGGTTTAGTGCCGGCATATGAATGCTATTCCATCTGCAACGATGCCTGGAGCGGTTTTATCGGGCATAGTTTACGTGACCTTATAGCCACAGGCAAAGGTGAGCCCACCCTGGCTAAAGGCGAAAACAAATTTAATACAGACTTGCTGGAAAAATGGACCTGAAATAACAGTATAAAACCGCAATATTCTATGTCCTTTTTCATTGACGAAATGGCCTCCGGTTTTTCCCGGAGGCCATTTTATTAACCCGGTAAATACTTCCAGGTGAGGGTCGCCAATTTCAGATGTCAATGTTATACCGGGAATAATTAATTTACTAATTTAGGGTTCGTCCCTGCATCCGCGACATGCTAAACAGAACCCTATGGATACGGCTATCTTTTTTAAAAAAATTGCGGGCTACCATGCCCTTTCGGAGCAAGCCGAAGCTGCCTGGGCGAACCTGCTGCAACAAAAAAAATATAAAAAAAACGAAATATTGGTGGAGGCCGGGCAACATCCGCGAAAAATTTATTTTGTGGTAAGAGGACTGCTTTCCCAAAACTATATGGACGATAACGGCGACGTGAGTATCAAATACTTTTTCCCGGAGTTGCGAATGGCCGCCTCGCTGGTTGCTATGCTCACCAAAACTCCAAGCTTGTTTTACATTACCGCCATTGAAGATACCACTGTACTGGAATATGATTTTTTTGAGTTCAAAAAGCTGGTGGCTCAATACATCGATATTGCATTGTTTTATATTAATTACAACGAACTGCACTGGATAGTTGAAAAAGAACCCCTGGAGGTTTCATTTCGTACCGATACCGCCAACAAAAGATACAGCGAGTTCCTGAACAAGTACCCCAGCCTTGTAAAGCGGCTGAAAAAACATCACATAGCCTCCTACCTGGGTATTACCCCAACCCAGTTAAGCAGGATATTTTTTGCGAATAAGTAATTTTTTTGCATTTCCTCAACAAATGTAAAAGGTTGGCACAAACCGTTTTTTCAATTTTGGTTCATCATTAACAAACAAAAAATTAAAAAAATGGCAACTAAAGTATTTATTAATTTACCGGTGAAAGACCTCGACAGATCGATCTCTTTCTTCACCAGCCTGGGTTACAGCTTTAATCCACAGTTTACCGATGAAAAGGCGGGGTGCATGGTTATCAGTGAAAGCATATACGCCATGCTGTTAACCGAGCAATATTTTGCAACATTTACCAGGAAAAATGTGGCAGATGCAAAAACAGCTACGGAGGTTTTGATTGCCCTGGATGCCAGCTCGAAGGAGGAAGTTGAGCAAATGATTGCAAAAGCCAAAGACGCCGGGGCGACCATTTATGCGGAGCCACAGGACCACGGATGGATGTACCTGCACAGCTTTGCCGACCTTGACGGTCACCAATGGGAGCTGATGTATATGGACGCAAGCCAGATGCCTAACCAATAACCCGGGGAAAAGTAAACACAGCCTATCCCGGATGTTTTTTGAAGGCATCCGGGATATTAAAAAGGGAACAGCGACAACTGGTCGGAGGGCTTTTCCTCTTTTTGGCGCGGCACAGCTTCGTTAAAATTAGAAAGCGAAATTCCCAGCAGCCTTATTTTTTTATCCTCGATTCCGGTTGCCAGTAGCAGGCGTTTTGCAGTTGAGCTGATAGTTTCGAGGTCGTTTATACCGGCGGGGAAAGATTGGTTACGGGTGATCTGTTTAAAATCGCTGTATTTTATTTTCAGGGTAACCGTGCGGCCTTTTAACTGGTACTGCTGTAAACGGTTACATACGGTTACGGCTATTTTATCCAGCTCGGCCTCCATTTCTTCCAGGGTGGTAAGGTCGTAGGGGAAAGTATCTTCCGCCGCCAGTGATTTGGTTTCACGGTGCGGCTGCACTTCGCGGTTGTCAACACCGCGTACTATCTGGTAATAAAAGCGGCCAACCTTGCCAAAATGTTTAATAAGCTCGTCTTCGGCCAGGTTTTTCAAATCGGCCCCGGTATGCAGACCCATGTTTTTCATTTTTTGAGCCGTTACCTTCCCTACGCCAAAAAATTTCTCTACCGGCAGTTTTTCCATAAAAGCCGCTATTGCCGATGGACCTATAAAAGTTAAGCCATCGGGTTTATTAATGTCCGAGGCAGTTTTGGCTACGAATTTGTTGATGGATACTCCGGCCGAGGCTGTTAACTGTAATTCATCTTTTATGGCTTGTTTTATTTGCTTCGCGATCTCGATGGCCGAGCCGATGTTGAGTTTATCCGTAGTAACATCCAGGTAGGCTTCATCCAGCGAAAGGGGCTCGATAAGGTCGGTATAGCGGCTGAAGATCTCGCGTATTTTTTGGGAAGCTTCTTTGTAAGCAGGAAACCTGGGCCTGATAAATATGGCATGCGGGCAAAGCTGTAAAGCCTGTTTTGATGACATAGCCGACCGGATGCCATACTTACGCGCCTCGTAACTGGCTGTGGCCACCACTCCTCCGCGCCCGGTTGGCAAGCCGCCCACTACCAGTTCTTTGCCCCTATATTCGGGATTATCGCGCTGCTCAACCGATGCGTAAAAAGCGTCCATATCAATATGGATGATCTTACGGACGTTTTGGACAGGCGTGTTTTCCATGGAGACCAGGGTAACCCTTTATCGGTTCCCTATCTCCAAATATACAACAGGCGCTGCAATATCTATTGCGAAACCGGGTAACTGATCATTACCGGGGGAAGCAGGGTGGTTTTATCAAGGGGCACCTGGTCGGCAGGAACGATAGGACTCCGGTTGCGGTAGCTTTCATAAACGGCTTTTTGCATGTGCCCCTTGTCCGCGGCCGGGCCGGCAAAGCTAAAAACAAATGGCACCAGGAAATCATGACTCTTCTCGCCATCGGGAATTAACCATTTACGGCCCGACTTCCTTAAAGCTTCAACAACAGGGGTTACTAACACGGCATCATCGGCATAGTAAATAATTATTTTTGATATATCACCTTTTTGGTTGGCCGTAAATTTAAATATCGCGGTGCCAAATGCCTTTTTTTGAGCGACATCGCCAGAAATATTTAAGCTGTCTTTAAAAAATTGGTTCATGGCATCTTTACCGCCCTGGAACGGGAAAGCCAATTGCTCCTGCGCAAAGCAGTAAACCGATGCAGTTAAAATGATTATCGTTAAAAGGATCTTTTTCATGGTTTTTAATTTGATGATGGGTTTCGCCTCACCTAAATCCTCTCCAAAGGAGAGGACTTTAGCTTCGCGCTTCACCAGCTTGTTTGTGTTAGAACCCTCTCCTTTGGAGAGGGCAGGGTGAGGCAACCCATCGGCCTATTATTCAACATTCTCTTTTAATTCATCCTTCGGCGCTCTTTTGCTGCCATCGTAAAGTTCGTATTCCAGCAGGCGGCAGTCGAGCTTGCCGTTATAAAACTCTATTCGCCTGGCAGCCTGCAGGCCTATTTTTTTTGCCAGGTCGGGGTTCCCGGTAAAAATATAGCCCCTGTAGCCTTTGCAATTCGTTTTCATAAAGTCGCCCACCCGCTTATAGGTGGCTTCCAGTTTGGTATGTACACCCAGGCGTTCGCCGTATTCGGGGTTAAACATTATTACGCCTTTCTCTTCGGGTACCGGCGTATCTGCAAAATCACAAACGCTAAAATCTATCAAATGTTCTACCCCGGCTGTTTTAGCATTTTTCTGGGCAATGTCAACCGCATCCTCCGAAATATCGGTGGCTATTATTTTAAAGCCGGTTTCTTTTTTTGCTTTGTCTTTTAACTTTCGCCTTTCGGTAAAAAAAACGGTTTCATCGTAGCCCATAATATGCATAAAGCCATAGTTCATCCTGAAAAGGCCGGGGCATTTATCCGTTGCCAGCAGGGCAGCCTCAATAGCCAGCGTGCCCGATCCGCACATGGGGTTTATAAAGGTGCTTTTCGTATCCCAGTTGGTTGCCATAATGGTTGATGCAGCCAAAGCTTCCAGCATAGGCGCTTTACCCGGAATTTTACGATAACTGTGTTTGGCCAGCGTTTCGCCCGAGGTATCTAAAAATATATCGGCATCGCTGTCCTGCCAGTACAGGTGTATCACCGCTTTATTAGCTTCGGGACCCGAATTTGGCCTTATCCCTTTTTTTTCTTTTATCCGGTCTACAATAGCGTCTTTCACCTTTACGTTTGCAAAAAGCGGGGTAAGGATATGCTCGTTATTTACATTGGAAGTAACCGAAAAATAGCCTGTAAAATCT
>Ga0206878_10176_pt3 | contig 19926 bp, 17 predicted proteins | sample Alteio_BWOrgCont_8_FD_152621 | JGI IMG/M metagenome (GOLD analysis project Ga0206878, IMG submission 152621) | Enriched cells from forest soil in Barre Woods Harvard Forest LTER site, Petersham, Massachusetts, United States -... | ecosystem: Environmental > Terrestrial > Soil > Temperate forest >... | reverse complement strand
ACGGCCTGAGGAGAAAAGTTCACGCGAATGGCCAGGGAGTACCTGAGGCGTTACCATAGAAGGAACCCCTTCCCCGTATCATGCAGAGAGCGAGCGTAAAAAAAACGATATGAAACGAGCGTGTTTGCGACTTCTCTTCCTTGGCCTAGCGAGTTTTGGCTTCATCTACTCAAACCCGTCACGAGCGGCTGAAATCCAGTGGATCCCGGTTGGTCCGGAGGGAGGAGATGCGCGCAGCTTCGCCTACGATTCCGCCGACCCGACGCACATCTACATGGGTACGACCACAAGCTGGATCTATCAATCGACCGATGGCGGCGCCACCTGGAAGCGTCTCGCGCGCCTGGGTAAGGCCGACGATCTGGTTGTTGATAACATCGTCATCGATTCGTCTGATCCGAGGACCATTTACGCCGGCGTATGGCAGTTAGACCGCACCGATGGCGGCCTCTACATCAGCCATGACAGTGGCGCGACATGGACGATCTCCAGCGATATGGAAGGGAAGTCCATCCGCGCCCTATCGCAGGCTGCCTCAGACCCAAAAATCCTGATCGCGGGCGCGATCAGCGGAGTGTATCGCAGCGAGGATTCCGGTACGCACTGGACACAGATCAGCCCCCAGGGAAGCGGCGAGATTCACAAGGTTGAATCGGTGGCCATCGATCCGGTCGATCCCAAGACTATTTACGCCGGAACCTGGCACCTTCCCTGGAAAACAACTGATGGCGGCGTCACCTGGCACAACATCAAGCAGGGTCTGATCGATGACTCGGACGTTTTCTCGATCATCATCGACCCGACTCGTCCCACCCTAATCTTCGCAAGTGCCTGCTCCGGAATTTACCGGAGCGAGAACGGCGGTGAGCTGTTTCACAAGATACAGGGCATCCCTACGACTGCGCGGCGCACGAGGGTTCTGATGCAGGACCCGAAGAATCGCCAGATAGTTTATGCGGGTACAACCGAGGGCCTGTACAAGACGATGGATGGCGGCACAAGCTGGCTGCGCATGACCGGGCCGGACGTCATCATTAACGATGTCTACGTCGATCCTAAGAACACTCAGCATGTAATGCTCGCTACTGATCGAAGCGGCGTGTTGACCAGCCAGGACGCGTCAGCCACGTTTCAGGCGGCGAACAGCGGATTCTTTCAGAGACAGGTGACGGCATTGCTTCCTGATGCTACCCATCCGCAGACCATGTATGCCGGCGTGGTGAACGACAAAATCTACGGCGGCGTCTTTGTGACCGAGGATGCTGGAAAGACATGGCTGCAGCGCAGCGAGGGCCTCAGCGGCCGTGACATCTTTATTTTGTCCCAGTCCGATGACGGCACTATCTTCGCTGGAACCAGCCACGGAATCTTTCGCTGGGATGGTTCGCTCTGGCAGCAGGATGGCACCGTGGTGAACTTGGAGACGAAGACGGTCTCCGTCGTCAGGAAGGGAAAGAAGGTCACGAAGACGACCACGGAAGCTTCCAAGCCTGTGGCGATCGATGCCCAGGTGAACGATCTGTCCGTGAACGGCCCAGTCTGGTTTGCCGCCACGGCCGATGGAGTTTACCGCAGCGTAACGCAGGGCGCCACCTGGACGGGGCCTGTGCTGAGCGAGCCGAAGTATCGTTTTGTCGATGCTCAAGGCGCGACGGTGTTTGCCGCGCGGCGAGAGGAGCTGAAGCTTTCCGAAGACAGTGGAATGACATGGAGCTCAATCCCTCTGCCCGATAAGCTCACCTCTGTGCGTGCGCTGACTACCTCACCGAATGGAACCCTGTGGTTGGGTGGACTCGAGGGCACGTTCTTTAGTGATGACCACGGGCACTCGTGGCAAGGCATTAACCTCCCAATCGCGAATATCAGCAACATCGACTACGATGCAGTACTCAAGCGCGTGGTGGTCACTTCGGGCTACTCCACTTTGGTCTTCGCGATTGACCCGGGCGAGAAGAACTGGAAGTGGTGGGATGCCGGCTGGAACGTGCGTATGGTGCATTCCATGGGGGGACGCCTGGCTGGGGCCTCTCCTTATGGTGGCGTAGTGGTCGAGCCTCAAGAGTCCAATGCGTCAGGATTGACCCAGGCGCAGAGATAGTTGCAATGATTCACCTGAGGGGCGTCGAGCCTTCAGACCTCGACGCCCTTTTTGCGCTTGATCACAAGTGCTTTCCTCTAGGCATCGCGTACTCGCGGGCCGACCTGCGCTACTACCTGAGCCATCCACGCTCATTCTCCGTCGTGGCCGAAGATACGGCAAAGTCCATCCGTGGCTTCGCCATCGCGGAGTCCTATCTCGAAGAGGGCAGGCGCATCGGTCACGTCATCACAATCGATGTCGCGCCAGCGGCGCGGAGAAATGGTCTGGGCCGCATGCTGATGGACGCGCTCCTCGATCGAATGTGGGCCATCGAGACAGCGAAAGTCAGGCTGGAGGTGGCAATCGACAATGTCGATGCGCAAGCCTTCTATCGGCAGCTGGGGTTTGTTAAGACGGGGCGCATCCGCGGCTTCTACATGGGAAAGCTGGATGCACTAGCGATGGAGAAGCGATTGACATGAAGGAGCAGACTTCAACGTCTAGTGTGATCCGGTGGCGGCCGCGAGTGCCGACGTAAGCGAAACTCGGCTGACGGCAGTGAGTGTCCCTGAAGCTCGCCAAAGGACATGCCCTTGCTTGTCGACAAGCAGCGCTACTATCTCGCGTTCATTCGGAATCTGCAACGCCCTGCGAAATTCGTCCTTGTTTACGTAAAGGGGTATGATCCAGGGCCAGGTTTCAGGGTCTGTTTCCTCGCTGCGCATAGAAGAGTTTTCCCACCAGCGGAAGATAAAATTCTCACGTTCGGCGACGGGCAGGCGATACCACCGGAAGTTGAAATTCGTGTGTTGCAGAGCCTGAGAAAGCGTCATCCATGTGTCAATTTCTTTTTGCTGCTCGGGTTCGAAGGAGATAAGCAGCAGGTTGGCCTGTCCGGCCAGATCTCCAGGCAGATTCACTTTGGCTTTGTCCAGGCTATACGATGTGATCGCGGGGAAAACCGCGGGCTTGTTCTGCTCGCTGTTTTGCGAAGAAAAGGCAAGCGGCAATAGAAGAGCGCAGAGCGCAAACTGGGCTAAAGATTGCATGCGATTAGGCAAATAGAATCCTGGAGTGCGAAACGAAATGTCAGTTATCTTTCTGACGAATGGTATCAGCGACACGAAATAGCGAAGCCGAAAAGCCGATTTTCCGGGTGGACGACACTATCACGGATTCAGCCATTGTAACCGGCTTGTCGACTATCATAGGTTGTGATGACGACCGTGACTAGCACTCATCTGCAAACGCCTCTTGAAACTCCGGCAAAAACGTCCCTTTCAACAGACGACGCTCGGCTCAACGCACCGCCGGTCTCACAGATATCAAACGGATCGCAGTCAGCCGTCTGCTGCTAGACAACTTCCCGCACATCAAGGCCTATTGCCAGATGATGACCGCTAAGATCGCGCAGATCGCGCTGCGCTTTGGTGCGGACGATATCGACGGCACGGTGATCGAAGAGAAGATTTATCACGACGCCGGCGCGACGACTCCGCAAGGCATGCGCCGCCATGAGCTGATGAGGCTGATCACCGCTCGGGGCGTGTGACCATTGAGCGCGCCACCCTTTACCGCTCAGTCATGCGAAGCGAAGATTCACGGTAGCTGTTTAGCCTCAGGAACGCTGCTCTACGCAGGACAACGGCTGGCCGTGCGCCTGTGACGCCACGACCGCTCCGCGTCGCGCTTCTTCCGCCTGAATGTTTGCTTCTTTGCGCCGTAGGTCGCTTTCCACGCGCCGCTTCCTCACTTCGTTTGCGGCAACCAGGATCAGCGTAAGGAAGGTTACTGTCAGCAATGCAATGGCTGTGATTCCGTGTAGTTGCTCGACTTCGCCATAGAGCAGCGCAAGCCCCACGAACACGAAGAAAATGTGCGCACAGAAGACCTGCAGCGATGCCTTGCCCAGCGTCAGAAAAGGCTCGCGCGAAACCACTTTTACTACGTACTTCCGGAGCCAATAGCCGACGATGGTGAAGGTGATGAGATTGAGCACGCGCAGCGGCCCGATCTGCCATTTGTCCAACTGGAGACCCAGCGCCTGCTGCGTCAGATGCGGGCCAAGCCATCCATGGCGTATGCCGATGAAAAAGAGGCAGATGGCGCACGAAGCCGCGATTGCCCAAGCGGGAATCTTCCTCAGCGGCATCGCGCCCATGGCCGATTTCGCGCCAAGCCACAGGCCCGCGATCCAGACAGCCTGCCAGGCGAAAAGATTGAATGCTCCTGTTTCCTGGAGCGGGATTGGCAAATGCGTAACCCGCACGACCAGGTTGTGCACAAGATCGCGCAGGCCGAACTGGGCGAGCAGCCAGACCAGCCCGCTGGCCGCCAGAATCCTCCTCCATCCATTCCGGGCAGATATCGACAGAATCAGTGGCGAGAAGAAGAGAAATGTCACATACATCGGCAGGATGTCGAGAAGCGGCGGACAGTAAAGCAACAGGATGGAACCGACGATCGCGACGAAGGGATGGGCGAGATAGAAATTGAAAACGTTGGTAAGGGCCTCCCTGTGCGTGTGCACAGCGAAGGTGGCCGCGATGGTGAAAGCGAACGTAAGCATCAGGAGGTGGTAGGCGTAAATCTTCAACGACCGTTTCCAGAGCTTGAGATGGACTCCAGCCTCATCCTGCATCAGCTCGCGAATGTAGATACGGCCGACCAGTAGAGCGGACAGAAAGACGAAACCCTCTGCGGATGAGACGAAACCGATGGGCTGATTGACGAAGTCGCTGAAGCGGGTCGGCAGATGCGTCAGTGTCATCCAGACTAGGAAAAGCCCGCGCAAGGCGTCGAGTTCTGGACGGCGTTCGAGCTTGGGCAGATGCATGGCGGCGCAGGCCTGTTGTTCCAGACCCTAGTCATTAGACGCTTGACGCGGCCCCGGGTTGCGCTGAGCATCGCGAGGCTCAGTTACCTCAATACGCCGGAATGCCCGTCACGCTCTGCCCGATGATGAGTGCGTGGATGTCGTGGGTGCCTTCATAAGTCTTCACGGATTCCAGATTCATCATGTGCCGCATGATCGGGTAGTCGTCCGTGATGCCGTTGCCGCCGAGGATATCGCGCGCCATGCGGGCGCATTCGAGCGCCATCCACACGTTGTTGCGCTTAGCCAGCGAGATGTGCTCGTGGCCCACCTTGCCCTGATCCTTCAGACGCCCGACGTGCAGAGAAAGCAGCTGCGCCTTGCTGATCTCGGAGATCATCCAGGTGAGCTTTTCCTGCACCAGCTGATGGCTGGCGATGGGTTCGTCACGAAACTGCTTGCGCAGGAGCGAATATTGCAGCGCCGTGTCGTAGCAAGACATGGCCGCGCCGATGGCCCCCCAGCTGATGCCGTAGCGCGCCTGATTCAGGCACATAAGCGGCGACTTGAGACCCCCTGTCGTCGGCATAAGGTTTTTCGCTGGAACCCGAACGTCCTGCAGCGAGAGCCCCGAAGTAACCGACGCGCGCAGCGACCATTTGCCGTGGACGTCATAAGCGGTGAACCCGGGACGATCGGTTTCAACCAGGAAACCACGCACTCTCCCGTCTTCGTCGTCCACCTTGGCCCAGATGATCGCGACGTCCGCAATGGAGCCGGAGGTGATCCACATCTTTTCACCGTTCAGGACGTACTCGTCGCCCGACTTCTGCGCCCGCGTCCGCATCCCGCCCGGATTCGATCCGAAGTCCGGCTCCGTCAAACCGAAGCAGCCCAGTTTTTCGCCGGTAGCGAGCCGCGGAAGCCAGTAGTTCTTCTGTTCGTCCGATCCGAAAGTGAAGATGGGATACATCACAAGCGCCGACTGCACGCTGACAAAACTGCGTACGCCGGAATCCCCACGCTCGAACTCCTGCATCACTAGGCCGTATTCGACATTGGACATGCCCGCACAGCCATAACCGTGCAGGTTGGCTCCAAAAAAGCCAAGCTGACCCATCTCCGGAACGAGTTCGCGCGGAAAGCGGCCTTCGCGGTTGCACTCTTCGATGATAGGAACCAAATTGTCTTCGATGAACTGGCGTGCCGTGTCGCGAGCCATCCGCTCGTCGTCGCTCAACAGGCTGTCAAAGCCGATGAAGTCCACGCCCTTAAACTTGAATGCCATAAGTACCTTGCTCCAGCAGGAAAACTCAAACCACTCAGACTACCAGAGCGCATCGACCACCGGCAAAGACAGCGCGCTAATACGTGAGGTACTGCTTAATGAACTCGTCGTCGGAGTGAACCAGATCGTGCGTGGATCCGTCAAAGACCAGCTTGCCTTGATGCAGCATGAGAAAGCTGGTGCTCGGATCCGTCTGCCCTGCTGGCAGAGGCTCCATCTGGCCTGTTTCCTTGTCGAAGCGATGGCCGACGAGCATAAAGGCATCTTGAAGACGATGCGTTACCAGCAGGGAACTGGTCTTGTAGACATCGCGCTGCTTGATGACGAGTTCGATGATGGTGGTTGACGTAATGGGGTCGAGGCCGCCAGTGGGCGAGTCGTAGAGAAGCAGATCCGGCTTGGTGATGATGGCGCGCGCGATGGCCACGCGCCGCCGCATGCCCCCGGAGAGCTCAGATGGAAACTTGGCCAGCGTATGTTCCAGCTCCACGAAGCGCAGAGCCTCTGTGACCTGCTGGTCGATCTCGGTATCCGGCAAATGCTGTTCCATCAGGCGAAAGCCGACGTTGTCGCGCACTGTAAGCGAATCGAAGAGCGCGCCCTCCTGAAATACTGTGCCAATCGATTCGCGCAGTTGGAACAGGTCCTCTTCACGCATCGCGCTTACTTCATATCCGAAGACGAAAATGCGGCCAGAGTCCGGCTTCAACAATCCGTTAGCCAGCTTGAGCAGAACACTCTTTCCCACGCCCGCAGGTCCTAGCAGGATGCGGGTTTCGCCTCGATGCACTACGAAGGAGATGTCTTCAAGAACTTCCTTGCCCTCGAATCCAATCGAAACATGCTCGAAGCGAACTGCAGGAGCATCGGGATGCAGCTGGCTTGCAGGAGTTTCGGCTTGCAGGGCAAGGTCGGCCATGGGTGTTTACCGTCTTCTCCTCGAATTACCGCCCAAAGATCCCGATCATGAAGCGGCTGATCACAAAATCCACCGCGATTATCAGCACCGAGGAGACGACAACCGCCTGCGTAGTCGACCGGCCAACACCCTGAGTGCCGCCGGTCGTGCTCATGCCGTAGTAGCAGCCGATGGTGGAGATAATAAAACCAAAGAAGAGCGGCTTCACCAGGCCCTGCGTTACGTCCGCGGCGTGCAAGGTCTGGTAAGCGGTGTGGAAGTATTGCGAGGCGTCCTGCCCCAGCATCACGACAGCGACAAATGCGCCTCCGAGTGTACCCACTCCGTCTGCAATGATGGTGAGAAAAAAGAGCATCGTGATCGTGGCGACGATGCGCGGCATCACCAGCTTCTTGAGCGGGTCTGTGCCGAGTGCTCGCATTGCGTCAATCTGCTCAGTCACCATCATCGATCCCAGTTCGCTGGCCATGCCTGAGGCATTGCGTCCGGAAACCATCAAGCTGGTGAGCACCGGTCCAAGTTCCTTGATCATCGACAGGCTGACGAGTTGGCCAGTGATGGTCGCCGCGCCGAATTCCGCCAGTGTCGAAGCCGATTGCAACGCCAGTACGCCCCCCGTGAAAAAGCCGGTGAGAATGACGATGGGCAGCGATCCAATGCCGATCAGGTCCGCCTGCGTGATGATGTCCGCGCCGTAGAAAGGGCGCCGAAAGAGATTCGCCAATGCGCGCGCGGAGAGCAGCGAATACTGCTGTACTGCGGCAACGCCCTTTTTGGCGGCTGCGTCGAGCGTGGCTATCGGCATTGGCACAATTCGATACGTTTGGATGCAAATCAGCGACGAATGATCCAGAGCCTGTTCATCACTGGCTCTGAGCCGAGACTAACACGGACTCAGGTCTGGTAACGGAGCCCGGTTTCACTCCTTCACACGCTTCTTAATCTCGATATTCAGCCGCTTGATCTTCTGGTTCAGGGTTGAAAGCGGGATGTGAAACTGCTCAGCGGCTTCGGTTTGGTTCCAGTTGCTGCGCTCCAGCTTGTCTACGATGATGCGCCGCTCGAAATCTTCAATAATGTCGAAGAGAGAGGCGTTGGGACTGTGATCGAGCAGGCTGGAGGAATAATTTCGGCCGGTTAGTTGTCCTGGAAGCAGTTCGGAACCAATGACCGGCCCCGAAGAAAGCACAACACCGCGTTCCATGGCATTCTCGAGCTCGCGCACGTTGCCCGGCCAATCGTAGTCGACCAGCGTCCGCAGCGCGTCCGGGGTGAGCGTGCGATCGGGAAGACTGTTCTCATCGGCATAGCGCTTCAGAAAGTGCACAGCCAGCAGGGGAATATCCTCGCGGCGGCTGCGTAGCGGCGGTAGATCGATCGCGATGACGTTGAGCCGGTAAAACAGGTCCTCGCGGAATTTTCCTTCCCGAACCGCCTGTCGCAGATCGACGTTAGTGGCGGCGATGATCCTTACATCCACCTGGATTTCCTGGGTGCCTCCGAGCTGCATGAATCGTCTATCCTGCAGCACGCGCAGAATCTTGGCCTGCGTGTCCATACCCATCGTGCCGATTTCGTCCAGGAAGAGCGTGCCGCTATTCGCCACCTCGAACAGCCCCTTTTTCCCGGAAATAGCGGAGGTGAACGCACCCTTTACGTGGCCGAAAAGGGTGGATTCGAGCAAATCCGTAGGCATCGCGCCTGTATTTACCGGGACGAAGGGCTTGTCCTTGCGTCCGGAGTTTGCGTGGAGCGCCTTGGCGATGAGTTCCTTGCCGGTACCGCTTTCCCCTTGAATGAGCACGGTCGAACGGCTGGGAGCGACCTGCGCGACCAGGTCGAAAATGCGAAGCATCTGTTCGCTCTTGCCGATGATGTTTGAGAAGTTGTACCGTTGCTTGAACGCCCGCTTGAGGTGGATATTCTCTTCCTCGGCGTGATAGCGTCCGATCGCCGAACGAATGTCGGCCAGAAGCTTTTCATTGTCCCAGGGCTTCTGGACAAAGTTTTGCGCGCCGGTACGAATGGCGTCGACAACGTTGTCGACCTTGCCATAAGCGGTGATCATGATGACCGGCAGAGCAGGTTGGCGTTCACGAATGAGTTGCAAAACCTCCAGACCGTTCTTGCCAGGCAACGCCAGGTCGAGCAGGACAAGATCGTAGGAATTCTGCCCGATGCGATCCAGTCCTTCTTCGCCATCTCCTGCTATTTCCACCGTGTAGCCTTCGATCGATAACAGCGTCTCCAGGGACTCGCGAATGGCTGCTTCGTCGTCGATAATCAGGATCCGCTGTCCGGTTTCCAGATGTGGCGGAGGCGGAGCGGCGGAGATGGCAAGTATGGCTTCAGACATGCGCAGGTTTCCTCAACATGGGAAATTCGAGATAAAAGGTAGTCCCCGCGCCGATATGACTCTCCACGTGAATTTTTCCGGCGTGCTCCTGGATGATGCCGTAGGTTACGGCGAGCCCAAGGCCTGTGCCACGCCTTTCTCCCTGTTTCGGCGCAGACTTGGTCGTGAAGAACGGGTCGTAGATGCGTTGCAAGTGCTCTGGAGCAATGCCTGCCCCGGTATCCGAAATAGCGACACTTACGTGGCCATTGATTTCAGTCGCAATGCGCAGCGTTCCACCCCCGTTCATCGCGTCCTTCGCATTGAGAAAGAGATTCAGAAAGACCTGCTGCAGTTTGCCCGCATTGCCGAGGATGGGCGGTAAATCCGGCATCAGCGAGGTATCCAAACGTACCTGCGAGGTCTTGAACTGGTGCTCGACCAGAGTAAGAGTGTCGCGAATGATCGCGTTCAGGTCCGTTTCGCGGAACTCGGTTGTGCCGGTGCGCGAAAAATTGAGCAGGCCGTTGACGATCTCCGATGCGCGGAAAGTCTGCTGGGTGATTTTTTCGAGCAGCGGTGATAGCCGGTCGTCGCCGCGAACCTGTTTAGTAAGCATCTGCGTGTAGGACGAAATCACCGCGAGTGGTGTATTGACTTCATGCGCGACCCCGGCGGCGAGCAGACCGATCGAGGAAAGCTTTTCTGCCTGTGAGAGCTGTGCTTCGAGCTCAGTGCGGTCAGTGATGTCGTCGACCAGGATAATTCGCCCTACTAATTTGAAGTCGCGCGAAACCAGCGGAGCGATTGCGATGTTCGCCATGCGGACTTCACCCGCTCGCGTCTCCAGGCGGAACTTGTACAGATTATGAACGCCCGGCTCGCTCTTCACGCGCTGATACTCGTTCATCAGCTCCGCGGGGAAAACCGTGGACAGCGGTTGCTTTAGAGCTTCTGCGCGCGGCAGGGCGTACATCACTTCCATCTGCGAGTTCCAGCTGTCGATGCGGTCTTCAAGATCGACTGCGAGAATGCCGACGTTGATGGATTCGACGATGTTTTCGTTGAACTCCTTCAATCGCTCGTATTCCGAGATTTTTTCTTCGAGATTGGCATAGAGGCGCGCGTTCTGGATAGCGATGCCGATGTAACTGGCCAGCGACTCCAGAAGCTCCATATCTTCACTGGACAGAAAGTCGCCATCGGCCGTGCGTCCCAGGCCGATCACCGCGATAGCGCGGTCCTGCACGCGACAAGGCAGGTAGTAATTCAGATCGAGCAAGGCAGTAGCGCGCCGCTCCGATTCAGACAAATGCAACGCCTGCTGCGGATTCTCGAGAAAGATGTGCGTGCCGGCGCCCGGCTGGTTGAAGTCCAGGAAACGCAGATCAAGCGCGGAGCCAGCTTCGTAAGAGGACGGGGGCAGGCCATGACCGGCAGCGAGCGTGAAGCTTCCCGTTGGCTCGGAGAGGAAGACCCCGATTCGTGTAAGCAGCAGCGTGCGAGGCAGCCGGTCGACGATCGAGTTTAACAGCGTGTCCAGGTCGGTTTGCGAGTTGATGCCACGTCCGAAGTCGATCAGTGTCTGCCGGTAGTCGTAGCGCTTTCGGTCGAAGACGCGATCCACCCGGTCTTGGATCATGCGCTTGATTGGATCGAAGAGCTGCGCAGTGATGATGATGGCCGCGATCAATCCCCAGGTGCCGGCACTGGGCAATCGCGTATGTACGATTTCCGCAGCCACGGCTACGAGCGCAAAATACAGCCCAACCAAGGCCGCTGTGGCAAGCGTGTACGTCACGCCGCGTTTGAAAATCAGGTCGGTGTCCATCAACCGGTAACGCACGATGGCCCAGCTGAAGGTCAGGGGTAAGAAGACCATCGCGATGCCCGCCAGCTTGGTTACAACATCGGGCATGGCGATATTTACGAGGTACGGAATCGCAAACAACAGCGTATAAGGCGTGATCGCGACAAATGTGCCGCGTGTGAGCCACTTCAGCTGCTGGCGGCGAAGTGGCGCGGTGGTTCTCAGATAATTTGCCAAGAGGACGATCGCCGCCAACACGTAATACATGGCGACGTAGCCCGTCGAGAGCTGGTCCAGTCGGTGCAGCAATACCTCGGTCGCCGACCAGAATTCGAAGGCGGCCACTCGCAGCCCCACCACGAAAACCGCGGGAAGATAAACCAGGGTCGCAAGCCACGGGCGTCGCCGTCCATGCTCTTCTGAGAAGGACAGCGCGAAGTGGAGAAACAGCGCCGGCTGCAGCGCTTCCGCAAGGATATTGCCCCAGTAAACAATCTGGTCAAAGGTGTTCAGCTTCCCCGTGTATTTGAACGAGTACAGTACGAAGGAAACCAGGCAGAAGATGAAAAAGTGGGTCGAGTGCGGAGCCGTCCAGCGTCGGAACAGCACATAGAGTCCGATGCCGAGGTACACCAGCGCAATCAACCGGAAGCCCTGATTGAAGCTGCGATCGGTCGCATCCAGAATCACCGGCACTTCAAGCCGCACGCCACCCCGCATGATCGTGTAGGTGATAGTGTTGTAGACCTTGGTGCGGATGATCTCGTGCGTCAGAGATGCCCAACGCGGTGTGTCCCGCCCATTTGCCGCGAGCAGGAGATCACCCGCCTTAATCCCCGCTCGTTCTCCCGGGCCGCCTTTGGCAATTCGCTGCGCTTCAAGGCCGCCGTGTGCCTCCAGCCACCACACCCCATCAGTCGGAGACTGATAGTTGTTCTCCTGAATGAAATTGAAGGAGGCGAAGACCGCCGCCGCCACTGTGAATAAAGCGAGGAGAACAACAATGATACGAGTTTGGGAGGACTTCTCCATATTCGCGGGAATCAGGACCCGATGCACTTCATTGCGTGCAACTGGCCTGCCAAGTCGCGAAAATCACGCGACCGGCGCCTCGCGAACCAGTATACCCTTTATTAACAATCGTATACAGAGATCTGCCGCATCGAATCGGGGCTGGGAAGATTCAGAATGCTGGATGTTTTTTTAGAAATCCGCAGCAACCTATGAAAAGTAGTATCAATTAATTACACATTGAAATATATAGGGATTCGTGCGATCGATCGTCTTCCGCCCAGCCGAATTGGCGCGGACATCTCCAGAGGTCTCTGTGCAGCGGTGGGACGCAGGTAAAGGGAGTTGTCGAGATCCCTGCGAAAGCAGGCCGCGGAAACAATCCCGGCTACAGTTGGTTCCGCGCAAACGTCCGGCCCTGTGCGCTTAATGGGACTTGTGTCCGGATTCTGGACGCGTGGCCCACAGAATCCCGACAACAAAAATGGTAACGAAGCTTGCGATCACCAGCACGACCAAGGGAGTTCTCCCGTTTCAATGGAATAGGACTCCAGCATACAGCATTTCCGCTACTCCGACCGTAACAGCCTCACCGGATCGATACCGATACTGGCCGTCCGGCTGCAAATCGCAGATTCTGGCGAAAACTGCGCATGGACCTGAGCCTCGTGCAGGAGCGGACATCGCAATTTCCGAAATCCGGGTATTGCACATGGGAAAATGGCTTACCGAATATGAGCATTCGTACGTTAAGCAGCCGCGAAGTTTATCGCAATCCCTGGCTCAGTCTTCGAGAGGACCGGATCGAACGCAGCAACGGCGCTGAGGGCATTTACAGTGTCGTGGATAAAGACGATTGTGCGATCATTCTGCCCGTTGAAGGCGACACGATCTATCTCATCGAGCAATTCCGTTACACCATCCAGCAGCGCGCCCTCGAATTGCCGCAGGGTGGATGGGAGAGCCCCGATGTCGATCCCGAGGAATTGGCGCGTGGCGAATTGCGCGAGGAAACCGGTCTCGTCGCCGCATCCATGACGTATCTCGGCACCATGTCGATCGCTTACGGTTTCGCTAATCAGAAGCAGTATGTCTATCTTGCCAGTGGTCTCACCCATGCGGAGACGGATCCCGATCCGGAAGAACACGACCTCACCCTTCACACTTTCACTATCGCCGAGTTCGAACAGATGCTCCTCGATGGCGCCATCCAGGACGTGTGCACGCTGGGCGCATGGGGCCTCTACAAAAGTTGGAAAGAGAAAGAGCGTCACTCACAGCTTGGCTAGATATTCTGCCGGCGACTCAATTGAGATTCCGCGGAATGGATTGAGCGCGAGTAGGTCGCGATCACCCGTCAGGATCAAATCGGCCTCGCCATTTACCGCGAGCTCCAGAAACTTGTCGTCTCTCGAATCCCGGCATGCGCGGATGCGTTGAATGACTGGCACCAATTCAGCGATCTCCCCAAGCTCAAGGAGGAACTCCTGACGCATTTTCAGGGTCAAATAATGATCAAGCTTAGGGCGCGCCAGCACATCTGCGAGTTCGTTCATCGTATCTTCGGAAACTAGAACCGCCCCATAGTCAATCGCATGTCTTGCGGCCCGTCCTGGCACGGAACCGGGTAAGAGCTGACGGGTGATAAAAACATTGGTATCGATCGCAATACGCATCAATCGCGCAGAATCTCTTCGAGAACGGTTTCATTCATGCCGCGGGCCTTTGCTTCCTCCGCTACCCGGTCGCAAAAGCGCTGGAACTCCTGAATTCGTGCGCCGCGCATACGTTCGTATTGATCGATCGACAATAGAACAGCGACATCCCGCTCGTGGCGACGAATCACCACTGGCTCATGCTGTGCCGCATCAAGCAACGCGGCCAGTCTCTGTTTAGCATCTGTCGCGGAGATGGACTTCATGGACTAATAATAGACAAAATAGATGAAATAGACAATTTGAGCTTACAGCCCCGGCGCGAGCAGCCGCAGCACCAGGAACATAAGGACGCCTGCAAAAAACACCAGTGCCATCCGAATTCCCGGTTCGCGATTCACTTCCGGTACTAGATCTGTCGCTGCCACATAGATCGCGACGCCCGCCGAAAGCGGCAATCCCGCTCGCACCCATCCTGGTAGCAAATTGATCACCAGCACACCGAGAACGGTTGCCGCCGCCAGAATCGCAGCGGAGGTCAGCGCCACTTGGCGGCTGCGTCCTGAGGCAAGCATTACCGAGGCCACGGTGAAGCCCTCCGGTACTTTGTGCAGGAAGATGGCGAAAAAGATCAACCACCCCAGCCAGTTCGACAGCACGAACCCTGACCCGATCGCTACCCCATCGAACAGCGCATGCGCGGCCAGTCCGATGAGCACCGAATAGCTGGTGTGCGACGAGACAAATTCATGATGGTGTGTCTCTTCGCCAAAATGAAAATGCGGCGTGATCGTATGCTCCAGTAGATGGATCACGCAGTAGCCTGCAAGCACCAGAACCGGCGACCAGCGCGGCGAAAAGCGCAAGCTCTCTGGCACCATTTCCAGAAACGCAACCGCCAGCATGAATCCTGCGCCCAGCGCCACGAAGTAGCGCAGATAGCGCTTCTCCCAATTGCGGCGCACTAATATCAGTCCGCCGACAATGTCAGCGATTGCGGCAATGAATCCGAGAGTGAGCGAAAGCAGCATGGGAAGTCGGCGGTCAGCTACCCGCTATGCCTGATGTGCATCACATCGCCATCCTGCACCAGGTAGTCCTTGCCTTCCAGGCGCAGCGTTCCCTGTGACTTGGCCACAGCTTCCGAGCCCGCAGCCAGCAGCGTATCCCAGTGAATCGTCTCCGCCCGAATGAAATGCTTCTCCAGGTCCGAGTGGATCGCCCCCGCTGCCTCCTGCGCGCGGGATTTCACCGGAATGGTCCAGGCGCGGCACTCGTCCTCTCCGACGGTGAAGAAGCTGATCAGTCCCAGCAGCTCATAGCTCTTGCGAATCAGCCTCCGCAATCCGCTTTCCGTCAGCCCATACGACGAGAGAAACTCGGCGGCTTCATCGTCTTCCATCTCGGCCAGTTCGGCTTCGACCTTGCCGCAAAAAGCAGTAACGCCGGCATTCGGCCGTGAGGCCACTTCTTCCAGCTTGTATTTCGATGCGGCTGCCTCAAGACCCACGCCCAGAGTCATGCTTTCCGGAAGGTTCAGCGCGTAGAGAATGGGCTTCTGCGAAAGAAACTGAAAGCCGCGGATCAGCTTCTTCTCATCCGCCGACATTTCCAACTCACGGAGAGGCCTCTCGGCCTCCAGCGTCTCCTGGGAACGCCGCAGCAGCGCGTCTTCCTTCTCAAGATCAGCGGTACGCGCTTTCTTCAGATCCTTCTCTAGCCGTTCCAGCCGCTTCTCAATCTGCGTCAGGTCCGAAACCATCAGATCGAATTCGACGTTCTTGATATCACGGAGTGCATCGATCGGCCCCACATGCGGAATCGCATCATCCTCAAAAGCGCGCAGCACATGAATCAGCGCGTCGACATTGCGCAGCGCCGTCAGGAACGCCGTTTCCTTGAGCGCCTCCTGCCCGATCGCCGCGACATCCGCGTATTCGACCGTGGCATAAATCGTCTTTTTGGGCTGGTAGAGCACAGCCAGCTTGTCCAGCCGCTCATCCGGAACCTTCGCCACGCCCAGGTGCGCCTCACGCGGATTCGAATAGCCGCGGTCTTCCAGCTTGGCCTTGGTGAGAATCTTGAACAGGGAAGTCTTGCCCACCTGCGGCAGGCCGATAATACCGGTCTTCATACTTGTCCTATATGGAAAAAGCTAGGCGCAGCGAGTCCGTAAGGGACGTTCACGCCAATCGTTGATCATACCAGCGAAGCGAATCCCTCTTGTGCGGATCAGACTTTTTCGCTTGGCAAGCGGTCGATGTAATTGGCAGCCAGCAGAATGACCAGCACGACTCCGCCCAGTAGTACACCCTCTTCTACTTTGGTCGACCAGCCGTGCAGCTTGTTGAAAGCCACACGGTTCGGATCGTTGCGATCCACTGCATCGATCGCGCCTCCTGCGGCAATCCGATAGCCTTCCATCCTCGGAATGATCGAGAACTGCGAGAACGCCGTCAGCCCAAGCAGGAGCAGTGTCACCAATACAGGCGCGATCACGCTTCGCCGCAGAGCGCCCGTTGCCTGGGCGATCAGAAGCAGCACAACAATCAGCGCGCCGGCAAACAATCCCTCATAGTGCAGCGCCAAGAGGCATTTCCTTACAATCGTGCCTGCGACGTGTGTATCGGCAATCGAGCCGAATGCCGACGCGGCGACCACCGGAAAGAACATCACCCCGCCCAGCCACAGCACCACCAGCAGCAGAATCAACGCACGCAGAAGAGTCTTCATCTATCTGTCCTGAACTCCAAACACGCTCGACCGTCCGATGAGCCGCTCGATTCTCTTCGCAATCGGCGGATGCGTGGAGAACAGCCCGGCCAGATCGCGCGCACTGATCATCGGAGCCACGATAAACAGGTGCGCATTCGTAGAAGAAGCCGCCAGCGGCAGCCGCTTCGAATAAGCGTCCAGCTTCTCCAGCGCACTCGCGAGCGCATAAGGATTTCCGGTAATATGTGCGCCCGTGGCATCCGCCTCATATTCACGCGATCGCGACACCGCCAGCTGAATCAGTGCCGCTGCAATCGGAGCTAGAATCAGCATGAACAGCGCGCCGATTCCCCCTCCTCCGCGATCGCGATCCCGGCCGCCGCCATAGCCCCCAAACAGTGCCGCCCAGTAGCCCATGCGCGCCAGTATGGTAATCGCGCCTGCCAGAGTTGCCGCAATCGAGCTGGTGAGAATGTCGCGATTCTTCACGTGCCCCAACTCGTGCGCCAGCACGCCCTCCAGTTCGTCATCGTTCAACAGGTTCAAAATGCCGTTCGTTACTGCCACAGACGCATGCTGCGGATTCCTTCCCGTAGCAAATGCGTTGGGCGAATCCGAGGGGATCACGTAAATCTTTGGCATCGGCAATCCGATGCGCTGCGTCATTCGCTCGACCACCTGATACACGCGCGGCAATTCTTCCCTCGTCACCGGTTTCGCGCTGTACATCTTCAACGCGATCTTGTCGGAATAGAAGTAGCTGAAGAAGTTCATCGCCGCGGCGAACAATAACGCCAGAATCATCCCGTTCTGTCCGCCAAAGTAGTCCCCCGCCAGCACCAGCAGCAAAGTCAGGCCGGTAAGTAGAAAAGCCGTCTTAAGAGTGTTCATCTTGCAATTGCCTCCCATCCTTCTCACGAGGCATTTCGTTACTATTATTGTTTCACGGAAGGGTCGACCCGCGCCGTCTTGGAGTGCATGGCACAACCACCGTTTATCCCACTAAAACTGCTATTCGCCAACTTGGGAATACCGCTTGTCCCAGAACAATACACTTTTTGGTATTCACACTCCGGTTTGATGGAGTCCAGATGCGGCAAGGTTGAATTCCGTTGCCCGGAATCTTCTCGCAATCAACAAGCCAACATGTTTTGTTACAACAACTTATCACATCGTCAACAACATTATGAGATAAAGGTAATGGAATTGCAGGGTGGGGGGCATGAGAAACCTTTGCCCACCTCGCTTCGCGAATGCCCCAGTCAGAAAATTTATCTTCGCCTTAAGTCTGGCGCTCCTGGCGGTTCTCATGCTTCCAGGAAGCCTCAAGGCGCAGTCGATCATCTCCGGCGACCTCGCCGGAACAGTAACCGATCCTACAGGAGCCGCGGTTCCGGGCGCTAAAGTGACGGTCACCAGCAAGTTGACGGGCGCAATCAAGACGACTACGACGAATGCGGACGGATCGTACCGTGTCCCGCTCCTGGAGCCAGGCGACTACACCGTAACCGTTACAGCTCAGGGTTTTGAACAGTCGTCCCTGCCCATCTCTATCACCATCGGTAACGTAGCTCCCGGAGATATCAGGCTCACCGTCGGTTCGGCATCACAAACGGTTGAGGTTACTGGTACAGCGCCTTTGCTGCATACTGAAGCTGCCGACCTCAGCACTAGCTTTACCATGCAGCAGGTGCAGAATCTGCCCAATCCCGGCAATGACCTGACGTTTGTCGCCCAGACCGCTCCTGGCACCGTTATGAATACGCAAAGCGGCTATGGCAATTTTTCCGCCTTCGGTCTGCCCGCTACTTCCAACACCTTTACCGTCAATGGCGGTTACGAGAACGATCCGTTCCTGAATGTCAATAATTCTGGCGCCTCCAACCTGCTGCTCGGCAACAATGACGTTTCAGACGTGTCCGTTATCTCCAATGCCTACAATGCTTCGTTTGGCGGCCTTGGCGGTGCGCAAATCAACGAGATCACACGCTCCGGATCGAACAAGTTCCACGGAAACGTGGGCTACTGGTGGAACGGCAGCGTCATGAACGCCAACAATTTCTTCAATAACCAGACCGATACCAAGAAGCCGCGCAGCAACGTCAATCAATGGGCAGCTGCCATCGGAGGCCCGATTTGGCGCGATAAATCCTTCTTCTTCTTTAACTATGAGGGCCTGCGAGTCGTTCTTCCTACGCGCGCCACCGTTTATGCGCCAACCGCGAGCTACGAGGCCGCGACCATAGCGAATTTGAACGCAACGGGGCACGCGGACGAGGTAGCTGGCTATACCAACGTCTTCAACCTCTACAACAACGCTCCCGGCTATGCCAATGCAGCACCTTCGCCGACAAGCGCTCCCGGTCCCTATAGCACTGTTCTTTTCAACGGTCAGGCGGGCAATTTTACGCACGAATGGCTGATGAATGGACGTGTCGATCAGGTATTTAGCGAGAAAGATCATCTCTTCGCCCACTTCGAGATTGACAAAGGGTTGCAGGCGACTTTTACCAGCGTTCTTAACCCCGTCTTCAATGCGGACAGCCCCCAACCTCAGTATCAGGGCCAGCTGAATGAGACTCACACCTTCAGCCCCACTTTAACGAACCAGTTCCTCTTCGCGACGATCTACTACCGCGCCATTTTCACCAATACCAACTTGGCTGCGGCCACCCAGTTGGCGCCTTTCTCGTTAATCTTCGCGGATGGCGACCTGGGGAATAATGGCACTGCTGCCTGGCCGGGCGGCTTGGACATCGTCTGGCCGCAGGGACGCAATGTCACTGGCTACCAGTTCACAGACGATGTGAACTGGAACCATGGCACACACAACATTCAGGTTGGCTGGACCATCCGCCGGAACGATGTCACCGACTACAGCCCCTCGGAATACACCGCCTCGCCTGAAGCCGTTGCCTTCAACAGTTCATTCCAGACGGGTCAGACTGACGAGTGGTTCCAGCAGTTCCCTCAGCGTTCTACCCAGCCGGTAGCTCTGTATGCCATGGGCTGGTATATCCAGGATCAATGGAAGTTCAAGCCTAACCTCACTCTTACCTTTGGCATGCGTTTCGAGCATGACTCCAATCCCATTTGCGTCACGAATTGTTTCGCCCGGTTGACCGGCGACTTCTCTACTGTAAGCACCTCTGCCAACACGCCGTACCAGCAGCTGATCAAATTCGGTCAGCACCAGGCATTCAATAGCCTCCAGGTGCTTGGCTATGAGCCGCGCGTCGGCTTCGCCTACACACCATTCCCTGATGCCAAGACCACGGTTCGCGGCGGCTTCGGGATG
>Ga0206878_10202_pt2 | contig 19938 bp, 14 predicted proteins | sample Alteio_BWOrgCont_8_FD_152621 | JGI IMG/M metagenome (GOLD analysis project Ga0206878, IMG submission 152621) | Enriched cells from forest soil in Barre Woods Harvard Forest LTER site, Petersham, Massachusetts, United States -... | ecosystem: Environmental > Terrestrial > Soil > Temperate forest >... | reverse complement strand
TAATCAGGGTTGAATTTTACAGAATTTGGCATAGTATCTCGTTTTTATTCAGAAAATTGGGGAATTGAAATTTCGGGTTGAAAGGCATTTGTATTATAACCTAATATTTTTTCGGCTATCTGTTTTCCGGTAAAACCTTCGTGCTCCAGCACATTTGGCAACAACGATGGTTTAAACCATTTATCATTCAAGGCAATAGGTAAAACTTTGGCGGTGAGCCTGTTTTTTAGCAACACCTCGGCTACAATGCTGTACAAACCACCGGTAACAAAATGATCTTCGAGGGTAACGGTAAGGTTACTGCCCTGCGTTGCCTGCAAAACGGCCTGTTCGTCTATCGGCTTAAGGCTGCGCAGGTTTACAAGGCCGACGGATAACCCTTCGTTCCTCAGTATATCAACAGCAATTAATGCCAGTTCAAATAACAAGCCGTAGGTTAAAATGGTAACATCTTCACCTTTTGAAATAACTTCTGCTTTGCCCAATTCAAAGGGTGTATGCTGATGATCGGTTTTCCGTGTATTGATGCGCACGTAGGACGGATTGGGATGCGCCCAAATCTGGGGCAGCATGGTCACCAGGTCCTGCTCATCGGCAGGGGCAAAAACCGTCATATTTGGGATGCCGCGCATTAAAGCAATATCCTCAACTGCCTGGTGCGTAGGCCCGTTACCATCGGACAAAAAGCCCGGGATAAAGCTGCTTAGTTTTACCGGGAGGTTTGGTATCCCGGCATCTGTACGCACAAATTCAAACGCCCGCATGGTTAAAAACGATGCCAGCGCATGCACCACCGGGATGCGGCCGCGTAAGGCCAAGCCCGCGGCGGCGCCGATCATGGTTTGCTCGGTGATGCCGGTATCAATAAAACGGTTGCCTAATTTGCCGGGAAGATTGCGCACCAGGGCGCGATTTTCCGCGGTCATCACTATAAAACGTTCGTCGGATAAAGCGATCTCTGTTAGTAATTCTTCGTATGACATATTACCTGACTACTAAAGTTTCTGATGTTAATTGGGTTACATGTTCGCCGTGCAATTCTTTCAGCAGGCTCTCCACTTCGGTGGTGTTAAAATTGCAAAACCACCTGTCGGCACGGCGCTCTATGCTGGGCAATCCCTTGCCTCGTACAGTGTCGGCTATTACAACGTTCAGCTTACCCTCCTGGAATGGAAATGCCGAAAATGCCTCGTGCAGTTCCTCAAAGCTGTGTCCGTTTATCCGCTTAACAGCAGCGCCGAAAGCCGTAAATTTATCGTGCAAGGGCTCCAGCGGGATCAGTTCTTCCGTCGGCATATTGGCCTGGAAATGGTTACGGTCAATCACGAAGATTAGGTTATCCAGCTTATAAGCATTGGCAACCAGCACAGCTTCCCAGCAGGTGCCTTCATTTAATTCGCCGTCGCCCATTATGCAGATCACTTTGTTTTTGCCGCCCCTTATTTTAATATCTATGGCAACACCAATAGCCACCGAAGGCAAATGCCCCAGGGAACCCGAATGAAATTCGATACCGGGAATGTGCGTGTTTGGGTGCCAGTAAATATGGTCGGTCAGCGATAAATGGTTTTTTAAACGATCCTTTTCCAGTAAACCCAATTCGGCAAATGTTCCATACAATGCGGGTACATCATGCCCTTTAGAAAGGAATAAATAATCGCGTTCGGGGTCTTCGAGGTTATCCGGATTGATGTTTAAAAATTCAGAATAGAGGTAAACGATCAGGTCGGCTGCAGAAAGCGATGCGCCCACAAAACATCCACCATCGGTTGACATCCTGATGATGTGTTCGCGCACTTTTAAAGCAACCGCCTGTAATTGATCTATGGGTGTTGTTACACTTTGCATTATCTATATATTAAATAAGCTAATTTAGGGAGTGTTTCTTTATGTTTTGTTAACCTAAGGTCACTTTTGTTTGCTCTGCCGAAATAGTTTTCAACTCATCCAAATGGTTACGATACCAGTTTACACCGGCGTAACTTGCATTAATATTATATATTTCGGGCTGCTGCTCCAGCAGGTTTATAATGTCTTCGCAAGCAAAATCGGGTTTGCCGGGGTATAATTCCTCAAAAACTCTTTTTATAAACAGGTAATCGGCTTCGTAATCAATGGTAAACCGGTGCGACATGGAATAGTCTTTACCCGCTTCCCAAATTACGTTACCAATTCTGAAGTTTTCCTGGTTCTCCCATATATAGGGCGTGGTGTGCTCCAGTTCCAACGGTCTTTTTGCCTCTGTCCACGCTTTTTCAATGCAGGCCATTGTCATTATTTCCACATCGTTCCCATCCGGGAAGGTGGCAGGGTGCAGGTTGCTCACATAATCGTAATCACCCGGATGCGCAAAATAGAAATCAAGAACCTGGTCAATTATCCGCGGATCGATCAGCGGGCAATCCGAAGGTATCTTCAATACGATAGCTGCATTATATTTTTTGGCTGCCTGGTAGTGTCGGTCCAGCAGGTTATTTAAACTGCCACGGTAACAGGGTACGTTAATTGTATCGGCTTCCTGCGCTATAATATCATCGGCCGACTCTTCCGACGTAGCTATCACTACCTGTGCTTTGTGCGCTATCATTTGCAGGCGTTCGATCATCCGGTATAAAAGGCTTTTTCCCAATATCGGCAACAAAACCTTTCCCGGTAAGCGGCTCGATGACATCCTGGCCTGCACAACTATTACCGTATTATCTGCCATAAATCTATTAATCGTTTACACCATTATGCGTACTGAACCTCGTAGAAAGGTTTAGTTTCGGCCTGGAATGTAAAGCCTTTTAAAAAGTTCTCCTTTTTACCGTTAAAGTTAATATACCCCCGGCAGACTTGTGCAATATTTTTTGCCGAAATACCGCCGTTTTGGATGGGGGCCATGCGTTTCAGTTCCTCAACATCAAAATAGGAATGTACCTTTTTTCCGAGTGCGATGCCTGTATAAACAACCGTTGAGTATTGGGTAACGAGTTCGCAGCAGTTAGCGATCATTTGGTTGGTATTGCCACAATTATATATTAACGTACCGGCCGGGGCGTATTTTTTTATTTCGGCTTCGGCCCGGTCCACCCGTTCATTTGGGTGTAGCTTAAATAACAATTGTCTTCCGTCGGCTATTTTTGCCGCCCTTTTTATAAATCCCGGACGGTTTTCAAAACGATAAGTTTCGCGCATATCTGTTGTAGCCACCATTACATAATCATTATAAGGAAAGTCGTTCAACAGGTATTGGCACTGGTTATCGTAATTAGGGATACCGGTCACGATCAGCTTTGAAGGATCGGTGCCCAGTTTCGCGAAGTAATTTTTATAGCCTAATGACGCAGTGCAATAAATATCGCAAACATTGGTTGAGCCATTGAGCGAAGTGTTACCGGTGAAATAAGGCGGCAAACCCAGTGTGCGCACCATTCCGGTTAACAAGGTTTGTTTGTCTATCATTCCCTCCTGGACCCATATGGTTTTTGTTTGCCTGAATTTTTCGGCCACCACCATATCGGTACAATTCACCACCAGGTCGTATTGATTTTTGTTGCCTTCGTCATCTATTTGCAAACCGTTCTGCACCAGGTAATTTTCGGCCTTTACCTTAAAATGAGGCGACAATACCGTCCCGTTGGCTATAGGCGTATATTTTAAAACAGCTTTTAAGATAGGCGTATCGGGGAATAAATGGCAAAACCAGCAGTCGAAGTCTCCGAGATGCGCTGCGATCTGGTGCATCTGCAAGGTCTGATTCATTGAACCAGTGATAAACAATATCTTTCTCCTCATTGCCTTGTCTTAATAAATTTTAAAACTACAAATTAGGTTTTGGCTTTAACGAGTCGCGGAATAATGTTAATGCATAGTTAACTTTAGCTTAACCCACTATATTAAAAACACATTAATTAGATGTTAATTGGCAAAATAAAGTTACAGCAACTTAACTAAAATATTCCATTCATACTTCCGGGAGAGTAGACAAAATCAGCCGAATGTAAACGGAATGTTTCCGGCGTGGCGGTTTTTATTTTCAATCTCCGGCATACTTATTCGCGGTTACCATGCTAAGGTTTACCGCCAATGGTGCCTGTCTATCTGTGAAATTGTGTGTATTTACTGTGAAATAACGTGTATTTACGCTTAGTATCTTACCTTTGTCCAATTGCTAAACAATGTTATGAGCGAAGAAAGATCATTGAATTTTATTGAAGAAATAGTTGAAGAGGATATTGCCAACGGCAAAAACGGGGGCCGGGTGCTTACCCGTTTCCCGCCCGAGCCTAATGGTTACCTGCATATCGGCCATGCCAAATCCATCTGCCTTAATTTTGGATTAGCCCTTAAATATGGCGGTAAAACCAATTTACGTTTTGATGATACCAACCCGGTTAAGGAAGATGTTGAATATGTTGACAGCATTAAGGAAGATGTAAAATGGCTGGGCTTTGAATGGGCGAATGAACTTTACGCTTCCGATTATTTTGGCCAGCTTTATGATTTTGCTGTTGCCATGATAAAAGCAGGACGGGCTTATGTAGATGACAGTTCCGCCGAGGAGATAGCCGCTCAAAAAGGAACGCCCACAGAGCCAGGCACTCCCAATCAATACCGCAGCCGCAGCGTTGAGGAGAATCTTGCACTTTTTGCAGGAATGAAAGCCGGCGATTACAAGGATGGCGAAAAAGTTTTGCGCGCAAAACTCGACCTGGCTTCGCCGAATATGCACCTGCGCGACCCGCTGATGTACCGTATAAAACACGCACATCACCACCGCACCGGCGATGCATGGTGCATTTACCCCATGTATGATTTTGCGCACGGACAGTCGGATGCGATTGAGGAGATCACCCATTCCATCTGTACGCTGGAGTTTATCCCGCACCGCGACCTGTATAACTGGTTTATTGAGCAGCTTGATATTTTTCCATCTAAACAATACGAATTTGCCCGTTTAAATTTGAATTATACGGTGATGAGCAAACGCAAATTGCTGCAGCTGGTAAACGAAAAACATGTGGAGGATTGGGACGACCCGCGCATGCCTACCATTAGCGGTTTACGCCGCCGCGGTTATACGCCGGCCTCTATCCGCGATTTTTGCGAGCGCATAGGTGTTGCCAAACGCGAAAACATGATTGATGTGAGCCTGCTGGAATTTTGTATCCGCGAGGACCTGAATAAAACCGCCTGGCGCCGCATGGCCGTGCTCGATCCCATAAAAATGGTCATCACCAATTACCCGGAGGGCCAAACGGAAACCATGTTCATCGAGAACAACCCAGAGGTGGAAGGCGGCGAAGGTGGCAGGGATATTCCTTTCAGCAATGAGTTGTGGATAGAACGCGAGGATTTTATGGAAGAACCACCCAAAAAATTCTTCCGCCTGGGTGTAGGCCTGTCGGTAAGGTTAAAAAGCGCTTATATTGTTACCTGTAACAGTTTTGTAAAGGATAGCGATGGTAAGGTAACCGAGATCCATTGCACCTATCTGCCCGAATCAAAGTCGGGGAACGACACCAGCGGGCTTACTGTAAAAGGGACCATCCATTGGGTAAGTGTTCCGCATGCCAAAGTTGCCGAAGTGCGGTTGTACGACCGCCTGTTCCAGGTGGAAAACCCTTCGAACGAGGAAGGCGACTTTAAGGAATATTTAAACCCGAACAGCCTGCACATCATACCGGGCGCGTATATTGAAAACGACCTCGCCACTGCCGTTCCGGGTAAAGGATACCAGTTTATCCGAAAAGGGTATTTTACCCTCGATAAACATTCCACCCCGGAGAAACTGGTGTTTAACCGCACAGTAACGTTAAAGGACGGCTGGGTGAAAAAATAACGCTTATAAAAAGCCGGCGTTGAAAAAGTGCAGTACCTCTTCAACGCCGGCTAAATATTTTATTTTTTGGCTGTATATTGATCAAAGCCTATTACTTTGCCGTCCTTAACCTTCCAGTTTTCCTGCATCAACACCGTGTCGGCTTTGGCGCCTTTTTTAGAATAGCGCCTTTCTCTCGACCAAATGTTTACCATGTCTTCATTTTTATCGTTAATATGCGCACTCTGCCACATCACAATATCAAAGCGCATGGAATCAAGTCCGTCAATATCCTGTTTGGCATAGGCCAGTAATTTAGCGGTCGGACCGTAAAAGTGCATACCGCTGGCATCGTCGTATTTAACCGAATCGGCAAAGTAAGGTTTCATCGCCTGTATATTGGCCGTCTCAAACATTTTCCAAACCTGCAACACTTTTTGAGCATTTACCGGGTTGCCCGGTACAGTAATATCCGACGAATAGGTAGCCTTGTACGTATAAGTTAACGTATCTTTTAAAGGAGCATCGGCATTTCCGGATCCCGTTTTCTGATCGCACCCGGCAACAACAACTGCAAGGAATGCGAATAATAATAGTTTTCTCATTATTTGTGGTTTAAATGGTTGCTTATGGTTGAAAGTCCGTTTATGGCACAATAAATATAGGAAACTAAAACCCTAATCAGAACGCCCGTGAAATGTTATTTTAATCTGCTTTTTGCCCCAGCGAAAACCAGTTGCCCGAGTCGTCTTTAAATAAAGCCTCAAAACCGTAAAACTCCTTTGTAGGCTCTTTTGTAAACTCCACACCCTTCGCTTTCAGTTCTTCGTAAGTTACCAGCAGGTTATCGCATTCAAAAACACCGAAGCCAAAAGTGCCCTTGCTTACCAGCCCGCGCATTTGCCTGGCCGATTCTTCGTTAAACATCATGCCGGCGTTAATGGCCATTAAAGCAATCTCCAGGTCTGGTTGTTCCGGGGGATGCACCGTTAACCACCGCATCCCAGGTCCCATGGCGGCATCTGTATGTACTTTAAAGCCGAGTTTATTAACGTAAAACTCATAGGCGCTGTCCTGGTCCAGGACAAATACGCTAACGTGGTTCATTTTTGTGATCATTTTTACAGCTTGTTTTTTATGAAAACAAAAATGAACACATAATTATTGGGGAACTTCTCGAAAATTGCGTTTTTTGGGGGTTATACCGAAGCCTCGGGCTTTTTTGAGCCGATAACATCAACCCATCCATTCTTTTCGGCAAAACAATTGGGGATAAAATTGAGGGGGGCTTTGGTAACAGCCGCTAATTTTTGCCGCTGCTGCAACCGGTAAGCCGATGGCGTTTGGCCGGTCATCCGCTTAAACAGCCCGCTGAATGAACTTACGCTTTCAAAACCAACAGCATAACACGCCTGCGCCGCTGGCATCCCGGAGGCTAATAGTTGTTTTGCTTTTTCTATACGGGTGAATGAAAGGTATTGGTGTGGCGTTTTTTTGTAGATGTGGTTAAACAGCCGGATAAAATGGAACTTCGAAAAAAAAGCCTCGTCGGCAATATTGTCGAGGTCTATCTTTTCGGCGAAGTGGTTATCGATAAATATTTTCGCATAAACAATCCTCCGGTACAGGTAAACTTTGGGATATTGGTCTTTCGCCGGCATTTAAATTTTTAGTCGATATTGATCATTCAAATTTCTTTTCATCGGTTACACCCTTCCAGTTATCGGTTCTGAAAGGACTGACAGGAAAGCCTTCTACGTTAAACAGGTTTGCTTCAAGCGGGGCATCCGTCCAGGCATAGCGCACGGCTACAGGTTGCGCAACCTTATCGCACCATACCTTAACCTTATCGCCGTCGACGATCTGCGCCTGGGCGTAATAAAATTTATGATCGGAGCCCGCCACTTCAAAACCCCTGATATAGCCATATTTATCTTTCGCCATTAATCCTTTGGGGGCATTTACAAAGTTTACCAGTGCAAAGCCATCTTTAAATTGAGCAGAACTGTACAGGGGACTTTCGGGGAAACCTGTTAAATGATATACCGAAGTAAGCGCCTTATCGGCAAGCCGCAAACCAACATCGGCCTTGTCCCTGGGGTGAATGTTAAATGCATCGCCAATATCGGTAGTTACAGCCATCCCGGTGTTGGGTAACTGCAGGGTCATCGTTTGGGCCTCCCTTAATTCGGCCCAGCCACTTCCCACGTTACTGTCCTGCATACTGCCGAACGATGCCAGTTGAACAAACAAAAAGGGGAAATCTCTTTTCCACTTGCTTCGCCAATCGGTTATCAGCAGCGGGAAACTTGTCCGGTACTGGAACGATTTATCGGCGTTCGATTCGCCCTGGTACCAGATAACACCGGCCATAGCATAAGGTATCAATGGGTTGATCATGGCATCATAAAGCGAGTAGCCCGTGTTGTTGGGTAAAAAATCGAAATGATAGGGTTTGCTGAGATCGGGAATTACGCGCCAGTTATTATCCGCTAAATTGATGGTTGTATCTGAAAAACGGATATAAAGATCGTTGCCCGCACCGGTAAGCCCCATGCCAAACCAGGATGGATTTTTTTGGCGGGATTGCAGGTTAATCAACAGGCTGTTATCGCCGGGCTTCCATGTACCGGCGGGTAAATCAAGCTGGAAATTACCCGACAAAGCGCCGTTTTTGATGAGTTTTCCATTGATATACAAAGCCAGATCGGCATCTGTTTGCCCCAGGCTCAACACCGCGTTGCGGTTGGCATAAGAGCTGTCTAATTTGATGGTGCGCTGCATAAACCCCTCGCCACGATAGGAATACAGTTTTCCCATCCATTCCCACGAGCCCGGCGCACTTCCTTTTTGCCAGTCGTTAAAAAAGGAGGCGGGCTCGCCGGCAAGTTGCGCAGCGGTATAATTAACCACTTCCTTTTTGGTGTAGGCAAAATCTCTTAGTTGTTTATCAACCCGTTGTTTTAAACCTTCCCAGCTATCGGGAAGATTTTTTGCGGCGGCGCCTAATTCGGGTGAATTTAGTAAAGCCTCTTTGCTGATCCAGTCTTCCACAAGTGTACCGCCCCAATTGCTGTAAATTAAGCCAACCGTAACATGCAATTGTTGTGAAAGCTGTTTCGCGAAAAAATACCCCACGGCAGTAAAATCGCCCACTGTGCCGGTATCCGCTTTCACCCACTGTCCGCCTGTCATATCCTTTTCCGGCTGAAGGCTCATTTTATCGGGCACATGAAATTGGCGGATCGCCTGCGATGCCGAACCTTTTTGCTCGAATTTATATCCCAAAGCGTTTCTTAGCTGGAATTCCATGTTCGACTGGCCTCCACATATCCATACCTCGCCCAGCATTACATCGTTATAAACCAACGTCTCTTTGCCCGAAGTTACTTTCATTACAAACGGGCCGCCTGCAGGCATCGGTTTTAATATCACTTTCCAGTTGCCCTGATCATCGGCCCTGGTAACCGCCTCCTGTCCGTTAAGGCTCACTGCCACTTTGGCTTTCTTTTCTGCCCATCCCCAAACGGGCACTTCCTGGTTTCTTTGCAATACCATGTGATCGGCAAAAAGTTTGGCTGTGGTAAGCTGTGCCCTGCTTTGTAAAAACAGGCAGGCAAAAAACAGGGTAACCAGGGAAATTTTCATAAAAGTTTTATTTTGAGGATATGGGCAAGTCCGCAGTATTCGTCTCCCATAGATCAACAGGCCAAAAAGGCAATGGCCTGTTCAGAAGTACTCAAAGAAATAGCAGCGGGTTTGCTCCGCCAAATTAAAGATTTTTATATTAAACTATTACTATGTTGCTACAAAATACAATGGCAGCCGTTCGCTTTTCTTTTTAAATAATTACTTATAATATCTATCATAATTTATTATTATATTTAACTTAAACGAGAATTATTGTACACAGCTATTATTCCCGTTGCATATTGAACAATTTCGAACTTTTTTACGTTAAAGTCGTAGATTTACAACCGCTTGCATGCAACGCTAAGGTATGGTAAATCATATACGATGATATATCGATACCTGTCATAAGAGATCTCTGCCTGGTTTTTTGTGATTAAAAGAAAACAATGATTGCGTTATGACCTGTTTGGGTTTATGAAAAACAGATTACTGATATATTTTTTTTTACTGCTATCACTGCGCGGGTATGGGCAATGTTCTTTAGACGGCAAAATAACGCAATCTGCCCCAACAATATGTTCAGGTTATACCTTAACGCTCACCGCCGTGCCCTCCAAAGGAACACCTCCTTATACGTATGCATGGAGCACCGGAGAAACCACGGCATCCATAAATGTCAACAAAGCAGGTACTTATACAGTTACGATAAGTGATAAATCGGCCGGATGCCCATCGATAACGAGGCAGGCGGCCGTTACTGTTTCAACCACCCCGAATGCGCCTACCGCCAAGGGTGTTACCGTATGCCAAAACACGCAGGCAACCCTGGTAGCCACGGCCCCCGGCGGAACATACCAATGGTACGATGCCGCAACCGGCGGTAATTTTTTGGCCAGCGGCGATACTTATACCACACCGCCAATTACCGCGAACAGCGTTTTTTTTGTTGAGACCACGGTTGGGGGTTGTACCAGCCCGAGAAGCCCTGTTTTTGTAAGCCTTAGCACCAAGCCTACCGTGTCGGGTGCGGCCATTTGTTCGGGCAATGTTGCAACACTTACTGCCAGCGGCGGCACCAGTTATATATGGTACAGCAGCGCCAATGGCAATACGATATTAAGTACCAGCGATACGTACACCACCCCGGTATTAACAGCCTCGCAAGTTTATTATGTTGCTTCGGTAAGCGGTAGTTGTATAAGCGCCCGTACCGCAGTTTTTGTGCAGGTAACAGCCGCTCCGCCGAAACCCACCGCCGCGAATCTGTCTGTTTGCTATGGAACTTCGGCCAACCTGCATGCCAACGCGCCCGCAGGCGTATTTAACTGGTATGCCACCCCTTCTGGGGGCGTTCCCCTTATTTCGAGCCCTGACTATACCACGCCTCCGCTAACAGCAAATACCAATTACTACGTAGAAACCGAAATAAACGGTTGCGAAAGTGCCAGGGCAAAGGTTACCGTAACCGTAAATCCGCTCCCGGTAACGCCAGCCACGCAGAATGTGACCACCTGTTACAAAAGCAGCGCTACACTTACCGGAATGGGTTCGCCTGCCGGCATCTACGAGTGGTATGATGCTCCAACCGGCGGCAACTTGCTGGCCTCGGGGGCTACTTTTAAAACACCGGTCCTAAGTAATTCTATTACATATTATATACAAGATAACTCTGGCGGGTGCATAAGCGACCGTGCGGCAATAAATGTTACCGTTTTACCACAGTTGGCCGCACCGACAGTTGCAGGGTCTATCATCTGCTCGGGCTCATCCACTACTTTAACCGCCATTGCCGGCGGAGGGACATTTGAATGGTACAGCGTGGCAACAGGCGGGGCTCCATTAGCTACCGGGGCCACTTATACCACACCCGCTTTAAAAGCCAATACTACTTATTACGTACAAAACAGTATGGCAGGGTGCATAAGCCCAAGGGCAGCTGTCACGGTATCGGTGCTTGCCGCCGTGCCCGTACCAACCGCGCCGGGTACCTCGATTTGTTCGGGAAGCACCGCTGCGCTCACGGCTACCGGTTCAACCGGAAATTATGCCTGGTACGACAGCGCCACCGGAAACAACTTACTATCCATAGCCCAGGTATTTGTTACTCCCGCCTTAACCACTACCACTACTTATTACGTTGAAGCCAGCACCAATACCTGCGCCAGCCCCCGTGTTGCAGTGAAGGTAACGGTTAACCCAATACCAGCGCCGCCAACTTCGCCAGGTGCAACCATTTGTCCGGGTACCTCAGCAACCATAACTGCAACAGGCACGGGAACCCTAAAATGGTACGATGCTGCCGCCAACGGCAACCTGCTGGCCACAGGTGCTACTTATAAAACACCCATACTTACCAATAATACCGTTTACTACGTGGAGAGTGTATCGGCAACCTGCGAAAGTTCAAGAACCCCCGTTACCGTTACCATCAATCCGCAATTCAACCCGCAATTTCAATACCCATCCGGAACATTTTGCGCGGGCGGGGCAAATCCAACACCCAAAATCAACAATCCCAGCGGCGGCACTTTCAGCGCATCGCCGGCGGGCCTAGTTTTTGTGAGCAATCAAACAGGCGAGATCAATATAGCGGCCAGTATTCCCGGTAAGTACGTGATCTCATTTGCCGGAAAAGGAGCGTGTGGGACTATCGAAAAAGTAACGGTTTCAATTGTTTTAACAACCAACGCCAGCTTTTCTTATAACGGCCCCTATTGCCAGGATGGCGCAAACCCGCTGCCAACTTTCCCCGCAGGCAGTACTGCCGGGGTTTTTAGCTCGTCGCCGGCTGGTCTCGTATTCGTGAACACCAGTACCGGCGAGATCGATCTCGCCAAAAGCCAGCCAAATACTTACACCATTACCAATACCATTAATGCAAGCGGAACATGCCCGGCCAGCGTAGCCACCACTTCGGTCACTATCAACCCGGGCGTTTTTGTTTCCGCCGGGCCAGATCAAACCGTGGCTGCCGGCACCCCGGTTCAACTGGCCGGCAGTATTACAGGCGGCACTACAAGCGGAACATGGTCGGGCGGCAAAGGCTCGTTTTCAAACCCAGCCCTTCCAAATGCTGTTTATACACCGGGGGCCGGTGAAACAACCGCTACACTTACCTTAACCTCTGCCGATCCCCCGGGCCCTTGCGGACCACGATCGGATAAGGTTATTATAACGTTCGTGTTGCAACCAGCCGGGCCTACAGCCAAAAGCACCATTAACTGCGCCGGAAGCAGTGCAACGTTATCGGCAACCGCCCCGGGAGGAAATTATCAATGGTATGACGCGCCAACCGGCGGAAACCTGCTGGCTACAGGCCCCAATTATACCACACCGCCCCTTAATGTAAATAGTACTTTTTATGTACAAACAACCATTGGCGGTGTACCCAGCAAACGCACAGCAGTAAATGTTACGGTTAATGCCGTGCCCACCGCACCCGTAGCGGCCGGTACCGCGGTTTGCACCGGCAGCCCGGCTACCTTAACCGCGAGCGGTTCAGCGGGTAGTTACGAGTGGTACGATGCAGCAGCCGGGGGCAACCTGGTATCAACCAAAAGCACCTATACCACACCACCATTGGCTGCCAACACCAGTTATTATGTACAGGCCATAAATAATACCTGTACAAGCCCGCGTACAGAGGTTGACGTGACCGTGAACCAGATACCTGTAATAACAAGCGCATCAACGGGCACCATTTGCGGCGGGGAACCCCAAAGTTATGTGATAACCGCCGATCTCCCTGCGGCTACGTTTAACTGGAGCCGCGCCAAAGTTGCCGGCATAAGTAACCCCGCGGTAAGCAACCAAACTGCGTCGACCATAACTGAAGCATTAATAAATACTGGAACTTCTATCGTAAATGTAACTTATGTTATTACGCCAATTATAGGCACCTGTTCGGGGCCGTCCTTTAATTACGTTGTTACGGTATATCCAACGCCTGTTGTTACCAGCCCGGCCAAGGCCACTATCTGCAACATGAGTACCGATAATTATAGTGTTACTTTTAATATCCCCGGTACAACATTTTCGTGGAGCCGCGCTGTTGCACCCGGAATAAGCAACGCCGCCGTAACCGGGCAAACGGCAGGGACCATTAAAGAGGTTTTATTTAACACAACCAATGGCCCCATTGATGTTACCTATGTGTTTACTTACAGAACCAGCACCTGCACCGGCATACCATTTAATTTGGTGATCACAGTAAACCCTGAAGCCATTATTACCAGCCCTACCAAGCAAATTGCCTGTACGGGTTCCCCGCAGGATTATGTTATTACCTCGAACATACCTGGCGCAACCTTTAATTGGAGCCGTGCCGCAGTCCAGAGTATCAGTAACCCGGCAGTAAGTGGCAAAACATCAAACACCATTGCCGAAAAATTAATTAATACGAGCCTTAGTCCTGTGCCCGTAATATACGTGATAACACCGATGGCCAACGGCTGCGTTGGGACGCCTTTCCAGGATACCGCTGTCGTAAATCCGCAATTGGTTATCCCAGTTGCCAGCGGCAACTCCCCAATTTGTGTGGGCAGCACCATCCATTTAACAACGCCCCCGGTGGTAAACGCAACTTATTCGTGGACAGGCCCCAATGGCTATACTTCAAGCGATCAAAACCCGAACATTCCCAATGCCACAGCTGCTAATGCCGGGGTATATACCTTAACTTTTAATGTTAAAGGTTGTAACAGTGTGCCCGTTTCGGTAGTTATTAATGTAGACCAGCCGCCAATTGTAGATGCAGGCCCGGACCAGGTTGTTTGCCCCAACAGTCCGAATATTATTCTTGCCGGCAACGTATCCGGCGGCACCACAACCGGGATATGGACAACTGCAGGAACAGGAACGTTCAAACCATCGAGCAATATTCTAAATGCCCAATATATTCCTTCGGCGGCCGATATGGCAGCAGGTTCAATATTGCTTACCTTAACATCGACCAGTAAAGACAACTGTAATATCGCCTCTGCGAGTATGAAAGTCTCCTTCGGCCCTTTACAGGCCGTACACGCCGGGCCCAACCAGTCTGCCTGTATACAAACCACTGGCGTGCAATTGGGCGGTACAATTGCCATACCCGGCGGGGCCACGTGGACTACTTCGGGCAGCGGTACATTTAACCCATCGGCACAGCAGCTTAATGCGGTTTATGTTCCCAGTGCAGCCGATCTTCAGGCCGGTTCGGTGAAATTAACGCTAACGGCAAATTCTCCGGGGCCATGTTATATCGCATCGGATGTGATGCAAATACAATTTCTACCAGGTTTTATCCCTGTAGCCACCAGCAATTCGCCTGTTTGTGTCGGCAGCCCCTTAAACTTAACTACTGCTGCGGTAGCTGGTGCAACCTATTCGTGGACTGGCCCCAATGGCTTTACTTCAACCGATCAAAATCCGACCATTGCAGCCGTAACCGCAGCAAACGCAGGTACTTACAGCGTAACCGTTTCGCTCACCGGTTGTACCACGCTGCCTGGTTCGATAAATGTTACCGAGGTTCAGCAGCCCATCGTAAATGCCGGGCCGCCGCAATTGGTATGTATAGCCGATCCGAACATCAATCTTTCCGGAACTTTAGGTGGCAGCGCTACAACCGCCATGTGGACAACAGCAGGGACCGGAACGTTCTCATCACCTACCAATCTTAAAGCACAATATTTCCCAACAGCTGCGGACAAGGCTGCCGGATCTGTGGTGCTTACGCTGACATCGACGGACGTTAATGCTTGTACCCCCGCAAGTTCCAGCGTAACCATTACGTTCGGGCCTTTACCGGCCGTGAATGCCGGCACCGATCAGGTGCTATGTTCGCAGGTTACCAGTGTCCAATTGGCAGGCTCTATCATTATTGCCGGTGGCGGCACATGGAGTACGTCGGGATCGGGGACATTTACACCATCCGCTACGCAACTAAATGCCAGTTACGTCCCCAGCGCCGACGATATAAAGAGCGGCGGCGTAACCTTAACCCTCACGGCGTCTAATCCGGGTGTTTGTTACATCCCTTCGGACGACATGAAGCTAACCTTTATTCCGCCGCCAACGGTGTATGCAGGCGGCACCAGGTACGTTTTAAAAGGCAATACGATTACCTTAACACCCACAGTGAGCGACAATAATGTAACTTATTTGTGGACGCCGAACACTGATATAAGCGACAATACGGTTAAAGACCCTACCATTACGGGCGATAAGGACATCACTTATACCTTAACGGTAACCGATGTAAGGGGATGTGTCAGCCAGGATACAGCAAGAGTCATCGTGTCGCCAACAATAACCATCAACAATACATTTACGCCAAACGGCGATGGGATAAACGACCACTGGGACATTGTCGGCTTAATTGCTTACCAAAATGCCACGGTGGATATTTTCGACCGGTATGGCCAAAAGGTATTTCATTCATTAGGATATCCCACCCCATGGGACGGAACTCTTGGCGGCAAACGCCTGCCCGTGGGCGTTTATTATTACGTGATCAATACCAATTATAAAGGGCAGGTGCTTTCCGGATATGTCACCATTATCCGTTAACGGGGTATATTAACCCGGCAAGTTGCTCCCAATTGTGAACGGGGCCTTCAAAACCCAGCATACCGGCAATTATCGAATAAACATCAGCAGCTTTTTTTCCCTGTTCGCGCAGGTATTTTACGGAGGCAGCACCTGCGGATTTTGACAGTTTGTTCCCCGATAATTCCATGAGCAACGGATGATGATAAAAAGCGACTTCGCGGAAGCGATTGTTTTCAAGCGTGGACGCCAAAACATGCTGCGCCAGCGTCGAGGGCCAAAGATCTTCACCCCTAACCACCAGGTCTACCCCATAAAAAATATCATCCATTACCGATGTAAGCTGGTAGGCCGGGAAACCATCCTTCTTTCTCACCACAAAATTGTGCATGTCGTTGGGTAGTTCGGTGTACATTAACTGGCCGTCGTAATTTTTTACGGCTATTGTTTTGGTATCGCCTGTGTGCAACCGCCAGCTGGCATCGTTGGTATTTAAAGGCAGTTGTTTATTAAAACAAGTGCAGTTATCTGCATTACTCAACTGGCTACGCGAACAGGTGCAGGCAAATACAAGCCCCTTATCTGTTAATTGCTGAAGAGCAGAACGGTAATTATCCATCCGGTGCAGTTGCGAATAGCTTTCTTCAAAACTTTTTAAATCGTGCGGCCCCTCATCCCAGGCTATCTCCAAAAAATTAAGCGTATCAAAAACGTCCTGCAGGTATTGTTTATTTACGCGCGCCCGGTCCAGGTCGTCTATCCTAAGTAATATTTTGGCGTTGTTCTTTTTGGCGAGCGAGGCTGTAACAGCAAACGAGAGCACATTGCCCAGGTGCAAAAAGCCACTTGGGGTTGGCGCAATGCGGGTTTTGGTATAATAGGCTGATGGCTGCGACAATTGGATCAAATTTATTGCTTTAACCTGCAATGCTTTACTTTTAAGTCATCCGGCGGAAACAAAAATAATTGAAAAATGCCGTCCGCATACAAACTAAACTTTTTTACCCGGACCATCTTATATAGCTGACTTTTTTTTGATTTGACGGACAAATTATCAAACAAAAAATAACCGTCTGTGTTATCAGCGTAGCTACCAAAAAAATGCCGGTATCCTTAGCAAAAACTAAGGTACCGGCATTGGCCACGCAAGGCCTTAAATTTTACAAAAATTATTTCGCCGAGTAAGCTGTTGCAAAGTCTTTTGCAAAATCTTCCAGTTTGGTTGCACCCAATTCAACGGGATGTTTTTTATAATCGGCAAACATTTCGCCGCTGCGGGCTGCGCTGCCCATTTCTGCATAATTTACAGCAATCTCCTTTGGCAACCCGGCCTGTAACATTCCGTTCAGACTTTGTTCGTCCGTAAATTCCACATAGGGCAGGTTGGGTTTGCCGATAGGCGCACCTAAGGCCGATGTTATTTCCGTGCTGGTGCGCTCATCGCTGGCAACGTAACGGATGCTATGACCGGTAAAATCAAGGTTCAGCAATTCTTCGGCTGCAACTTTTGCTATGTCGTTAGGATGCGTTAACACGATAGGGTTTCCGGCGCCATAATTATTCCCGTAAATGCCCGCGTGTTTTATCATGCCGATGGCAGTAAGCAAGTTGGTATAAAAAAAGCCAGGACGCAAATGTTTAATGTCGACACCGTTCAATTTATTTAATTCCTGCTCGGCAAAATGCAAACCGGATACAGGGCCGCAGCCATCGGGCATATGAGCGCCTATACTGCTTAGGTTAACCACCTTTTTTACTCCGGAAGTTTTAATGGCCGCTGCAAAATTTTTGCCGATGCCATGAATAGACTCCTTCCAGTGTTCAGGGTTGTGCGCCGGGGGTATAAGGGTGAACACGGCATCCGCCCCGGCAAACACGTCCGACAGGAAAACAGTATCTTCCACACTCCCAATGGCGGCGTCCGCACCCAGGGCCGTGATGGCTGCCTGCCTTTCGGCGTTACTGCTGATAATGGTAACCTGGTGGCCTGCAGCGATCAGTTGTTGTGCTAGCGGTTTGTTGATGTGGCCCAAAGAGCCTGATAATACGTATTTCATTTTTTTGCTTTTTTTGATTTGTTTAAACAAAGTTATACCTTTACTGCAATTACAGCAAGTACCTACTCCAAAGTATGTACCAACCAAAAAGTAAGTATAAATGGCGGCAATAAAAGAAAATTCAACCAACCAGGAAAATAAACAGATTATAAAGGGGTTTTGCCCGGTTACCTTAACCATTGAAAAAATTGGCGGCCGCTGGAAACCGCTGATCCTTTATCACCTGGGCGAAAATACCATGCGTTACGGGCAGTTAAAGAAAGCAATACCTGCCATTACCGAAAAAATGCTGATACAACACCTCCGCGAACTGGAGGCAGACAACCTGATCAGCCGCGACGTTAAACCGGTAGTGCCCCCGCATGTGGAGTACAGCCTTACGCCAACAGGCAAAAGCCTTAGCCCCTTATTGAATGAAATGGCAAAATGGGGAATAAAACTTGGGGCAACTGAAAAACAACAAATGGATATATAACCTAAAAGCCTCCGGAACATGGTCCCGAAGGCTTTTAGCTTTATTAGTTTTTACTGATAAGTTTATAGTGCAGCGCATCAACCTTCATTAACTCCCAACCTTGGTTCAATACCAGTTTCCAGCCATTCCCGGTAACCGTTCTATCATTTTGGCCTATATTTTCGGCGGATAAAGTAATTACCTGCCAGTCTTTCATTAGCATGCCACCGGCTGATACGATTAGCTGTCCCCAGTTGTCTTTTACCTGTGCGGTCGGGTAAACCGTGCCATATTCGCCAAGGTCGAATAACGTATTGGGGTTAAATTCAATACCCATTTTTACCAAAGTAAGGGTTAACACCGGTTTCCGCGTAAAAAGGTCGATGTATTGATCCGCAATTTGCAGCCGCTGCTCCTCTTTTATTTTTTCTGATTGTATGATCGCGTCGCCATTGTATTTTTTTGCAATGGCGGTCAAAGCCTCATCGCCGGGATATTTTGGCAAAGCGATATGGTAGTAGTTTGATATTAACACAGGGAAATCGGAATTTGAGTCGATCTTCAACGTCCAGTCCGGCGCTTTTTGGTATAATAGATAGCCGTAAACAGGGCCAGTGATATAAGCGCAGGAGCGGATCAGCGATTTACGATTACCTGCGGTATCGATCTGATCGTATAAGTGCTGCAAAATGTGATCCTTCGGCCGGCCCAGTATTACCCCGGTATATTCGGCAAGGCCTTCGCTCATCTCCAAAATGCGTTCGTTTTTATAGGTATCAGGGAAAAGTAATTGCCTTTTCTGGCGGAAAAGCAGTGCGTTATTTAGGTCTGCTCCGCGCTGATCAAGCGGCTTGCCCAGCGCAGCACGTAATGCCTGTAATTCCAGCAAAAAATAAATCCGGCCGTACATGCTGCTGAGGTGGTCAACCGTAGGGCTGCGTTCAGGGAATCCCATTTGCTGTTGTATCCGGTGGAAGGACTCATGTAGTACCAGGTTTGTCCGGTCGTCTCTATCGCCATACAATGGCCACAACATCACCGACCACATTTTTCCCTGCCAGTAAATAGCGGTATTTGCCAGCATAACATCCTTCGGTAAAATGCCTGTGAAAATGTCTCCTGCCGGTTTCAATAGCCCGGCGCTGTCCGGCATATTCGCGTAGGTCATCCTGGTTTGCGGATCAACAAACATAGTTCGCCCGTACACTTTTTCTTTCCAAACATGCTGGTCTTTGGCGGCAATCTCCGCCTCTTTAAAATACGAAGCGGCAAGCCTGGGAGCGGTATCAATAGTTTGTGCATGGCATGCCAAAGCATAGCCGCAAACCAACAAGGCAATAATCCTTTTCATGCTCTTTTTTTAAACAATGATCGGCAACATCGCAGAAATGCGCGTCCGGTATTATATCAACTGCATATAATTTTATATCAATGGCGTTAAATAAAAATGCGGCATCCAATCG
>Ga0206878_10276_pt1 | contig 19948 bp, 16 predicted proteins | sample Alteio_BWOrgCont_8_FD_152621 | JGI IMG/M metagenome (GOLD analysis project Ga0206878, IMG submission 152621) | Enriched cells from forest soil in Barre Woods Harvard Forest LTER site, Petersham, Massachusetts, United States -... | ecosystem: Environmental > Terrestrial > Soil > Temperate forest >... | reverse complement strand
TTCGAGTGAAAGCAGGAAACCATGTCTTTCCTGGAAATACTTCATCCCGAAGAAATGAATGGGCTTTCGCCTACAAAAGCTCCGTCGGCTGCGTCGAATGCTGACATGTCATCTTTGCCGAACTGCGTTGCGTTTATTGGTAACTATCTGCCGAGACGATGCGGCATCCCACATTCACGACCGACCACTGCAACGCAGTAGCAGCCGAGTACGGCAGCGGTTGCCTGTTTGCCATTCCCGTCAATGATCCGAGTTCGAGCTACAAATATCCGGAGCAGGTGCGGCTGGAGCTTGCCCAGGAAGATCGGCTTCTGATGAGCGGGCTGCCGATTTTCTGCCCCTCAACGGCAACGACCTGGTCTGCATGCGACATGAGTACGGAATTTACGGAGGAATTGCCGGCGGCCACATACTCACAAACTGCTTCGCAAATTGAGATGCCGGTGGTGACGACGCTGCACACCGTCCAGCGTGAACCGGATGCGAATCAACGCGCAGTGCTCGAAGAGATTGCTCAGCTTTCCGATCGATTGATTGTGATGAGCGAACACGCGGCGCGTCTTCTGTGCGATCGGTACAAGGTACCGGGCGAAAAAATCGATGTCATTCCCCACGGCGTCCCGGATCTTCCCTTCCTGGACCCCGATCACTTCAAGAGCCGGTTTGGCACCCCAGGAAAGTGTGTATTGCTTACGTTCGGCCTGCTGTCTCCAAACAAGGGAATCGAGAATGTGATCCGTGCGCTGCCGGCGATTCTGGCAAGACATAAGAACGTGATTTACATCATTTCCGGAGCAACCCATCCCCATATCAAACGCCATGAGGGTGAACGGTATCGTGAAAGATTGCAGACGCTGGCTGCGAAATGCGGCGTTTCCAGCCACGTGATCTTCAACGATCGTTTTATGAGCGCGGAGGAACTGATTGAGCACCTGTCCGCTGCGGATATCTACATCACTCCCTATCGCCATGAAGCCCAGGTTGTTTCCGGCACACTGGCAACTGCGGCGGGTGCGGGAAAAGCGATTATCTCCACGCTATACTGGCATGCAAAGGAGCTCCTTACCGATGGGCGCGGGGTGATCGTTCCGTTTGACCATCCCAATTCCATCGCGGACGCGGTAACCAGGCTCCTGGACAATGATGCCGAGCGGCATGCGATGCGAAAGCGCGCCTATCTTTACTCGCGGGGAACGACGTGGCAAAGCACGGCCTATTGCTTATATGGCGAGTTTTCAACGCGCACAAAAGAAACGGATGTCGCGACCACGCGCCACCCCGCCGGATATTTTCCCGGTGAGAAAGACGACTGAAATACCATCCGTCGGAGAGTTGCTGTAGCGCACTTGTCATCGGAGAGTTTGCAAAGAGAGGCAGGAGCTAAAGATGACGCGCCGGGAATGTTGATCCGGCTCCCCAGCGAGTTTGTTTCCCAAATGCGGGGCGTGGCATCATTCGAGGATATAAGGTAACCCCTCCTGACGACAGAACACACACGGCCGATTTCGACGGGGCGCCTCTCTCGTGCTGTCTTCGCTATTTCAATCGCGGGAGCGCTGGTCTTCCTCTACCTGCGAACTTTTCTGCTTCCCGCTGCGCCCTTTATTGCGCATGATGACCAGATTCTGTTCTTCATTCGGGCGACGCGTGTGGCTAGCGGTCAGATCCTGTACCGCGACTTTTTTGAGCTGGTTACACCGGGCATTGATCTCCTCTATGGGGCCACGTTCCGCCTCTTCGGTATCCACGCCTGGATCATGCAGACCTGGTGCATCGCGCTGGGGCTCGCTCTTTATTGCGTCGTCACACTGATTGCCGGCAGGATACTGCGCGGACCGGCTGTGTTGCTTCCGGGACTGTTATTTCTCATCTTCGACTTTAATAGCGCCCTAGATCCGACACACCATTGGTACAGCACTCTCGCCGCCCTGGCTGCGGCCAGCATGCTCATGGGCGGGGCAAGTCTGCGACGGACTTTCGCAGCGAGCTTACTCTGTGCCGCAGCGACCCTATTTACTCAAACGCAGGGCGCGCTGATTTTCGTCGCGCTAATCCTCTATCTGATATGGCTCAGGCGATCCGAGGCTCAAGGTCCGAGTATCCGGGCGCAGCTCACGACCATGCTTCTGCCATTTACCCTGATCCTCTCCTGCGTGCTCGGGTACTACATCTACCAAGCAGGTTTTCACACAATCTTCTTCGATCTCGTCTTATTCCCACTTAGATTCTTATCTTCCGGTAACTTCAACTCGCCGCACGCTTATCTCGATCAGCTCCAGCCGACCCATGGGTTCGGCGGCATTGTTCGACTGATTCCAATTGTGTTCATCTATGCGGTTGTTCCCTATATCTATATTGTGGGGGCCTATCAGCTTTGGCGTAAGCGCAATTTACTGCCTGCCGCACTTCGGCACCACCTGGTTCTACTTCATCTTGTCGGACTCGCGCTTTTTCTGGCAGTGGCGAACGGTCCCAGGTTTCATCGTCTCTGCACGGTCGCTCCGCCCGCGATCCTCATCTGCGCGTGGCTTCTCAGCCTGCCGGGACCCGCACTTCGACTCGCCCGCAATCTGTTATGCCTGTTGGCAATTGCGTTTGCTTTCCTGCTGCCTTTTTATCGCCAGACGCAGTGGCACGCTGTCCTGGATTTGCCCATCGGCCGGACAGCTTTCAGCGATCCCCTTGAGTTCCAGGAGTTTCAATGGCTCGCTCAACGGAGCCACCCATCGGAGCTGTTGTTCAACCATGGCAGTCTCGACCTCTATCTCTCGCTTGTTAATCCCACGGCCTCGGAGTTCATTACCGATACTGACTTCACCCGGCCGGAGCAGGTGGCCGCCGTTCTCCAGTCGCTCCAACGCAGGCCGCCGCGCTTCATAGTACTGACGCCGGAAAGCACAAGTTTCACGGATATTCACAACCACTCCGCACCTTTCCGCAAGTATGTTCATGACAATTACCACTTGATCCAGATTTTTCCCCTGGGCAATAACTCTCGATACGAAGAACTCTGGGAACGATCGCCGTCCCGGTGATGCGAGGAGCAGTTTTCGGGCCTCAGGCATTCTTTCCGGCAAGAGTTTGATACCGGGTGGGCGAATAGCCGACGATGGACCGGAAATCGTTGATGAGGTGGGCCTGATCGAAGTAACCCAACTCCAGCGCCAGTTGGGCATAGTCGGGCTGCTCGCCGGAGTTGAATCTCTCGACGAGCTCGTGGAGGCGATAGCGGCGGATGACCCACTTGGGATTGACTCCGACGTATTCATTGAAAAGACGCTGCAGCGAGCGTTTGCCGAGGCCTGTCCGCCTGACGAGATCGTCTACAGTCTTGAGGTCCGATTCGGAAAAAATGCGGCCGACGAGCTGGCCGGCTGACGTCGTCGTCTCGTCGGGTGCGGGCGCGCGTGTGCGGAAGAATGCGTTAGCGGCTTCGATCATTTCGCCTTCTTCGATGGAGGAGACCAGCACGGCCTCCAAGGCATCCACATCCTTTCCAAAGATGCGCGTCACCGGCACGGTGCGATTGGCGAGCGAAGAGACGGGGGACTTCAGGAACGAACGGAAGCCTCCGGGAGTGAATTTGATTCCGAAGACGTGGGATTGGCCTTCGAGCAGGCGGGTAAATTTGCCGGTGAAGACGCCGGAGACCATCGAATTGCCCCGCTCAAAGACGGCCTGAACGTTGGGATGGGGCAGGGTCTCGGCGGTGTGCGGCGGGAGGCCGCGCAGATCCCAACTCACCATCCAATAATGCGCGATGAAGTGGGCGAGTTCGGGCGATGGGCTGCGGCGGGCGTGCCTGAACTGGCCGGCCGACGGAGGAGGTTTGAGAACCCCGCGGGCCTTGCCCACAGTGGGATCGAAAACTTCTTCCATCTGTCCCGCGGCTTCTTGTCGCGTTTTTCCAATCATGGCGTTCACTCGCTGCTTATATTCTCGTTGAGGAGAAACCGCCATGACCGAATTATTGATTCGCAAATCGATTGAAGTAGATACGCCAGTCGAAACCCTGTGGAAGATTCTTACTGACCCCGAATTCATCGCGCAGTACATGTTTGGCTGCAATGCGGAGACGGACTGGAAGTCCGGCTCACCGCTGCTGTGGCGAGGAGCTGCCGATGGGGTAGTTTATGTGAAGGGCCATGTTGTCGAAGTCGAACCACCGCACCATCTGGCGTACACCATCTTCGATCCGAATTCGAAAATCGCAGACATACCTGCGAACTATCTCACGATGAGCTATGACCTCAAGGAACACGGCAGCTGCGGGTCAATTCTTGAGATTACCCAGGGAGACTTCTCCGCTGTCGAAGATGGTCAGAATCGGTATCAACATTCGCTCGATGGGGACGATTCGGTATTGACGGGAATCAAGAAGCTGGCGGAGGCGCAGGTTCAACCGAAGTGAATTCACGATAGAGTGTGCTATATGGCTCGTCGGTGGATGGAGGCGATCGGCAAAACGAAACTACGTCCGGTTCTGCTTCTGAACCTGTTACTGTGCGCGGCTGGGCTTGCACAGACGGCTCCGAAGCCTCCGAAGCCGCCGTCCAACCCGCTGGCCAGCGCTGTGCAATCGGCGGAACAGCCACCGCCGACTCCTGCAGTTCCAGAAGATCCGTTAGGGCGGTCTTCGCCGCACGGCTGCGTCGTTGGCTTTTTGCGGGCGGTGGAAAAACAGGATTACGCGCGCGCAGCGCAATACCTGGATGTGAAGAAGCCTCCCGAGCAGGCTGAACAACTGGCGAAACAGCTGCAGACATTATTAGACATGGGGCTGTCCACAAACCTCGACAGTCTTTCCCGCGAACCCGCAGGTGATGTAAACGATAATTTGCGCGCCACACGCGATCTGGTAGGCACGGTGAAGACTGAGCGGGGGAGCCTGGATATCCTCCCCACGCGTGTAGAGCGGCTGGGGCAGCCGGCGATATGGCTGTTTTCTGCGGAAACACTTGCTGGCGTTCCGCGGCTGAGTGAGGACCTGCAGGGAAATCGTCTCGAACATAAATTACCACCCTGGATGGTGGAGACTCGATTTCTCACGGTGCAGCTCTGGCGCTGGCTAGCAGCGGTTGTGGTTCTGCTGGTTGTACTGGCGGTGGCATGGGTGATCACCCGGCTGATTCAGCTCGTTCTGGTACCCGCGTTAGGAAGGGCGCTGCCAACGAGCGAAAAAAAGATCACTCGCAGCCTGCAGAGGCCGATCTTTGTCCTACTGATGTCCGCGACCACGTATCTTGTGGCGCGCTATTCGCTCTCAGTGCTGGGACGGCAATACATGAACGACGCGGCCGCGCTGGTGTTGGTGATCGGCATCGCGTGGCTGCTGATCAAGCTCAGCGACCTGGCGGCGGTCTACACGGCGCGCGGGACCCCCGGCAACCTGCAATTAGAGCGCGCTACCTTCGTCTCAGTCGCCGCGAGAGTCTTCAAGATCGCGGTAATGTTGTGCGCGTTCCTGGTGCTGCTAAGTCGCGCGGGCATCGACGTCACCGCGATGCTGGCGGGCCTTGGAATCGGCGGTATCGCACTGGCGCTGGCCGCGCAAAAGACCCTTGAGGATTTCTTTGGAGGCATCGCGATCGTCGCCCGGAAGGCTGCGCGCGTTGGCGATTTGTGCAAAATAGGCGACGATACGGGGACGGTGGAAGCCATTGGCTTGAGCTCGCTGAGGCTGCGAACCTTCGACCGCTGCGTCGTATCGCTGCCGAATGCCAAGGTTGCACAGGTGAGCATTCAGAACTTCTCATTGCGTGATAAGTTCCTGCTGCACGAGTTCTTCAGTCTGCGCCATGACACGCCGGCGCAACAGGTGAGTGTAGTAGTGGCGGAAATCGATTGCGTATTACAGAGCGCGGAGGCGGTCGAGAAAGCGTCGGCACGCGTGCGGCTGGTCGGCCTGGACACTTCCGGGTTGCGGCTCGAAGTATGGGCCTACCTGCTGCTGCCTCCGGCGGACCCGGTGCGATGCCTGCGCGAGCAGGAACAGCTGTTCCTCGCGATCCTGAAAATCATGGATAAGGCAGGGACGGGGCTGGCGCTTCCCATGCAGGCTGCGAACCCGAAGTAGTGAGGCAGGCCGCAACTAGTCGTAGCGCTCGAAGATGATCTGCTTGCGCTGCCATCCCCGTTCCTTGAGGCGGTCGCGGTTGCCGGAGACCATGTTGTTGAGGCCGCAGATGTAGGCGTGGATATCGAAGGCTGCGTCTTCCGAAGTCGTCGGAACAGACGCGGAGTGACTTTCCGACTCTCGGCGGGTAAGGATATCGGCGACGTGGTCCTGCACGTAGCCGCGCAGGCCTTTCCAGCCTTCGTGGGGACGGCTGAGCGTGGGGACATAGTGGAAGTTGTGGCGCTCTGAAGCGACCTTCTCGAAGTATTTCTTGTAATAGATCCCCGTCTCATGGCGGGTGCCGTACACGAGCCAGAACTTACGGCCCTCGCTGCGATCCTCTCCAACGTCAGGAAAGAGGTACTGGACGAATCCAAGGATGGGGGCGATGCCGGTTCCTGTAGCGATCATAATGCCGTCGGTGAGCGGTTTGCGGAGGGTGAAAAAGCCGTACGGCCCGTGAAATTGGATGGTCTTGCCGATTTCCAAATTGCAGAGGAAATTCGAAAAAAAACCGTCCTGAACGCGATTTACACACAGGTCGAGCATGTTGGCGCGGGGCGCAGAGGCAATCGAGTATGCGCGTGTCTGCGTTTTTCCTCGGTCATCGACCGCGACGCAGGAGATGAACTGACCCGGCACGAAGTCGAAATGCGAAAGCTCATCGATAGAGAATTCGAGGTGATAGCACTGTGCGTGTTCGGAGAGGCATAACCTTCGCTGAAGCCGGGCAGTAAGAAGTTGTTTGTCCAAGGTGAACTCTTTTTCCATTCAAAATTATCGTCTGTGCCTCACTGCAACGGCAATCAAGCGATCCAGTCCTTAAACCGAAGGGGACCTACTCCCTGGGGCCCTGTGGATATACTCGATCTGATAAGATTCTGGCTTCCCGAACGACCCTATGAGCACACAGCCGCAAAAATACACCCGGAATAATCCATACATCTCATGCATGCTCGTCAATGTATTGATGACGTTGGCAGGCTCAGAAAAAGAAACACGCCATATCGAGCTGGAACTCGAGCCAGGGATGGAATACACACCTGGCGACGCCGTTGGCATCGTGCCTGAGAACCGCCCCTCAGAGGTAGCCGAGGTACTTGCGCAGTTGCAGTTCAAAGGTGACGAGCGCGTATTGGATCACTACAAAGTCGAGATCAGCCTTGAGGAAGCGCTACGCACGCGCCTGGCTATCGGCAAACTGACCCGCAGCGCAGTGAATGCCTACTCAAAGATCGCGCCGGAATCCGTGCCCGGGCTTGAGGCGCTGAAATCATTGGCCTTGCCAGATAACCGCTCTTTAGCGGAGGAGTACATCTGGGGCCGGGAGTTCATCGATCTGATTACGGAATATCCGGGCGGAATTACACAGCCACAACAGTTGTTTACCGTGCTGGCGCGCCTTACGCCGCGCATGTATTCGATTGCGTCATCGCAATCCTGGGTGAAGGATGCCGTGCATACGATCGTGCGCGTTGTTTACTATACAAGCCACCAACGCGATCGACAGGGGCTGTGCTCAGGACATCTGGGAGAACGCGCGCCTGAAGGTTCTACAATGCCAATCTTTCTGCATTCGAACAACAACTTCCGCCTGCCTGAAAACACTGACACGCCGGTCATCATGATAGGCCCGGGTACGGGGATCGCGCCATTCCGTGCCTTTTTGCAGCACCGCAAGGCGCATGGTCACAAGGGCGAGAACTGGCTTTTCTTTGGCGAGCAGCGCCGCGCCTCAGATTTTCTCTATCGCGAGGATTTGGAAGCGATGTTCAAGGATGGGATTCTGACGCGCTTCGATACGGCCTTTTCCCGCGACCAGTCACACAAGGTCTACGTGCAAGATCGTATGCGGGAGAACGACGCAGAGTTATTCCGTTGGCTTGAGCGCGGGGCGCATTTTTATGTTTGCGGTGACGCGAATCGCATGGCAAAAGATGTGGAGACTGTGCTTCTTGATATCATCGCCAACGGACGTAACTGCGCTCCGGACGCAGCCCAGGAGTATCTCGCCAGCATGAAGAAGGCCAGACGTTACCAGACGGATGTTTACTAGACTAGGCCTGCGATCTCTATTCGACGGTGACAGATTTGGCGAGGTTTCGGGGCTGATCGACGTCGCAGCCGCGTCTGACGGCGATATGGTAGGCGAGCAGTTGTAGTGGGATCACGTCGAGCACTGGAAGCAGCAGCTCCGATGCGGGTGGAACGTAGAGGACGTGATCGACGAGTTGCTTGATATGCTCGTCTCCCTGGATCGCCACGGCGATCACCTTGCCGGAACGGGCGGTGACTTCCTGAATATTCGACAGGGTCTTTTCGTAGCGAAGGACTGAGTTGGGATTGCTCTCGTCCTTGGTGGCGAGGACGACGACGGGGAGCGTCTCATCAATCAAAGCGTTGGGCCCGTGCTTCATTTCCCCAGCCGGATATCCTTCGGCGTGGATGTAGGAGATTTCCTTGAGCTTGAGCGCACCCTCGAGCGCCATTGGGTAATGAATGCCGCGGCCAAGATAGAGAAAATCGCGGGCATTGGAGTAGACCTTCGCCAATTGCTCACAGACGGGGTCGGCGGTGCGGAGGCTTTCTTCGACTTTGCCGGGCAGGAGGCTGAGGGATTCGACGAGAGTGCGGCTCTCGTCGGCGGTCACGGTTCCGCGCTTCTGGGCGAGGTGCAGGGCGAAGAGGAAGAGCGCGACAATCTGGGCAGTGAAGGCCTTGGTGGAGGCGACGCCGATCTCGGGGCCGGCGTGAGTATAGACGGTTCCGTGAGCTTCCCGCGCGATCATGGCGCCGACGACGTTGCAGATGGCGATGGTCTTGGAGCCCTTGGCGATCATCTCGCGCTGTGCGGCAATAGTGTCGGCAGTCTCGCCGGACTGGGTGATGAGCAGGCCGAGCGCGGCGGGGTCGGCGATGGGATCGCGGTAGCGGTATTCGCTGGCGTAGTCTACCTCAACCGGCAGGCGGGCGAGGCGCTCGATCATGAATTTCCCGGTTGTGGCGGCGTGCCAGCTGGTTCCGCAGGCGGCGATGCTGATCCTGCTCGCGTGCCGGAATTCGTCGTCGGAGATCTTCATCTCATCGAGGAAGACCTTGCCGGTGTCGAGCGAGATGCGGCCAAGGGTAGTGTCACGAATGGCGCGCGGCTGCTCGAAGATTTCCTTTCGCATGAAGTGCTTGTAACCACCCTTTTCCGCCTGGATTGGGTCCCAAAGAATGCGCTGCAGCGCGCGTTCGACGCGATTGCCGTCGAGATCGGTGAGCTCGACGCCGGAGGGTGTGAGGACGGCCACATCGCCGTCGGCAAGGAAATAGAGATTGCGAGTGTGGTGGAGGATGCCGGGCACATCGGATGCGACGAAGTATTCGCCTTCTCCGATGCCGACGACGACCGGCGGGCCGTTGCGCGCGGAGACAATCTTGTCGGGCTCATCGGCGGAGATGACGCTGATGGCATAAGCTCCGGTGAGACGGCGGGCCGCGCGGCGCACGGCTTCTTCGAGAGGCATGGTCTTGCCGGAGTTCGCAGCTAAGGCGATCTCTTGCTCGATGAGATGAGCGATGATTTCTGTATCTGTCTCAGTTACAAACTTGTGACCTTCGAGCGAGAGCTCGTGCTTGAGCGCGAGATAATTCTCGACGATGCCGTTGTGGACCACGACAATACGACCGGTGCAGTCGCGGTGGGGGTGGGCGTTCTCTTCCGTCGGACGGCCGTGGGTGGCCCAACGCGTGTGGCCGACTCCGTAGGTTCCTGTGAGGGGACGCTCCCTGATGACCTCTTCGAGGTTGCGTAGTTTCCCGGGCGCGCGGCGTAATGCCAGCCCATCACCGTTGCCGCCTACGGCAATGCCGGCTGAGTCATAGCCGCGGTATTCGAGGCGGCGAAGGCCTTCAATGATCAAGGGAACGACTTGTTTGCTGCCGACATAACCGACAATTCCGCACATATATCCCTATTATCAAGGATAAGAAGGGTAAAATCAGAAGTGGTCCGAGCTACTCGCTGTCTTCGAGGTGGAAAGTAAATTCTTCGATCACGGGATTGGTGAGCACTTCGCGGGCAATCCGTTCGATCTCGGCCCTGGCAGCAGCGGCATCAAGTTCGTTGCTGAGCTTCAGCACAAAATATTTGCCCTGACGGATATCTTCGATTCCCTGGTATTGCATCTTCTTCAGTGCGTTGTGGGTGGCCTGCCCCTGGGGATCAAGGACGGTTTGCTTGAGGGTTACGTAGACATGAGCCTTCATCGTGCCCGATTATAAAGGACTTCGCGTCCAGCGATACGCGTCATTCGGCGCACGCAGCTTTCGGTGCCGCTGGGAGGTATTGCGCCAATTTCGCATCAAATTGCGTAAACTGGAACTCACATGGTCAACTATCTGGAGTTGCCGATTGGCGACAAGATGCCCGAAGTCGTCAACGTGGTGATTGAGATTCCCGCCGAGGGAATCAACAAGTATGAATATGACAAGCAGTTGCACGTCTTCAGGCTGGATCGCAACCTCTACTCGCCGGTGCATTATCCAGGAGACTACGGATTCATTCCGTCTACGTTGAGCGACGACGGCGATCCGCTGGACGTGCTGGTACTCGTGGATGCGGCGAGCTTTCCTGGTTGCGTGATGCAGGTGCGCCCAATCGGCCTGCTGGAGATGCTGGATCAGGGTGTCCTGGATGAGAAAGTGCTGGCTGTGGGCAAGAACAATCCGCGCTATGCCGATGTGTGGAACTATTCGGAGATTTATCCCCACATGCTGAAGGAAATTACACACTTTTTCTCGATCTACAAGGATCTTGAGGGAAAGCGTGTGGAGGTCCACGGCTGGCACGACGCGGCGTATGCACGCGATCGGGTGGCGTGGTCCGCGAATAACTTCAAAGAGGACAAGACGGCAAAGAATTAATCGCCAGAGGAGGCGGCTTGCAGTTCCTTGGGCAAGGGCCGGCCTGTCCAGACACTGCGTGAAATCAGGTAAAAGACAGGCCCCGCGAGAGCCACGAGCAGCCCGAAGAGCAAGGCCGGCATGTGCGCCATGCGCTCGTCTCGCGCCGAGAGAGCAGCGTAGATGATGAGGGCGGTGGGCATCACGCCGAGGGCAATGGCCATGGCGAGGTTGCCCGCGCGGAAGGGGCGCGCAAGACTGGGTTCGCGCAGACGCAGCACGACGAGCGCGACGAACTCCAGAATGAGACTGGCGCCGTAGAGCATCAGATCGATGGAGATGAGCCGCTCGAAGCTGAACTGAAGTGCCAGGGCCCAGGCGGTGGCGCAAACCAGCAGGGCGACCCAGGGCACTCCATTGCGATTGCGGCGAGCCAGGGCGGATGGTAGCAGGCCATCCTCAGCCATCACCATAGGCACGCGCGCGTAGGACATCATGAGGGCATTGAACATGCCCAGGCCGGTGATGGTGCCGCCGAGCACAATGGCGATACCGAGCCACGGGCCGGCGAGCGCGGTTGCTGCGTCGGTCCAGGAGCCGGTGGTGAATTGCCCAATCGCCAGGCCGGCAAAGCCCATGGCCGCAAGTGGGATCACATAGCTGAGGGCCACCACCGACGCGCTCAGCAGCATGGCACGCGGGTAGTTTCTCTGAGGATACTCGACTTCCTTGGCGACGGTCGAGGCGTTGTCCCAACCCATGTAGTTCCAGAGGGCGACAAGAATCGCGGTTGAGAGACTCTCGCTGCCGGTTTTAGTCGAGGTCCATAGAGCGGCGGTGTGTTGCAGGTGCCAGCCATGCCACAGGGCTACTCCAACAAGAACAACAAAGGGCGCAAGCAGGATCACAAACAAGCCAATGGAGCCTTCCCCTACAGCCGGCGCTCCGCGCAAATTCCATAGACAGCAGAGTGCGATCAGGGCGAGTTCCCAGAGGGTGCCGCGCGAGCCTGCCGTCCATGCGGGAAAAAGCTTGCTGAGGTAGAGCACGAAGATAGTGGGATAAATGGCCATATCAAAAATGCTGGCCGTGAGTGAGAGCCAGGCCTCCTGGTATCCCCAGAATGGACCGAGCGCGCGTCGCACCCAAACGTAAAAGCCACCTTCATCAGGAATGGCGCTGGCGAGCTCGCCGATCATGAGGGCGGTGGGCAAACTCCAGACGAGCGGGAGGAGAAGAAGAATGGCGAGCGCCTTGAGGTAGCCCGCACCGCCGAGGATGTCTTCAATACCGTAAGGACCGCCGGAAACCATGAAGTATGTCGCAGCAGCGAGCGGTAAGAGACGCAGACTACGGCGAGCCTTTGCGGTTTTTGTGGCGAGTTTAAGTAGCCGTATGACCTCGGTGATCTCCAGTGATAAAGATTATCGCGAAATGGCATGGACTCAACAAAAGAACGCAACAAAAAAGCCCCGCCATTTGGCGAGGCTTTTAGTCGATCCGGTTAAGACGCTCTGCGCGTGGGAAGGTCGAGGCGAACCTTCTCGGGCTCATAACCGGGAATATGGCTGGGATAAACCCGCTGGACATGCCCGAAGACCCGGATGCGGGCGGCTTCGGGGCCGGTCTCCCTGGTTTCGTCTTTGGTGAAAGCCTCGGCTTCATAGCGAATCCGGCCGTGATTGCGCTCGAGGATGCTCTCAGCCTCCGTGTTCCGCAAGCCAGCATTGACCGTGACAATGGCGCCGCCACGGCCGATCTCCGCGGCGAGGCGCTGCGCATGTTCGCTCGGAATTCCCATGCTTGTGAACGAACTTTCAAAGGCTGAGCCGTAAAGGGGATAGTCGAACTCGGGATAGGTTCCGAGATGGCCCTCGCCAGTCCCGAAATTGCTGCTGCCTTTCTCGCCGACCGCTTCGCGGCGGATTTGAACATCTCTCTCAGTTTGTTCTCCTGAGAACAGGTGCTTCAGCTTGTCCCACCAGCTCGCTCCTTCGTCGGTGTGTTCATGGGAAGTACCGGTTGCAGGATAACTTCCGATGACCGTCGTGTCCCGAACTACCCTCGATTGGTTGATGGGATCGTCATGAAGGGTCGCGGCGGTCGAGGACTTCAGGGTGCTCGGAATATTGGTCGGTAGACTGTCCGGGATTTCGGAACCAGGGATTGGTCCAGGGCGGCCTGCGCCAGAGGTTACAGTGCCTGCGCCTGTCGACAGGCCAGAGGGCGTAACTCCACTCGTGTCCGATGTGGCGCCCGATATTCCCGAGCCGGAGCCAACGGAGCCGATTGTGGAAGGGGGATTGTCATTTATTTGTGCGGCGGCAGAATCACGGAAACTGGATGTGCTCGCACTGTGAAATGCGGCTCCAATCTCCTTGATCGAGAAACCTCCGTCCATAAGTTCATTGATCGCACGCTGAGCGTCTTCGCCACTCGTGAAATAGGCGACAACCGTACCACTTGTTGCGCTGTTCCAATCGCTGTTGCTTGTCATGAGGGAAACCCTTCGAATCTGAATTTGCTTGCGCGGCCTCGTGAGCTGGGGGGAACGCGCGCGAATGCGGCCATCCTTTGTTACGATGCACAGCCCGATCAACCGAGGATTGACATATTCGGGGAAAGATCTGGCGGCAAAAAGGGTTGCCTGCCAGAAAAGCTGCGTCTCGAAATCGGAAATGGGCAACGATCCTATATACTGACCCCAGACAGCCGGAGAGATGGCCGAGTGGCTGAAGGCGGCGGTTTGCTAAACCGTTGTAGGGTCAAAAGCTCTACCGGGGGTTCGAATCCCCCTCTCTCCGCCAGCACCTTTTCCAGCCAAAACGCAACCACAATAAAATCTTAGATTTGGCTCTTAATCAACTGAAAATAAGCCGCTTCATAGCCATCACAGGTAATCCGGTAAATCCGGCCAGTTATGCGCTATATGGCAAGCTAGTGCTGTTTTACCTAACCATGAGCGTTTTACCTAACCACGGGAATTTTGGGATTTGCCGGGGGGCGGGAACAGGACAGGATGAACCCTCCCTTTTACCAGATCACTCACTCCCCGCGAGAGGCTTTTTGCGACGCGGCTGCGCGGACAGGATGCTTGCCCTCGTGTCGGCCATTCACCTGAAAACAGGTTTACCGGGTGATCGCGCCACTTCACGGTGTGCGCATTTGCTCGCGTACAACAGCGAACAGCGCCAGCGCAGGAAGCTCGGAACCGCTCATTCCCGTGAATCTCACGCGAACAGGCGCGTCACGAATCGGCGCGGGGATGCGTCTCTGAATACCCGAGGAGCCACGGTGTATTTGGGTATACCTCTCTAACGTATTCGTGACGATTGCTGTGGACGTGTTTTGCAGGTTCGGTGCGACATTCAGCATTATGAAGAAGCCAAAGAGCGGGAAGCCAAAGAAGCTCCCTAGCGACAGGAGTCGCAGGCGATCACCTAGATGGCCGGGGTCAAGAGCAAAGTCGAGGTAACACCCTCGCGGTCGCGAGCGCCTCTAAGCCAGTCGGCAAAGCCTTCGTATCAAATCCATGCCGCTTCCTTTTCACTTTCCCGGCAAATCACGAACTTGGCAACCCATCGGTGGCCGGAAGGCACGTGGCAGGGAAAAGTCTGCCATTTCGGGTCTGGGGCCGAAAAACTGCCGCGTATGCTGGAGCCATGCCCGATGATGAAGTCAAAGCTCCCGCACCGGGACTGGGACAAAATCTTCGCCGCTTGCGATCAGGCCGGATTTGAAGACCTCCTACAGGCTCGCGATCAGGGTGAGTACGAAAGCAGGAGCCTCTCTATCCGGAAGCCTCGGGAGTCTCTGAAGTCAAGGCTGAGAACTAACTGGAAGCAAAGTGAGCGACGAGACAATCCATACGGCTCTTTTGGACATTGCAAGAGCGGGAGACGACGAGATACCGCTTGGCGAAGGTCTATCGCTCGTTAGGCCAAACGATCAACTTCTCGCCTGTCGCTGGGATTGGGTTCAAGGGCAGAGTGAAATTCAAGAGGAAGCGGAAGCATCGCGTTACCTCGTTTGCAGATACCCATCATGGATTCTCGATGCGGAACCGGGAGTGGCGGCAGAGCGCGGCGCAAACAGATTCTATGCTGGACTGATGGCAATTCAGGTCATCAAGCCGATCAAGACGCTAGGCTTCGTCTATCGACGCCAGCAGATAGAGCGTCGCCCACCGATGCAGCCGGGTTCGTGGGCCATGTGGAACAAGTTCGACGACGCGATGCTGACGCAGGTGCCTGCGATGATCGAACGTATCCAGCCGGTCATGAATGGTAAAAACGTGGAGCAGAAGAATGCTCTCACGCTCTTACAGCTTGGCCTCGAACATTTCCATCCGTATATCGCAGGGCTGCTGTGGGTGACAGGATTAGAGGCCGTCTTCGACAGCGGAGGCCGCGACGCGTTCAAAGAAAAGCTGTGCGATTGTCTTGGAGCGCAGACGGTTGCGTTCCCGAACTGGCATTCAGAACCGGACGCGCCGAAGCACACGGTCGAAGAGCTTGCGATCCCCTTGTTCACCTTGAGAAACAAGCTCGCTCACGGAGCAGACCTTCGGACGGCGGCAATGGATAAACGGTATCCAATTGACCTCACCGCGAGAGTCACGCTCACGCATTATTCGGAGCCGACGACCCGCGCTCTTCTACTCAGCGAGGCAGCTTGCTACCTCCTTTGTCAGGTACTTCAAAAGGTATTGTGATGGCGTTCGCCAACCGCTCAGGTGGCATTTCGTGGCCCAGCATCCCGCACAGGACGTGTGTATTCCTGTTGACGATAGATCACTGTATTCACTTCAGCAAGGTGCTGTACTTCCGCACCTCGCGGGGTCGCCCCGCCGCCGCGCTGGCATCCTTTCCGCCAGCGCCCAGCGGATCAGCTACCAGCCGCCACCGATTCTTCCCGGCCCAGCAGAGTACATGCGTGGCGTGGCCGAACCTGCGGTGCAGGTCTTCAAATTCTTCATAGAGGTCGCTCAGTGCGGCCTGTACGTCAGGCGGCAGATCATGCGTGGACAATGCGTGTCACCCTTCCCGTGTGACTTCCCGGCTGGTAGAGCAGCGGAGGGTAGAGCGGGAAGACCCCACGCATCGCCTCAGGTTGTACCGCCTGAAACTTATCCGCCGCGAGTCAAAATAACACACCGAAGTCCGTTCGCAGAATACTGCGTACACTGCAATGTCTGGGCGGATGCTCCTGCACCGGCTAATTTCTGCCACGGCTCAAATCACCTGAAAACAGGTTTACCGGTGATCGCGGCTGTACGTGCCGCACTTTTGGCTGGGGCAACGGATACGCACAGATACCGCCCGATGTGAGTCTCAAGATCGAAAGTAAGCGAAGGCAACACCCCTGACGCGGCGATACGCTCCATTGCCGCGGCGATAAGGCGGTTCGAGCTTGCATGCAAGCAGTTCCTGAACGGAGACCTCGGTCCAGATATTTCCGAAACGCTTCATTCCTCGGAGTTCATAGCAACCTAAGTCCCCGTTGCAAATTGCCCTATCGAGGCCAGCATGGTGACCGAGTGGAAAAGAAACAAGCATGCGCCCGTGGTCGTTAAGCATGTGGCGGAGCCGCACGATGGCGTAAAGCGCCTTTCCGGGATCAAAGGACTCCTCGTCCCACCCTACGTGTTCTAGGGTAGAGATGCTGATGATCACCGCGTATTTGCTGGCTGGCTCAAAATCGCATACGTCGACATTGATGACGCCGTTGCCGGTTTCATACTTATCGACCACAGTATGTTGAAACGGCGTGTAGTGATTGAGAACATTGCCAATCTCTAGTGTGGCCCCGACAGGCTGGCGGTGGAGAAAATTCAACGCAATGGGAATCTCGATGCAGCGTTCGGTTTCGCAGGTGCTGTTATATCGATGGTAGAAATAGCGATATTGCAATCCGTCGAAGGTAAAGCTGCGATGCTGCAAGAGATTGCTGTAAATGACATGTGTCGCCGCGTGGCCTAATCTCTTGCCCATCGATATGACTGCTTGAGACATAGAATTGCTCGATGGCATTCCGGAGTCCTTCAATAGCGAACGCGCATGTTTTCTTCGCTGATTGACTTCTATCCATTCTGCACACATTGGCGATCCCTATAGGCATCGGTGACAAAACGCGGACAAAATATTTACTCACCCGAGCGCGGTGTCTGCTTCCCGAATAGACGCCAGTCGGCAAACCGGCCAGTAGTTTCGACTGCCACCCGAAAGCCAGCCCTTGCGACCGGCATCGGCACAGGACGTGTATCTCCGTCATCGTCAGATCACCAATCTGAAAGCGAAGCGTCGTTCTATCCGCGCTTCGCGGGGTGATCCCCGCGCATTTAATCATCCAGACAAATCCTGCCGCCTGCATAAACCTTCGGCCTTCCGCCAGTGCGCGGAGCCGGGAGCCTGATCTCGTTGACGTGGGAGCGCAGGTACAACTTCACCCCGTTCCACTCTCGGCTCTGGCAGTTCGGACAGCGCAGCGGCGGCGTGTCTTTGAACGACACCCATGAGTTTCCGCAGCGGTCGCAGGTGCAGCGCAGGGCCGTGATCGAGGTGACCATAAGCTTCCTCCGGATTCCCATCATCCTACCGCGCCCCGGCGAGCCTTTTGCTGTCGCGCACAGGACTGGTATCTCATCATCCTTCCCGTATGTCTTCTACAAGCGAAGCCTGCTGTTCCGGCTTCGCGGGGTTTGCCCCGCGCCCGCAACATCGCGAAGCCTGCGAAATCGCTCACTTCGCCAGCAACCATGCGGCTTTCCGTGTCCAGCCTGAAAGGTTCGCCGAAAGTTGGAACGCCTTTTTCGCCTTTTGACATTTTTCGCGCCGCGCAAAATTTAAAATTCAACCCACGCATGCAAAACGGTTTACACGTGATGGGCGCAGACGTATGCCAGCAGGCGCGCTCTGGTGGCATCGAAAATCAGACTTGCGTGCGGCGCTCCTACTACTACTACTCACGTGATGATGAGTGCAGCGTACTCACTGGATGCACTCGGTGTGCGTTCTGAGTACACTGCGCTCAATGGAGACACAAGCACCAGCTTGGCAATGCGACAGGTGTAAATATCGTTGGGCTAAAACATGGGGCCGGATGCCGAAGCAGTGTGCGAATCGGAAGTGTCGCACGCGCCGCTGGAACCAGGGTGCTGGAATGCTACAGAGGCCAGTGCGTGCGGCTCAGCCGGTTCTGTCGAGGCCGCAGCACGCGGCAGGCTGTACCTGCACCATGTGCCGACCTGACCGCTAGTCGAACCCGCCTCTGCACTGTAAAAGAGTGCCGACCTGACCGCTAGTCGAACGCGCCGTAGGCGGATCACTGCCCCGCTTAGTGGGGGAGTGATTTTTGCTCGTTGAAATTAGGTCCGCTGAGTGGACCTAATTTCGATACGGAAGTGGTGGGAGCGGCGGTGATCGAAACCGCAACCTCCCGCTTAAAAGGCGGGTTCTCTGCCACTTAAGTTACGCTCCCGGAGAAAACGGTTTAGTTTCTGAACCGTTTGGGAGGATTACGCTGCCGTGACAAATTGCTAGTTTCTAGCATGTTTGTTGCCGCGCTCTTCTTCCCGCGTCGATAGCCTGACGAAGACCTGCTACATAGCCCGGAAATTTAATAAGACCGTCGAATGCCTGAGCTACGCCTTCCCGTATGCGCTGCTCGTCCAGTAGCCGCCGATGGTATTCGGCCATCGCATCATCGAACTTCATGCGGCCTTCGTTAACCTTGTCTGCAAGGTCAACTGTCTTGGTGCGTAGCTCATCGATTTGCGTCTGACGGCTGCGGGCCTTGGCTTCCTCTGTCCGGACCTGCTGAAGCGCTTCGTCTAAGCCGATAACGCCCTTGAGAACCTCTTCGGCGAGTGGGCGGGAATAGCGGAGCACGGCGCGTGCCCGATCTAAATGATCACGCTTAAAATTGCTGTTTTCCAGCAATTTTCTCGTCTCGCCTTTTTTACCTCTTCCACGCTCATCCCCATCTGGGTACATCATCGCCATCGCCATTGCCTGCTGGTCTTTGGTAAGGTTGCGGCGCTGTAGGTTCATCGTTCCCATCTCAGCGCGGCACGCTGGCAGGCGGCTGGCGCTCCGATGGCCCTTAACCTTCACCCCGCGCCCTGCGACGCGTCCTAGAGGCTCTGTGCAAGACGAAGGCGCAGCTTTCGTCGATAATTGCTGAGTGCCGCGCCGATCCCACCGCATCGATCCCCGATCCTTTGACCTGACGACACCGTGTCCGAACTGCGGATACAAAATTTCCCCCGCCGAAATTCTTCGTACAGGGTGGAACCTGATTCGCTGCCCTGTCTGTCAACAGGAGTTCGATTCGATGGCTGGGAAGAAACCTGTGTCAACGTCCTGAGTTCGCGGGTGGACTCAATCGCTTTTCTCCTGCCTGCCACCTGCGCGAATACCTCCGGTTCTTCCTTCAGCAGCCTGTCGGCCTCGGCGATGTAAGCAGCGTTCTCGCCCGCTGCCTTGGCGCGGGCTTCGCGAACTTTCGTTGGGCTGTCTGAGTCAGCCTTCTCCGGTGGGGCTATTTGTAGACCCACCGGCTGAAGCGGCAACAACTTACTTACTCACCAAACGAACGGGCGATTAGCGTTTGACGCTATAGAACACCTGGACCAAGCCCGTTTCGTATTCCTTGCAGCTAATGAACTGAAGCTCGGTTTCTGGGTATGGCGCTGGAAACAATGGAACACCTGCGCCAAGCAAGCGCGGATGAATCGTCAGCCCGACTTCATCCACGAGGTGCTCCTGTAGAAACGCACGCACCAATTCACCGCCGCCCACAAGCCAGATGTCCTTTCCCGGCTGCTGCCTGGTTCGATCAAGCCATGAACCAATCGGCTCGTTCAGAAATGTCGTGTTTCTCACCATTCCAGACGGCCGGGTTCGCGAAAACACATACTCGCTGATGGTTGGCGAGAAT
>Ga0206878_10275_pt1 | contig 20031 bp, 14 predicted proteins | sample Alteio_BWOrgCont_8_FD_152621 | JGI IMG/M metagenome (GOLD analysis project Ga0206878, IMG submission 152621) | Enriched cells from forest soil in Barre Woods Harvard Forest LTER site, Petersham, Massachusetts, United States -... | ecosystem: Environmental > Terrestrial > Soil > Temperate forest >... | reverse complement strand
CATCGACTCCTTCCTGTACGATCATCTTTGCCAATTCACTCTTGGCGACCTTTCCGGTTGGAGTCACGGGCATGGCGGGGACCAGCAAAATCTTGGAAGGCCTCTTATAGGCCGCAAGATGCTGTGCTGCATGGTCTGCCAAATCCGCGGCAGTCACGGGAGATCCGGGCAGCAGCTGAACGAATGCAAGAACTTGCTCATCCCCTTCAATCGATCGCCCAATTACCGCAGAGCGGACTACCGCGGTGTGACCATTGAGCACTGCTTCGACTTCGGCGGGGTAGACATTGAGCCCCGATCGGACAATTAAGTCTTGGGTGCGTCCAACGACAAAGAGGTGCTCGTCTTCCAGTTTGGCCAGATCGCGCGTGTTAAACCATCCCTCCGCATTAATGGCAGCGCGAGTTGCGTCGGCATCGCGATAGTAGCCCTTCATGACGTTGGGACCTCGTACCCACAACTCGCCAACTTCTCCAACAACTTCCTCGGCGTTCGACCCCATCAACTTAGCTTCGACTCCGGGTAATAATCGGCCGACAGAAGTATCGCTGCGCGGCGCCTCAACTCTGGTTTGGGCGATCGTCGGAGAGCATTCTGTGATGCCATACCCGTTGTGGAGGGGCATTCCGAAGAGGCTTTCAGTAGCCCTCTTGGTTGCGGAGTCAAGCGGTGCGCCAGAAGAGGAAATAATTCTGAGAGCAGGAAAATTCAGCGATTTCAATCCTCTCAATTTCGCATATTGAAGGAACTGCGAGAACATCGATGGTATCCCCAAGACTACCGTCACTCGGTCTTTTTCAAGCACCGTGCGTGCCGTCATGGGATCAAATCGCGGTGCCAAATAAAGTGTCGCGCCGCTTAGCAATGTGCCTAGAAGGACGACCGAAAGACCCACCGCATGCGACATCGGCAGAACTCCATAAAGGCGATCGCTGGGAGTAAGTGAGCGGATCTTCGCCGACACCGCCGCTATGAATAACAGGTTTCGGTGCGTCAGCATTACACCTTTGGGCAGGCCAGTTGTGCCGGAGGTGTAGATTACGGCAGCAACCCGGGTCGCGCTGTCTTCGTCAACCGGCTCTGGCTCGACTCTTTCATCGAGCACACCAACACCGATTATTCCTAAGTGTGGTACCTCTTCGATGACCGCGCCGTGACGTTTGGCATGCTCCAAAGCCTGCGGCGAAACGGCTGTGGTGTGGATTACCCGACGAGCTCTGCAATGATCACGGATCCCATCGATTTCACGCGCTGAGAGACGCGAGCTTACCAAAACGGGCCACGCGTCAAGTGCAACCACGGCCAAGAGAACCACAACGAATGCGCGGCAGTTCTCGCCCACGATCATCATGCGATCGCCCGGGCCATGAAAGTGAGGAGCCAGCTTAGAGACTGGGTATCGTACCGAGGCCAGAGCGAATAACCGCTTCGGAATTCATCGAAGCAAGCTAAGAGTGTTTTGACATCGAGTTCGGCAGCTTGCAGGGAGGGCGCGGTCTGACGGAAAGGACTGGAAGATAGCTTCGTGGCTATGCCATCCACAGCACTAAGAAAGGGCTTCGCTGCAAACTTTATGCAAGTGGAAAATGTGGGCCATCCCAGGCGAGAAAGAGCATACAACGCATACTGACCAGGCCGGAGCGGGCGCGCCCAATGGAGGCTAAAGGGGAGGATAGTGCTGAAGCCATATCCATTCAGTAACTTTCGGGACATATCATTCGCTGAATCGGTCAGCGAAACGTCTTGCTTTCCTGCTAAGTAGGTTTTCAACAGGCGCATGCCTGAGAGGGCGGTCCGAGCCTCCGGATGAACTACAAAATTGCCGCCAAAGGCAGCGCGAATGGGTTCTCCACGTAGCGACATCGGCCGCGTAATCACCGACAAGAAGCCCACAATCCGGCCGTTTCGTGTTTCATCGACGAGGGAGGGGAATGAGCTATCGACCCACGGGTTTACGAAGCAGAGTTCATCGAGAAAAGAATTGACTGAGGGCGAAGGAGGGCCCTGACGGCGAAGCAAGAATTTCCAGCATAGATCTGCCACTTGCGGAATGTCGTCTTTGACAAATGGACGTACGGGACACATCTCTTCTCCGCCTCAACGATATTCCCAATCGGACTTGGACAAACGTCGCCTCAGACATGAAGCAATTCGGATTCGGGTGTCTTAATGTGAACAACTATACCAGCCCAAGCGCTGAGAGCGAAGGAAGCAAAGACTTCATCGTGTTTAAGCTGCAGCTTCACAGTCGCGGAGGTTAAACGGCGCGAGGTTTTCGCGGTAAGTGCAAAATCTTACAATGCGAGGATCAGAAACGCGCTGGGCAACGCCCACTGTCGGCGTATTGTCGGGATGTTGGGCAAGATACTGACCAATCCACAAACCTCTGATGCCGATTCAAGTTTCTTGATGACGGATTCAGGACTTTGATTTAGAATCCAAACCAAAGCCAGTGGCTCCCTGCCCGCTGAGAGAGGTCCTGCCCACGCGCATTGCCATTCGTCGTCAAGGTAGCCTTAGTGGCAATGATGCTGAACTAACAACGAAGAAGGGAATTGCAGCATGGAAGACGTGCTATCCAGAGTGCAGAAGGCCTTCGAGTCGGCGTTCCATATTGATCCGCAGACCGTGACCATCGACAGCTCACCAGATGACATTTCGGCGTGGGATTCGATGGGACATGTTGAGCTCGCGAGCAGCCTCGAGCGTACTTTTGGTCTCACCTTCGACGTAGATGACTTGATGGCTATGGAAAACGTGAAGGAGATTCTCAGGATCGTGCAATCCAAGCTTGAGAAGGTCCCAAGTGCGCAGGTCCAATGAGTGCAACTTCTCAGGTCTCTTGCTCCAGAAGTTGGGACCGCATTCCTCTCTGATCGACGGCGCGACCGCGCATGAGTTTCCCGCTAGCGAGGTTCCCGATTTCATCGTCGGCTTTGCAGCAGGGTTTCTTTCGACCGGCATGCAGAGAGGCGATCGGATTCTGATTAGTTGCGATCTGACTTCGGCCAGTTCCCTGGCTTACCTGGGGGCCATGTACGCCGGGTTCGTGCCAGTACTCGTGGATGAGCGTGCGCTCGAGATCTCCGGCGAAGCGCTGTTCAACGTGGTGTGAGCGCAACGATGGAAATTGAGCAACGCATAGAGGGGCTGTTGACGGTCCCGCCCTACAGTCTGGCTCCCCAGCAACGCCAAGACGCCTTGTTGAAATTGCTGAAGAACGAGCTGGAGTACGCCTGCGAACGAAATCCGCGGTTTCGCAATTACGTGAATCATTGGCCGGTGGATTTCCGCGCCGCGGAACAGATTTCCGATCTGCCATTTCTCCCAGTTGGCGTCTTCAAGCAGAATCCGCCGCTCGCTCTGGTCGATGCTGGCGAGATTAAGCGCACTCTCGCTTCCAGTGCGACGACTGGTCAGGTTCCCAGCCGCGTAGTTCTAGATGCTGCGACTGCGCGCAGGATGACCAAGGGCGTCGTCGCGATCATCCGCGATTTCATCGGACCGGCGCGCCGGCCTTATTTGGTCATCGACACTGCAGAAAACATGACGGCACGGACTGAGTTGGGCGCTCGCGCCGCGGCCATTCAGGCGCTGGGATCTTTCGCCACAGAAGTGGCGTGCTGTCTGCGATCCAATGGACGAGGGGAACCGAACCTCGATCTGGACAAGCTTCTCGAGTGCGCCGCAAAATGGAAAGAGGCCGAGCTTTTGGTTTATGGGTTCACGCATGTCATCTGGACCCAGCTCGTGCAGCCTTTACAGGGCAAGGGCATCACACTCGGCATTCGTAACGTCCATGTGCTGCACAGTGGCGGTTGGAAGCGATTGGAGCAACAAGCGGTCACGAAAGATGTGTTCATACGGGACGTGGCATCGGTCTTTGGCTGTTCCCCGGATCACGTCATTGACTATTACGGCATGGTCGAAAATGTTGGCGTCGTCTATCCCGACTGCGAACAGGGAAACAAGCATGTGCCGGCGTTCGCGGAGATTATTGTGAGGGATCCTCTCACGCTCGAGCCCGTTGAGGCAGGACAGCGGGGCCTCGTGCAGGTCTGCAGCGTGCTGCCGACAAGCTTTCCCGGCTTTCTCCTTTTGACCGAGGACCTGGCCGAACTCATCGGCTACGACGGGTGCGCCTGCGGAAGGCGCGGTACCCACTTCCGCTTTGCAGGAAGGGCGCCGAAGGCAGAAGTGCGGGGCTGTGGCAATGTAGAAACAATCCGCAGCCGGGATTCGCGGTGGGACGGCGAGGCATGAGCGATCTGATCCATGCAGTGGATTCTCCACAGGAGATTGCATGCGCGGCGCGCCGGCTGCGGGAAACTGCACAGCGAGAGCTGATTCCTCCGCAAGCAGTGCTTGAGGTTTTTGAGCAATGGTCGGAGGCTCTGCAGGCACGCGAGTTCGAAATTCCAGGGCTGGCATTCCTCCGCCTCTGGCTCCGGCGCGGCAATCTGGAGCCCATTCTGCTGCGCGAGCTAGGCCCGAACGCGCTGAGTGGAGGATGGCTGGATGATGGACGCGCAAAGCTGCGGACATTTCCTTTAGGGATAGTTGGCCATTGGCCGGCCGGAAATATCGAGATCCAGCCCATCTTGTCTTTGACGTGCGCCTTGCTTGGGGGCAATAGCTGTCTTGTGCGCATCCCTGGTGGCTTGGTCGAGATCACTCGACGCGTGATGGAGAAGTTGCAAGAGGTCGATCGAAGCGGCTCGCTGACGGAGCGCATTTTCATGGCCAGCTTCGATCATTCGCGCATGGATCTCCACGAGGCCATGGCGCAGGCGGTGGACGGCGCCATGATCTGGGGGGGCGCGGAAGCGGTCTCGCAGGTGCGCGGGCTGGCATTTCCGCAGTGGGCGCGGGTCGTGGTTTTTGGACCACGGCTTTCCGCCGCGGCCATGGATGCCGAGTCGTGGGGGAACCTGGCGGAACGATCTTCGTGGTGTCGACGCATTGCGCGCGATGTTTGGCAGTTTGATCAACAGGCGTGCTCATCGCCACAAACACTATTTCTCGAGCGTGGCGCGGGATGCGATCCCGATGAATTCGTGGAAGATCTCAAGCGGGCTTTTCAGGAAGAAAACCGCCATCATCCGCGCTTGCAAATCGAACCTGCGTTGACCTCGGCGATCTGCCTGGCGCGTGCTTCGTGGCTTCTTGATAGTGTGGAGAACAGCGCGCTGTTTCCCGCGTCGCCGGATTGGACCGTTCTGTTAGGGGAAGGCGAGGAGATGCCGAACCCGACTCAGGGTCGAACGCTCAGTGTCCTGGTAGTGGATGACCTTTTGAAAGTGATCTCAAAGTTCGATGGAGCGCTGCAGACTTTGGGATTAGGTATTCGAGATGCCCAGAGGGAAGAGATGCTGGCCGAGGCCGCGGGACGGAGCGGGGTCGATAGGATCGTGAAGCTGGGCAGGATGCATGTTTTTGGTTCGCCGTGGGACGGAACGGAATTGATTCGTCCGATGGTGCGTCTCGTGCGTCATATACAGTCTCAGGATTGAAGGAAGACGAAGACAAGGTACTCAGGATGGAACCAGCACAACAATTCTTAGAGGCGATGGATCGAAAGGCCAAGATGCTTGCCCGCTCTGCGCGAGCAACCTTCGAGGCGAATCGGGAGTTGTGTGGTTGGTTATTGAATCCGCTGGCGCGCTGGGCCGAGGCAGCTTACGGCAGTGATGTATTCGATGTTGCAGCGCGTGGCTACGCGGAGTACTGCGTCGGCATCGCCAAGGCTTACAAAATATACGAGCGCGCCGGGATCTACACCCCTGAAAGTATGCCAGAGATTATGTCAGGGGTGTACGAGGACGAAGGCTACATGGTGCCTTACATGTGGGCCGCCATTCTTATCTATCCGTTCTGGCCATCCATGGTCAGTCACATCGCGATGTTTCGTGACGACTTCGTGAGGCAATTGCCCCGAAATGCGACCGTCTGTGAACTGGCGGCGGGCCATGGTGTGCTGAGTCTTCTGGCCGCCGAAGAACGATCCGACATTCAGATAGAAGGTACAGATATCAGCCCGCCGGCCGTGGCCGTAGCGAATCGTCTGCTGGCGGTTTCGGGACATGCGGGACGTGTCAAGTTCGCCGTGAAAGACGCGCTGAACGTTGACGACCGAGCTGACGATCGAGCTGTCGACCGGGCACCGGACGGTAAATGCCAAGGCGTTATATCCGGGATGCTTGCCGAGCACCTGTCTGATCCGAGGCCGCTTTTCAAGGCGATTTCTCGTCAGATCTCACCAGACGGACTTGTGTTCCTCAGCACAGCCCTGGAGTCGCCGCAGCGAGATCACGTTTTCGAATACAACCAGGAAAGCCAACCTCTGCTTATGGCCGAGACAGCTGGCCTGCGGGTGAGCCGACTGGTATCCGACGCCAGCGCTGTGCCTCCGGGCTCACGGTTCCTGCCACGCGCTACAGCTATGATCCTGCGGTCGAGGTGAAGTCCGTGCGCGTTCCTCGGGCGGGTTCGTTGAGCAGGTTCCGTGGAGAAGGATAGTTCAGAGATGACCACACCTTTGATGACATTTGAAGAAGTGCGAGCGGCTCTAAAGCAACGGTTCCCCATGATAATGGTCGATACCGTAATTTCTCTGGAACCGGGCAAGAGCATCCGGACAACAAAGAATGTGACGGGAAACGAAGTCCAGTTTCTGGGTCATTTCCCCGAGCACGCCGTGATGCCGGGAACTCTGATTATCGAGGCAATCGGCCAGTCGGCTTCCATTCTGTTCTCAAAGACGACCGGAACAGGAACGCAGCCGGGAGAATTCCTTGTGCTGGGCTCCATCAATGAGATGAGATTCCTGGTGCCAGTGGTTCCGGGAAACAGAATTGAAATTGATGTACAGGTTCTCAAGTTCATTGAAGGTTTCGCGCTCGTGGAAGGGGTGGCTACTGTCGACGCCACAGTGGTGGCGAAGGGCAAACTTGGTTTCGCCAAACGAGGTTTGCAGGATCTCCATCCCGGGTAGCGAGTTGTTCCAGGCGCCTTCGATTGTCACACTTCTCCATCGGAAACACTGCCCACAGTGAGTGCTTACTTTTCCGCTCCTACCCTAGAGAGCCGGTAACAAACTAGCAGGCTGAAGCTAGCTTCTTAAGCCCATCCGAGGGTTACAATTGCTCGGAGCAAGCATCGAAAGGACGCGCAAATTGCTTCAGATAACCCAGTACCAGAAGACCGGTGAGATTTGCGTAGATGAACTACCCGCGCCGAAACTTCGGCCGGGCAGCGTGCTCGTCCGCAACGTATTCTCGCTGATCAGCGCTGGGACGGAACGAACCTCGGTGGAAACCGCCCAGGCATCAATGCTGCAGAAGGCGCGCTCCAGGCCAGATCTGGTTCGCCAGGTGCTCGACAACTACAATCGCGACGGCCTGGTCGCGACTTACAAGAAGGTCCGGGAGCGGCTCGACCATTTCAAGGAGCTGGGGTATAGCTCTGCCGGCGTCGTCGTCGAATCCGCGGTGGACGATATTAAGGTCGGGGATCGTGTGGCCTGCGCGGGCGTCGGCTATGCCTCGCACGCCGAGATCGTTTCAGTTCCGCGCAACTTGGTCGTCAAAGTGCCGGACGAGGTTGGGTTCGATGAAGCAGCGTTCACTACCGTCTCCGCTATCGCCATGCAAGGGGTGCGCCAGGCCGACGTACGCGTCGGTGAGCAGGTAGTGGTTATTGGTTTGGGGTTGATCGGCCTGATGACCCTCCAGTTGCTGAAGGCCAGTGGATGCCGAGTGATCGGAATGGATGTGGCGTCGCGAAACTTCGACTTGGCTCGAACGCTGGGATGCGATCGCTGCGTGATCAGTAACCCCGACGCGGTCCTCGAAGTGCAAAGCTTCACCCGCGGTTATGGTGCCGATGCCGTGCTCATCACCGCGGCCACTACCTCCAACGAGCCGGTGGAATTGGCCATTGAATGTGCCCGTAAGCGGGGCACGGTGGTAGTTGTCGGCACGGTTGGAATGAACATTCCGCGGTCTCCGTTTTATGAGAAGGAAATCAACTTCCGCATATCCTGCTCTTATGGTCCCGGCCGCTACGATCCCGACTACGAGGAGCGCGGGCAAGACTATCCCCTCGGATTCGTGCGCTGGACAGAAAACCGCAACATGGAAGCTGCCCTGGACATGATGGCACAGCGGAAACTCAACGTCGGGGCGTTGATTACTCACAAAATTCCGGTCGAGCAAAGTCTTCGGGCTTACGACATCATTACCGGCAAAGCGCAGGAGAGTTATCTCGGCATTCTGATCCAGTATTCCGAGACAAGTGCGCTGACTGCGGGCCCCCGGCGCGTCGACTTGCACACTTTGGAGCGGACGTACTCCGGAAGTCGAGCGGTTTTGGGGTTTATAGGCGCTGGCAATTTCACGCAATCCGTGCTGATGCCGTCGCTGCTGAAACTTGCGCCGCGCCTGCGGGGTCTCGCCGCCACCAAGCCAGTGAACGCTAAAACCACGGCGGAAAAGTACAAGTTCGAATTCTGTGCAACCGACGCGATCGAGATCATTCATGACAAGGATGTGAATCTGGTTTTCGTAACGACGCGTCACGACGCGCACGCACGCTATGCAGCCGAGGCTCTGCGCGCCGGTAAGAGCGTGTTCGTCGAGAAACCGCTGGCCTTGAACAACGAGGAGCTCGAAGCCATTCTGACCGCCTACGCCGAAGCAGAACAGGCAGGAACTGCGCCGTTCTTAATGGTCGGCTACAACCGGCGTTTTTCCGAGCCGGTCCGTGCCATCCAGCGATTGTTTGCTGGGCGGACGGAGCCGCTGGCCATGCACTATCGCGTCAACGCCGGATTCGCGCCTCTCACGCACTGGATGCAGCATCCCGATCAGGGCGGCCGCTTCATCGGCGAAGGAGGCCACTTCATAGACGTGATGCAATTTCTCTGTGGTGCACTTCCCACCAGTGTTTATGCCGTCGCCCTTACCGACAACGCCCGCCGCTACAACAACGACAATGTGTTGGTCTCCATCACGTTCGCAGATGGTTCTGTGGGCACGATTCACTACCTGGCCAACGGGGCCAACGCCGTGGAGAAGGAATATCTGGAAGTTTTTGGTGACTCAAGAACAGTCCGCATGTGGAACTTCAAAAAGTTCGAATGCTCGGTTGGCCGGAAGAAATCAAGCACGTCGTTCTCCGGTGATAAAGGACACGCTGCGGAGATGAAGGCCTTGCTTGACGGTTTTGAATCCGGCACCGGTTCCCCTGTCAGCATCGAATCGTTGGCGGCAACCTCCCGTGCAACGTTCGCGGCTATGGAATCCGTCAGAATGAGCTGCGTGGTGCAGGTTTAGCCGTTACCTTATACAGCAAAACGGGAGGATATGCGGTTCAGTAGGTATTGTGCTCCTTGGACCAATCAATCCCGGCCTGAAGATCCTTTAGGGCCTGATCGATGAGGGCGACGCCTTTCTCCTTTCGGCCACCCCAATCATTGCCGGCATTTTCGAAGTCGACCCTGGCCTCCTGGAGGCTGGATATGCCGCTGTTCATCATGTCGGGCTCGTCGACGTTGCCGGATTGCATTTCATCGGAAGTTGACTCAGGATTTACGCCAAACGCTTTGAAGGCCTGGTCAATCGACGCGATGCCCTTTACGCGATACCCGCCCCACTTGTTCCCGGCCTTCTCCAGGTAGCCCTTCGCGATTCTTAGTTGCGCAACTCCGGCTTGGTATTCCGCGGGTACATTCTGCTGAGCGCTGGTGGCTGCCTTGGTTGCGGGCTGCTTCGGCTTTGACGTCTGCGCTCGAGACAATGCTGTGTAAACACCCAGGCTTGCCACTAGCGCGAAGATTGCCGTTACTAGTCTTCCCCGTGGCATCACATTTCTCCTTGTCTTCCTGGTTGCAAATGCAGGACGAGCGATGACCACCGGTATCTTCCTTGCGATTTGACCATCGGAATGCCCTCGCTTCTGCAACTATTATAGTTTACGAAACACGGAAGTTGTTGCCGTTACATCGCCTCTCTGATCATGATTACTACTTCGAACTCGTCGATGTTGAAGGGCGGGAACGCCCGCCGTTCGCCTCAAGCCAACCATATAAGGTAAAATTTATACCAATTCAAGTGGCCTAAAAGACCCCTTGCGGGAAATCGGCGCCACTCATATCGGGAACCCATGCATCTCCGCCCACGACCGACTCTATTACACGATGCCCAACCTTGCGCTGCACTGATCGCCTCCCATTCCCTCGAGAACAAACGCTACCGCGAATTCTCGCGGCAATTACCCTCAGCATGGAAACAGCGTATTCGTGATCAACTTCTCACGTCTTACCGGGCGTTCGAACCAGGGACCCAGAGGCACCTATATACGAAGTTCTGCGTTCTGCAACTCCGCACCGCGGGGGAAAGGTGTCGAATCCGATTGAGCTCGCTGCTGGTTGTCGTACTCTTGGCTTCTTTCGTTCTGATGCCTGCATGTGGCAGCAGCAACAACGGCAGCGGAGGCGGGACAGGGACATGCACTGCCGTTCCCGGCGCTCCCACTGGCTTGGCGGCCTCGAACACCACCGCCGGGGCCACTACGCTGAAATGGACGGCGCCCACCGGGCTTGCGGCCGATTGCAGCGTGACCGGCTACACCATTTACGAAAATGGGAACACCACTTCAATCGGGACCTCGACCACCACCAGCTTCAACGTGACCGGCCTGTCTCCTTCGACACCGTATAGCTTCACCGTGGCGGCCAGCGACGCGGCTGGACTTGGGGCTCAAAGCTCCGCCGCACCCGTAACCACAGCCGCGGCTGGCACGGGAACGACAATTCCCGCCACAATGACCTGGGACGGAGTCACCCGTTACTATCAGGTCTACGTGCCTTCCGTGCTTCGGCCGAATCCGCCGATGCTCCTCATGCTACACGGAACACGATTTGAAGTTCCGCCAGCCAATCCCAGCACCCTGAGCTGGGGCTGGCAAAGTGTCGCCGACCAATACGAATTTATCGAGGTGCAACCGGCATCCACGTACAATGCCAATTCAGGCCAGTGGAACTGGAACGCGTACTTTATGGACGCAGCGTTTACCTCGTCCGAAAGCGGGACCTGTACTTCACCTCCAGCAACATCATGCCCAGACGATGCCGGCTTTCTGCGGCAGCTCATCCTGAATTTGACAACGCAATACAATGTGAATCCGAAAATGATTTTTGTTGCCGGGATGTCTTCGGGCGCACAAATGGCCGAGCGAGTGGGCGTGGAAATCTCCGATCTGGTCGCAGCCATTGGTCCCACGTCCGGCCAGCTGGAGGGCCAGCAGTCACTTCCGCCGCCGGTAATGGTGCCCGGAAGTGCGCTCGCTCCCATCTCCGTTCAGGAGTGGCATGGCACGGCTGACACCGAGCTTCCTCCCTGTAACAATGGCCCAACCGCCTACTCAGGAGTCACTTACTACCTTGATACGGTGGATGACACATTCAATTATTGGGTGAGTCAAAACCAGTGTTCCAATCTGCAAACCACGCAGACGTTGTGCACAGATGGTTCGGCCACGTCTGGCCTATCTGGGAATATTGCCACAGGTTGCACCGGGAACAACATTGAAGTCCAGTTCATCTGGGAAGAAGGTATAGGGCATACCTGGGAAGAGTCGGACAACAACAGTCGCTGGCTTTTTCTGTCCTCTCATCCGAAACAATAGTCGAACGCAACAAGGAAGCGATGATTGAGGTGCGGCAGAGTGTTTTCTGTAGACTTCAGTTGAATTGGCTGGTTCAAAAATCCAGGGAGTCTCATTGGCACCGTGGTGGCACCGTGGTTCAGAGCTTGTGCCGAGCACGCCGGAGGGAGGAGTGTAAATGGGCGGTCAACGTCTCAGGTGCGCCGCCTGTCGCACGAATTCCAGGCAACGCTCAGGCGGCCCGGCTTTGTTTTCGACTTATCGAGCAGGACGGAATGCAACAGTGCTGGCACAGTATTCGCCTTCGGGTGTAGACGTAAACCAGCTAGGCTGGTGAGTGCCGACCGGGGCAAAATTCTCAGTGATATGCGCCCAACCGTTTCCATTCGTCGTGAAATCGTTCGTAAACTCGTTCCCGCTAGTAATGCCACTGATGTTGGTATCTACGGCAAACAGAATGGACACGATAAAGTCGCCAGCCTGGGTGGTGGTCACGGCCGGTCCCGGAGTGTTATTGAGAGTAAAGACTCCGTTAGAAGTGTTGCTTACATCAGGGGGCGAAGTTGAAATTCCTGAAACCTCCCAAACCGTGATCTCAACGGAAGTTGGTGAATCGGCAAACGTGGGAGTCACAACCGTGGCGCCAGGTTTGGAGTTCACTGCATACCAAATTTCCGTCGAATGAACGTCGACGAAACCCTTAGCCTGAGCCGAGACATAAGTGTTGCCTGCATCATCGGAAACACTGGTAGCGTATGTTCCGGCGTTGAACATGAGTCCTACAACAATCAAATGCCCCGTGCCGGTGGGCTGAATCGTGAGGTCGGTAATAGCTCCAGCGTTCGATGCATCGCTCACAATGGCCCAACTACTTCCGGAAGAAATGGCGCCCTGGCCGCAGCCGACCCACCCAAGCATCCCCAACAACACCAGGATCAGTGTTAATGCCTTGATTCGCATGTAATTCTGTGCTCCCTCGCTGTTCAAACGATCGGCGCGCTTTTCGTTGCACGCCAAAACCTTGTCTTTCTGGCGGCCCGCACTTCAAGGCAGCAACTTGATTGCCATCCGGGAGGCTTTTTCTTTGTATAGCTTGCCGACACCGTCAGTCATTTATGCAAAGGTTTGCACAAGCTCAAGGAAAAATCCCTACAGCCGAGACATCGATGCGAGAACCATTCTCAACGACATTTTGATTATGAGCCCTTCAGCTTGTCCGACTCACCGTTATCTGCGTCCGTTTTCGCTGAGTACTTCTTGTGTCTGTCACCGAAGCCGCCTTGCGCGTGTACGGAGCCGTGGGAAAGTATTTTCCCATGTGAAAGCGGCTACGGTGTTTCTCTTAGTCTCTAATTACCAGGCGTGGCCCGGAAGATCCGATGAAGAGTTACTTTCGTGCCAGAGAGACCGTGAGACAGCTCAACTTCTGGTCCGCATTATTCGGAGGCTAAACCGTTTATCTGGTGCAACTTTGCGACTCTCCAGCAGCCGAGCGAATAGAAGCTCGCAATCGGTGGATGCGGATTTTGGCATTGGCATCGCGATTGCACCATGAAGCCGGGGGCTTCTCATCAGCTGTTAGAGGCCAGCGCCTGCGCCTGCTGCCGATCAGAAAGGATGTAATGAGAACCGCGATGAGGACTATAGTGAAGGCCGGTTTTATCTTGTTCTCGCTGGCCGCGCCCGCTCTGGCGCAAGATCAGCGAGCGACAGAACCGGTGCCTGCGGTCACGGGCCCAGCTTACGACGTGAGCGTCGGCTATGCCAATCTCACCATGGCGATGCCCTCCTCGCAACACGTGAACCTGAGCGGCTTGGATGTTACCGGAAGTGCCGACCTGAACTCGCGTTGGGGGCCAATGGTCGATTCCAGTTATGTGCGCACATCCGACGTCCTCGGGACCGGACACCCTGCCTCTCAGTGGAGCTTACTTGGCGGTCCGGTGTTCTATCCGTTTGGCCACGGGAACACTCGATTGTCGGTTCACGCGCTAGCCGGTGCAGCACTCGTCGACGGAGCGGTGCCAATCAACCCGGTCGACTACTTTCACGGATGGCTAATGCGATTCTCTTATGCGGCTGGAGGCGGAATCGAGCACACCCTCTCCAGGCCATTCCGCGTCCGCGTCCAGGCAGACTATCTGCACTCGGAGTTTTTTAATGCTCGGGGTGCAGTGCGGCCGCAGGGAAATCTCCGGTTCACCGTGAGCCTCGTCTGGCGTCTGCGAGACCATCAGTAATACCGTAACCTGCTACGAGAGGCGAATCGTTTGCGCTCAAAGAGGCGCTGGCGAACCTGTACCGCTACAAGGATGATTCAGCGGTCAGACCGACACCCTTACCCCATGTTGCAAGATTCTGCATCTTGACAAACGTCTTTTCTCCACTATTATTGGCACCTCCCCGGCTTTTCACTGGGCCATAGTTGTGCGCCGTTCGAGCAAGAAGTAAGGAAAGCTGAAGAACTCAAGAAAAAAGAAAGTATAAAACTGACTGATCTGTAGTCTCACTGGAGTCTCCCATGCGCCCAGCATCTTCCCGCGTAGTCACTTTGCGGATTGCCGTCCTTTGCTTCCTAACAGCCCTTTCTGGCCTTGAGGGTCTGGCCTCGGCGCAAGCTACCGCAGGATCAACGCGAAAGCTTTTGCAGACATCGCTGTCCCTAGCCCCGGCGGAAAGCAACGTTATTTTCGCGCGCGCGGCGACGCCGCGGGTACCGCCTCCGGCGACTACCGACACTTGGACGGGCGGCGGCGGCGGCAGCAACATCAAATGGAGCGATGCCAGCAACTGGAATAGCGGGGCCATCACCAGCGGCGAGAACATCCTGATCAATTTGACGACGGCCGCGACGGACGTGGACACCAACTTCACTATCGGCAGTCTTACCCTGAGTCACGCGGGCGATTCCGCGACGATTCTGAACGGCGTCCAACTGACGGTGGGCGGCAACATCAGCAACGCCGGAACAATCACGCTCGGCTCGTCGGGCAACATCACAGAATTCGTGTTGAATGCGAATGCGACCCTGAGTGGCGGGGGCACGGTGGTGATGTCGAACAACGCAAACAATTACATATTTGGAGCGGCGGCGACGGATACGCTGACCAACCAGGAGACGATCTCGGGGGCGGGACACATCGGCAACGGGCAGTTGACGCTGGTGAACTCTGGGACGATCAACTCGAACGGGTCGGCGGGGATGACGATCAATGCGAACGATGGGATCACGAACACGGGGACGATCGAAGCGACGGCGGGGTCGACGTTGCTGTTGCTGAACATGGGGCCGCAAGACTCGGATACGGGGATCACGAACACGGGGGGGACGATCTCGGCGAACGGGAGCAAGCTAGGGGTACAGAGTACGACGATCACTGGGGGAACGGTGACGTTGACGGGAGCGTCGACGTTGCAGATGAACAACTCGGCGATCGAAGGTGGGACGCTGACCAACAGTGCGACGGGGACGATCGAGATTCTGGCTAATTTCAACACGCTGGGAGGGACGATCAACAACTCGGCTGGAGGGACGTTCAAGATCGACAACGGGGCGGAGTTGACGCTGCTGGCAGGGACGTACGGGCAACTGGGGACGGTGCAGGAGAACTCGACGGGGAACATCACGGAACTGCAAGTGGGGACCTCGGCGGGAGGACAGAATGTGACGCTGAGCGGCGGGTCGGTGGTGATGTCGAACAACGCGAACAATTACATATTTGGAGCGGCGGCGACGGATACGCTGACCAATAAGGAGACGATCTCGGGGGCGGGGCACATCGGCAACGGGCAGTTGACGCTGGTGAACTCTGGGACGATCAACTCGAACGGGTCGGCGGGGATGACGATCAATGCGAACGGTGGGATCACGAACACGGGGACGATCGAAGCGACGGCGGGGTCGACGCTGTTGTTGCTGAACATGGGGCCGCAAGACTCGGATACGGGGATTACCAACACCGGCGGGAAGATCCTGGACAATGCCAGCACGCTGCAGGTGCAGAGTACGACGATCACCGGTGGAACGGTGACGCTGACCGGGGCTGCGATCATGCAGATGAATAACTCCACGATCCAGGGCGCCACGGTGACCACCAGCACGACCGGGACGATCGAGTCGATCGGCAACAACAGCATCATCAACGCCAGCACCGTGAACTTCAACAATACCGGCACTCTGGAGGCATTCGGGGGAACGCTGACTATCGAGGGACCGGGGACGACATTCTTTACCAACGATAATCAGACGACGAACACGCTGACCGGCGGTACCTATATCGCGAACGGAACCAATATTCAGTGGGCTGCCGGGGCCGGCGGCATCAAGACGCTCTCGGCCAGCGTGACGGAAGAAAACGGCGGGCAGCTGATGAACACGACGAACAGTACCAACGTTCTCGCGGGCCTGACCAGCATCACGTCGGCCGGCGCGCTGACCATCGGCGGTGTGGCTTTCACCGATGCGGGCGCTTTCAGCAACGCGGGTTCGCTGACCATTCTATCGGGTGAGAGTTTCAAGGTGGGCACGCTGACACAGATCAGCGGCGGATCGCTGACGGCGGGAACCTATGTGCTGGATGCGAATCTCAACTTGTCAGGAGCGACGCAGACCATCACGACCAACGCGGCCACCCTTACGCTGGCGGGCGGCACTATCGAGAACGCGAACAGCACGAATGCGCTAGCGGGCCTGGCCACCAATACGGGGAAATTGACTATCGCGGGCTCCAGCAACAAAGTCTCAACCACCGCGGCCAGCTTCAGCAACACGGGCACGCTGACCATTAACAGCGGCGACAGTTTTACCGCCGCCAAACTGGCACAGATCAGCGGTTCGACTCTTTCTGGCGGCACGTTTGTGCTGGGTGGCAATCTGGATCTGACAACCAGCGGCATCAGCGTTACCAGCAACGCTTCCACACTGACGCTGCAAGGCGGCACTATCAATTCCAACGGCGTGAACGCGCTGGCGGCGCTCGCTACCAACACCGGAAGCCTGACCATCGCGGGTACGGGCGTCAATGTGTCCACTACAGCGGCCAGCTTCAGCAACACGGGCACGCTGACCATCAACAGCGGCGACAGCTTTACCGCTGCCAAACTGGCACAGATCAGCGGTTCGACTCTTTCTGGCGGCACGTTCGTGCTGGGCGGCAATCTTGATCTGACAACCAGCAGCATCGGCATCACCACCAACTCGGCCACGCTGACACTGGAGGGCGGTACCATCAATTCCAACGGAGTAAACGCGCTGGCGGCTCTCGCCTCGAATACCAAGAGCCTTACCATCGCGGGTACGGGCGTCAATGTTTCCACTTCTGCAGCCAGCTTCAGCAACACCGGCACGCTGACTATCGACAGCGGAGACACCTTTAAGGCTGCCAAACTGACGCAGGTCAGCGGTTCGACTCTTTCTGCGGGCACATTCGTGCTGGGCGGGAATCTTAATTTGACGACCAGCGGGATCGGCATCACTACGAACTCGGCGACCCTGACACTGGAAGGCGGCACCATCAATTCCAACGGAGTCAACGCTCTGAGCGCGCTGGCGGCCAATACCAAGAGCCTGACCATCGCGGGTACGGGCGTCAATGTTTCCACCACAGCGGCGAGTTTCAGCAATACCGGCGCGCTGACCATCAATGGCGGGGACAGCTTCACCGCTGCCAAACTGACGCAGGTCAGCGGTTCGACTCTTTCTGGGGGTACGTTCGTGCTAGCCGGCAGTCTGGATTTGACGACCAGCGGGATCAGTATTACTACGAACTCGGCCAACTTGACGCTAGAGGGCGGCACCATCAATTCCAATGGGGTCAATGCTCTGAGCGCGCTGGCGTCCAACACCGGAAGTCTGACCATCGCGGGCACCGGCAAGAGCGTTTCGACGACCGCGGCGAGCTTCAGCAATACCGGCACGCTAACCATCAACGCTGGCGACAGCTTCACGGCGCCTGGGCTGACCCAGATCAGCGGCGGAACCCTATCGGGCGGCACCTATGTTCTGGCCGGCAATCTGGATTTGACGACCAGCGGGATCGGTATTACTACAAACTCGGCCAACCTGACGCTGGAGGGAGGCACCATCAACTCCAACGGGGTCAATGCGCTGAGCACGCTGGCCGCTAACACCGGCACGTTCACCCTGGCGGGCAATGCGGCGTTGACTACGGCGGCGGCGAACTTCAGCGACTCGGGAACACTGGATGTGGCCAAGGGCAGCACGTTGACGGTGGGCGGAACGGGTAAGAGTTACAACCAGACGGCGGGCAAGACGACGATCGATGGAACCCTGGCAGGAATCGCGGGCGCGACCGTTACCGGGGGAACGATCCTGGGCGCTGGCACGGTGAAGGGGAACCTTTCGGTAGGTAATGCCAGCGGCACGGCGGCCACCATCAACGTCGGCGACAGCGGAGTAGCCGGTCTGCTCTCGATCACCGGCAAGTACACGCAGCTCGCGACGGGCGCGATGACGGGGACGATCAACGGAACGGCAGCGGGGACGGGATTCAGCCAACTCAAAGTCACGGGTGCGGCGGCCCTGGCGGGAACGATCAACTTCACCGTAACCACGGCCTTCCAGGCGAGCCTGACGCTGGGGGAGAAGTTCACGGTGCTGAGTGCGAGCGCAGTGACTGGGACGTTCAGCAACAGTACGATCGCCATTAACTCGACGTTCCATTTCACGGTGACCTACACGGCGACGGGCGTGGTGCTGACGGTGGCCAGCGGTCCGGCAGCGGCGCCGAGTGAGCACCGTATTGCGCAAATGACGACGGCCAGTGCGAAGCCGGCTGTGTCGACGGCAGGGAAGAGTAAGAGTCCAGTCGTGATCAGTGGTTTGCGGCGGGTGAGTGCTGCGGAGAAAATCCTCAGGCCGATTGCGGTGGTGGAGTGGGAGCATTCGAACGCCAGACTGGCGCGTGAGTTTGAGCTGAACAGCCTGCGCAGCTGGGAACGCATTCCTGCCGTGCACGCCTGGCCGGTAGCGGCACCGCCGGCACCGCGGGCGGCGAACGAAATGCTGATGCACAGTCAACCCGAGCCGGGCCTGTGGCGGACGCGGGACATCCGCCCTGTCGAGACCCCGCTGGGAACCACCAGGACGGGCGTGTCGAACCTTCGCCGCGAACCGGTCCGAATCCTGTCTCCCATGCTCCCCCGGACTTCACGGTAGCTGGATCGGCAGGATTGCGATCAGCTGTCGAGTCCGATGTTCGTGCTCGCCATGTCCACGATGGCGCGCCCAATCAGCAGGGAAGCTGTCGCGGCGGGAGACGGAACGTTCAGAACGTGCAGCATCTTTCCCGACTGCACAAACTGGAAATCATCCACCAGAGTGCCGTCGCGCTTGAGTGCCTGGGCGCGGACTCCCGAGCCGCCGGGAACCAGATCTTCCTCGCGCACTCCAGGAACCAATCGCTGCAAAGCACGAACGAATACGGGCTTGGAAAATGACCGATGGACCTCGTCAAGTCCGCTTCGCCAATGCTTTGCGGCCATTCGCCAAAATCCGGGAAACGCAAGTGATGAAGCCAGGTCTGTCAGGTTGAAGTCTGTGCGCCGGTAACCCTCGCGGCGAAAGGCGAGAACTGCATTGGGGCCGGCGTCGACCCTGCCGCTAATACGGCGCGTGAAATGGACTCCGAGAAACGGAAACCGCGGATCGGGGACGGGGTAGATGAGGGCTCTCACCAGCGACGAACGCTCGGGAATGAGATCGTAGTACTCGCCGCGAAAGGGAGCGATGATGACCTCTGGTTCATCGCCGGCCATGCGGCTGATGCGGTCGCTGAACAAGCCAGTACAGTTGATCAAATAAGCTGCGGAGAATGCTCCGTGTCTCGTTTCGACCACAATCTCTTTCGCATCTCGCTTGATTCGCATAACTTCTGCGGAAGTCAGGATTGTTCCACCCCGCGCAGCGGTCAATTCTGCATACTTATCGCAAACTGCAGCATAGTTGGTAATGCCGGTTGAGGGGACAACGAGTGCTGCTAAGCCGACTGCACTGGGCTCAAGATCGTGCAACGCTACAGATCCGACAAGCCGTACGCCTGGGACGCCGTTGGCCTCGCCTCGCCGTCGCAATTCCTCCAAAGGCTGCAATTCCTCCGGACTGGTGGCCACGATTACCTTGCCGCAAATGCTATGCCGAATTCCGTGCTCGCGACAAAACTCAACCATCGCCGCCGCACCGGCAACGCACAGCTTTGCTTTCAGCGATCCCGGCTTGTAGTAAATCCCGGAATGAATGACGCCGCTGTTGTGACCGCTCTGATGCCGGCCCACGTGGTCTTCCTTCTCGAGTACCAGCAAGCTAAGGCGGGGAAATCTGCGGGTGATTTCGAGTGCAACTGCGAG
>Ga0206878_10274_pt1 | contig 20065 bp, 17 predicted proteins | sample Alteio_BWOrgCont_8_FD_152621 | JGI IMG/M metagenome (GOLD analysis project Ga0206878, IMG submission 152621) | Enriched cells from forest soil in Barre Woods Harvard Forest LTER site, Petersham, Massachusetts, United States -... | ecosystem: Environmental > Terrestrial > Soil > Temperate forest >... | reverse complement strand
CAGGAAATGAATCGCGAGGCCAACACTCTGCTCTCGAAGACTTCCGGCCTGGCTGGCGAGGCGCTGAAAATCACGGAAGCTGGACTCATCATGAAAGCGGAGATCGAAAAATCACGCGAGCAGGTGCAGAACCTGGAATGAGTTCTCCGGCCCACAAGCTCATCGTCTATATCATTTCAGCCCCGTCGGGTTCGGGCAAATCGACCCTTGTCAACGAACTGTTGAAGAAGGTAAGTAATCTGGAGTTTTCCATTTCGTACACCACGCGAGCTCCGCGCGGCAGTGAGACCAATGGAAGGCAGTATTATTTTGTTTCCCGTCCTGAATTCGAGAAGATGATTCGCGACGGCGAGTTTCTCGAGCATGCCGAGGTCTTTGGCAATTATTACGGAACCGCGCGCCGCTTTCTGCACGAAGCGGAACAAAACGGCCGCGACCTCTTGCTCGACATTGACGTACAGGGCGCCGCACAGATTCAGCAGAAGCTTCCCGACGCCACCAGTATCTTCATCCTGCCCCCGGATCGTAAGACGCTGGAAGAACGCTTGCGCAAGCGCAGTGAAGATCGGGAGGAAGTGATTCAGCGCCGCCTGGTCACGGCCAGTCGTGAGATTGAGAATTACGACCGGTACAACTACATTCTCGTGAACGACCAACTTGAGGACTCAATCAAAGCCTTGCGAGCGATTGTCCGCGGCGAACGCCTGGTGCGAGCGGGGCAACCGCTGTCCCCTGAGGAAGCCAAGACGGTGGCTCTCGCCGACCGCTGTCGCCTGGCCAATGTCCGCGACCGTCTGAAGCCGATATTGACCTCGTTTAAGCCCCCGGGCGATTCCGGGAAGGGCTAGACCTCGGTAACATAATAGGGGGTTACCGGCCCCCGCAACCTTGAGTTTCGTGGGAAAATAGCAGGAGAAGTCTGTGGCGTCGCAGACGGAAGAACGAAGCGCAACAACTTTCGAGCAATCAACTTTCGGCAATCAAAATCTTGCATCCCGGTAGCAAGGGAGAGAATCCATGAAATTGATCGAAGGCTTCGACAGCAACTATCGCTACATTCTGGTCGCCGCCCGGCGCGCCCGGCAACTGCAATCGGGAGCCCCGCCGGTGGTTCAAACCAGCTCCCGCAAACCGTGCCGCATCGCGCAGGATGAAATTCGCGCAGGCAAAGTGAAGTGGGAAATCCCCGAAACTCGCAGCGCAGCCGAGCAGGCCGCAGAAGTTCTGGACAAGGCTTTCGGAGACGCCTAAGGCGTCGGCGTCGGAAACTATGAAGGTTGCTCTCGGAGTGACGGGCGGCATTGCGGCTTACAAGGCGGCGGAGATTGTGCGCCTCCTGCAAGACCGCGGCATTCGCGTGCAAGTCATCATGACGCGCGCGGCGCAGGAGTTTGTCCGGCCCCTCACCTTCGCTGCGCTCTCCGGCGAAAAAGTGATTACTGGAATGTTCTCGCCCGGCGAAGAGCACGCTGCCAACATCGATTCCGCCATCGAGCACATTGCCGTGGCACAGTCGATTGATGTTCTGCTGGTCGCTCCTGCAACCGCTGACGTGCTGGCGCAGTTCGCGCAAGGCATCGCCAGCGACTTCCTCACCACACTATATCTGGCAACCACTGCGCCGGTTGTGGTCGCTCCAGCAATGAACGTCAACATGTGGAATCATCCCGCGACGCAGGCGAATCTGGAAATCCTTCGGGGGCGCGGCGTGAAGATCGTCGATCCGGACTCGGGATATCTGGCTTGTGGCATGACCGGCTCCGGGCGGCTTGCCGAAAATGAAGTCATTGTGGCGGCGACCCTGGAAGCGCTGGGCGCATCGCAAGATCTTGCCGGTGAAACCGTGCTGATCACCGCCGGACCGACGCGGGAAAAGATTGACCCTGCTCGCTACCTGACCAACCGCTCCAGCGGACGCATGGGATACGCTATGGCCGAAGCTGCGCTGCGTCGTGGCGCTCGGGTTCTTCTGGTCAGTGGACCAACCGCGCTGACGCCCCCGGGAGCGGCCGAACTCACGCGCGTGGAATCGGCTGAACAAATGCACGATGCCGTGCTCACTCTTCTACCGCAGGCCACGATCATCATCAAGGCCGCCGCCGTCTCCGATTATCGCGCCAGGTCTGTGTCCCCCCAGAAAATAAAACGCAAAGGCTCGATCTCGCTGGAGCTCGAACCTACCGCAGATATTCTTAGGGAAGTTTCTCTTCGTAAGCAGTTGCAAATTGTTGTTGGCTTTGCCGCGGAAACTGAGAACGTCCTCGAAAACGCCCGCCAGAAGCTCGCCGCCAAACACCTCGACGCCATCGTAGTTAACGATGTTTCCCGCGAGGGCATCGGTTTTGACTCTGAACGCAATGAAGTCACGATCATTACTCACGACGAAATCGTCGAAGTGCCGGAAACCACCAAGTGGGAAGTGGCCCAGCGCGTCCTTGATCAAGTCGTCCGCCTGCTCCAGCGCCGCAAGTCGCCGGTGAAAGCCTGACAGGAATCCTGTCGCCCATTCGATAGCTCGCTAGCGTACAATTCCGTCGAACTTGTCTTTATCTCTCAGGAGTGTGCCATGACCCAGAAAGTGATCGAAGTGATCGGAACGTCGAAGGACAGCTTTGCCAAGGCTGCGACGAACGCCGTTGCAGAAGCGGGCAAGACCGTGCGCGGGATCAAGTGGGCGCATGTGGAGTCGCTCGATATGCAACTGGACGGAAAGAAAGTAGTGTATCGAGCGACGACGAAGATTTATTTTGACGTGGAGCACTGAGGAAGTGGCCCGCACCCTTGATCCGGAATTGCGGCGCGCCCTCGCCGAACACGTGCGTTACTGCAACGAACTGGGCATTTACGATTTCTACCGGCGCGAAACCGTTTCGGCTTCGGCCGAAGCTGCTCTCGTACCGTTGTCCTCAGCGTCGTTTTCAGCAACCCAGTCAGAACTGCGAGAGGAAATGTCCGCCAGAAAATCCGCCGTCATCCCAGTCATTGCCGAAGACAACATTTTCGAAGTCGTGAATGCGAAGCCAGAGTATGGCGTGTCCGATCCGGTCGCCGCGCTTAAGCTGATTCGCGAAGATCTCGGCGATTGCACCCGCTGCAAACTGCACAAGCAGGGCCGCAAGCAGATCGTGTTCGGCGTAGGAAATCCGCGCGCTGAGCTGATGTTCGTGGGCGAAGGTCCGGGAGCCGACGAAGACGCGCAGGGAGAGCCTTTCGTGGGCCGCGCCGGCCAGTTGCTCAACAACATGATCAAGGCGATGGGCCTGCGACGCGAAGATGTGTACATTGCAAACGTGGTCAAATGCCGGCCGCCAGGCAACCGCACACCGGAGCGCGACGAGTGTGAAACCTGCTCTCCTTTCCTGATGCGGCAGATCGCCGTGATCAAGCCCAAGGTGGTGGTTGCTCTGGGTGCGGTGTCAGCGAAGAATCTGCTGGCCATCAACGCTCCCATGTCTGAACTGCGCGGGCGCTTTTATGATTTCAAACCTGCGGGCGTTCGCAGCAACGACCCTGCCTGGCCAGGCGCGCGCCTGGCCGTGACCTACCACCCCGCATTCCTGTTGCGTGATCCGCGGCAGAAGGGCGAGGCGTGGAAGGATCTGCAAATGGTGATGAAGTATCTGGGAATCGAGCCGCCGAAAAAAGCTGCCGAGTAGCCGAGCAAGGTGTCCTCCCTCACTTCGCTCTCGATGACAGTGCGCGATCATGTATTCGCGGTAGTTTATCCTCCAATCAATGCCTGAGTTCTGCGACGTCGCCCTGCCCGTGCCGCTCGACATGGTTTTCACCTACCGTGTCCCCGCCGAAGTCAGTCCCGTCGTCGGCGGCCGCGTGCTCGTCCCTTTTCGCCAGCAGCGCCTGACGGGCGTCGTGGTTGAACTGCACGACCGCAAGCCTTCGGTTACAACCAAGACGATCCAGAGCGTGCTCGATGTCGCTCCGGTGCTCGACGAGCAGCTTCTGCGACTCGGCCGCTGGATCGCCGACTACTATCTCGCCCCGATTGGCGAAGTCTTCCGCACCATGCTGCCTCTGAACGCGGAGTTCAAACGCGCCGTCGTCTACCGCATCACCGAAGAAGGCCAACTGGCGCTGCATTTGGCGGGCACGTCAGGATCGTCCGCGCGCTCGCGCCGCACTCCGGAAGAACAAGCCGCCGAATTTCGCGTACTCGACTATCTTGCAGCGCAGGACCCGGCTCCGGGGGAAACCCTGCAAGTCCGTGAAGAAAGCCTGCGATCCACCACTCGCGTCTCCAAATTAGTCCTGAGCGGAATGGTGCGAAAAAAGTGGCTCGTGCGAGAAGACGTCTCGGCCGTGCGGGACGCTACACGGACGATCAAGATCGCACATCTCAAATCCGCTGAGGGCAAACTGAACGACAACCAGCGGCGGCTCATCGAGATGCTCGCGGCTTCTGGAGGCCAGGTTCCCGTGCAAACGCTACAAGCGCTCGAAGTCCCACGAACAACCCTAAGCACGCTCGTCAAGCGTGGCCTGGTTGAAATGATCGAAGAGCCGGCGGCTTTTGCCGTCTCGCACGGAAAGCCGCGGTCCTCTCCTTTCGCATTTGATTTCAATGCAGCGCAGCAAGCCGCACTGAAACGTCTGCGCGACGCCGTTGAGGCCCGAAAGTTTTCCGGTATCCTTCTGCACGGAGTCACGGGCTCCGGCAAAACCGCCGTCTACCTCGCGGGCATGCGCGCCGTGCTCGAAGCCGGACGCTCCGCCATCCTTCTCGTGCCTGAAATCGGGCTCACGCCGGCGGTAGCTGCGGATTTGCACCAGATCTTCGGCGACGAGGTTGCCATCCTGCACTCCGCGCTCTCCGACAAGGAGCGCGCCCAGCAGTGGCACCGCATCAAGAGTGGGGACGCGCGCATGGTCGTCGGCACTCGTTCCGCGGTTTTCGCGCCGGTTGCTGATCTTGCGCTGATCATCGCCGACGAAGAACACGATTCCTCCTACAAGCAGGAGGAGACCCCGCGCTACCACGCCCGCGACATTGCCGTGATGCGCGCCAAGATGGCAAACGCCGTTGTAGTCCTGGGTTCGGCGACGCCGTCGCTGGAATCGTATTTCAACGCGAAGAGAAATAAATACGCTTTAGTCGAGTTGCCCGACCGCGTGGAGCAGCGTCCTTTGCCGGAAGTTGAAATCATCGATATGCGGCAGGAATTCCAGGAAACCGGTCATGAGCAGGTCATCTCGCGCAAGCTCACCGCAGAGATCAAAGAACGGTTCGACCGCAAAGAGCAGGTGATGATCCTGCTCAATCGCCGCGGATATTCTCCGGTTGTGCTCTGCCGCACCTGCGGCAAGACTCTGGAATGCCAGAACTGCGCCATTGCCCTCACTCATCACAAACGTGAGCACAAGATGGTCTGCCACTACTGTGGCTATACCGCACCCGTGCCCAAGGCCTGCGTGCATTGCGGCAGCGAATATGTATATTTCCTAGGCACCGGATCGGAGAAGCTGGAAGAACTGCTGCACGGCATGTTTCCGCAGGCGCGCATCGCTCGCCTCGATCGCGACACGGTCAGGGGACACGAAGATTTCGAGCGCACTCTGAACGCGCTTAGCGAAGGCGAACTCGACCTGCTCGTCGGCACGCAGATGATCGCCAAGGGCCACGACATTCACGGCGTGACGCTAGTCGGTGTGGTGGGCGCCGACAGTGCGCTGGGGCTGCCGGACTTCCGGGCCGCCGAGCGCACCTTTCAATTGCTGACCCAGGTTGCGGGACGCGCCGGGCGCGGTCAGTCTCCTGGCAAAGTGATTCTGCAAACCTATTTTCAGGATCACTATGCCGTGCAGTACGCCGCCCGCCACGACTTCGCCGGATTTTACGACAAAGAATTGCGCTTTCGCAGTTGGATGCACTATCCGCCATATTCTGCGCTGGCGAACGTCATTATCCGCAGCAACCAGCTCGACGAAGCTCTGCAGTGGTCGGGCACGCTGGGAAAATGGTTTGAGCAAAACCGCCATGAAGGCGTGCGCGTGCTCGGTCCAGCCGCCGCGCCCATTCTGCGGCTGAAGCGAGATTACCGTTATCACTTCGTGCTGAAGTCACCGAGCCGTGAGAAGCTGAACTCTACGCTGCGCGCTATGCTGGCCTACGCCACCGCGAGGAAAATTCCGCGAACGCAGGTCATTGTTGATGTGGACGCTTTATGGCTTATGTGAGAACCCAGACTACTTCGTTGCGCTCACGCTTCCTCGAATCACCACCACCGAAGCCGCTGGCAGGTCGTACAGTGTGCCCTTTTCTGCGGTCAGCTTGGTATGAACAATCGGCCCATCCGGATCTGCCGAGCCCCGGGTCGTAGTCACGATCGTAGGCTGCCCCGCAGTCTCAGCGTGAGCCATAAATCGAGTCTGCGCCGGATGCCATTGATACTGCGCGCTGCCGAAGGTTGAAACCTCCACAGGCCCAGCGAAGCCACTGAATTTGTCCGCCGCTTCAAACGTAATCCGAACCCGGTGCGCATTCTGCTGATCTCGATTTACCGCCATCACCGCCCACTTGCCATCCGGACGCTTCACCGCGTAAGCCGTTACGAGTTCATGACCAGCGCCGTCCTCTACATCGCTCTTCGCGGCGAACACCTGATGTTCGCTGCCGGAGGGCTGCGCCCACTCCAGATTGATCAACTGCGCCACAAAAAACTGTGCCAGAGGCTGCTGAATCTGATAGCTGGCGTCGATGGTAAACATCCCGAACGTTCCCGGAGAGCTGTTGCATCCCGGCTCCATCAGCAAGGGAAGATAATGGAAGAAATAAACACCGTTCCCGCCGGAGTTTAAGAACGACCCGATGTAATCGGCCAGCCAGACTCCCGCGAAAATGTCCTCGTAGGTTTCGCTTGCGCCCGACGAAAGATTTCCCTCGGTGATGAAGATCGGCATATCCGCCGGAACCCCGTCCTCATGCCACACCTGCATAATGTGGCTCACCAACTCGGGTTCGTCATAAAGCACGCCCCACGGCGTTCGGCACGGCTCGTAGGGATAATGCTCGAACGAAAAAAATGAAAGATCTTTCATTCGACTGTGTTGCCTCAGGTAATCAATGAACCGTCCCGTCCACGAAACTTGTCCGTTCCCATCGGGCCAGACTTCGATGTCCTTATTCACACCTTGAAACGATGGCCCACCCAGCTTCAGGGCCGGATCCACGCGATGAATTGCCGTCGCCCATTGTAAGTACAGCGCGGCGTAGTCTTCCGGCAGCATGTACTGGCCGTCGGCTTCCTCGCCCATCTCGACGTAAGAGATGGGATAGCCACGGGCTTTCAAATAAGCAATCTCCGCCGCAGCGTTGTCGGGAGTGTCATACAGCATGGCGATCGGAACCATTGCCGGCAGTCCTCGCGTCACACCGCTAGTGAAGAACAGATCGAAACCCATCTGCGCCTGCTTGGTCGATCCCAGGTCTGACGCCTGATGCCAAGGATCGACCGACGAGCAATAAGTCGTCGTCTGTTCCTGATCCGGCGTATGCCGCAGAATGTCGTGAAACGCGCCGTCCTCGGTTGTCGTGCCGAGGTAGAGTTCGCGAATGGCATAGCCGACGCAATCGCGCGGGTCATTATTGTCCGATTTCGCGCTATCCGCCGCGCAGGTGTTCGAAGACTCAGTCATCCAGATCCGCACGAATCTCACGGCGATGGGACTTCCCTTCAAGTGAATCGTCTCGACCCGCCCTTTTCCGTCAGTAATCGTTCCTTGCGAAAACGTCTGCCAGGTTCCGCGCGTCGGCGCATGGATCGGATCATCACCCGTCCAGTACTGCACCAGATAGTGCCGGGCATAAGGTTCTCCCCAGGCGACTCGAATGCTGGTCACCTGCTGCACTTGCGCCAGGTCCATCACTACCCACTGCGGATGCAGCGCATCGCTCTCTCCCGTGAAACGTTGTGTCAGATACGGATTACTCTTCCAAAAAGTGTTCACATCTCCATCAGTCAGCCGCGAAAAACCGACGTTGTCCGTGCCGTCGTTGCGAGTGAATCCACGGCGCGGCAGCGCATACCCGTAGGAGTAACGAAGCATCTCCGTAGGAGTTGCCGAGCCCGTGAAATATCCTTTGCCGCTCGATCCGCTCCCCTCGCTCCATGTCCCCTGCGGATTCCAATGCCACGCCTCGACTGCGAGTTCCGTATTCTGGCGATACGTGACCGGTTGCCAGCCCGAAGCCAACGTCTTCTCCAGTGCCGGCTGCAGCAGATCCTTGTCGATCGCCTCCACCGCAATGCGATCCACGCCCGCACCCAGGGTTTCCTTGGGCACGAAATGGTTCGTGGGATGTGAAACGTCAATCGAGATGGTCTGACTTGCGGCGGAAAGCGCGCAAGAAAGAATCCCGGCAGCAGCGGCTAGCTTGTTCAAGGCAGATAACCTCCAATCGGCGAATTAAAACGATTGAATAAAGGAGTATACGAAAGAAGAGGCTAAACAGGCGACTTTGCCGCGTGACCGCCGACGATTGGAGGTCGTCCACGCAAATTACTACCGTTCCCGAAGCTGCCGCACAAACTCGGGCAGAGACGCGTGGGCAAACGGCGCGGGGGTGAGCGTTAGCACGAGCATCAGCAATGCAAGAATGGCCAGCCAGGTTCGCCCACCCGAAACTCGTGGCCACTCCGCCACCTGGGGATGCCGGAAGCTGCTGATTTGCAGAAGAATCGCCCATACCAACCATCCCATCCACAGGTAGTAGGCCATGGGCAGAAGAATCAGGATAGTCAGGCGCGACACAAGTTTGTGCGCCTGCGGAGAAATCGAAAAAATAATATGTCCGCCGTCGAGCTGTCCACCGGGCAACAAGTTGAGCGAAGTAGCGAACATCCCCACCCACGCCGCGATCGCCATCGGGTGTAGCAACAGGCGATTCAAGGGCAGGGCGGCCGCTCCGCGCAGCACATTCATCGACGCCAGCAGCCGATGCAACCACTGAAAGGCCAAAGGGTATCCGAGGGCATACTCCGACGCGCCGAAACCAGGGTGAGCAGGCCTGGACCAGCCCAGCGACACGATGAGCACAGCCAGCGCTACTACGAACCCGGCGATAGGCCCAGCAATTCCTATATCGAACAGCGCAGTGCGCGAGCGAATCCGAGAGCGGATAAGGATCACCGCCCCCATCGTTCCGATCAGAGTCGGCATCGGAATGAAGAAAGGGAGCGTCGCGTAAACGCCGTAGCGACGACAGGATAAGTAATGGCCCATTTCGTGGGCCAGAAAAAACAGCATCAACGTAGCCATGAACGGCACACCACCCAGTAGTCGTGACGGGTGCGAGAACATCCAGCTCGCGGGAAAATACGGAACCGAGTCGTCGCCGATCGAGAGAGCCGGCTGACCATGTTCAAAGTTGAATTGCATGCGCGCGCCCATCACCAGCGTGGTGAAGCACGTAACCAGCAGTAGCAGGATATGCAGCCAGTAGCGCGGCCGCGGCCGGCGTGCCGCATACACCGGCATCGGCCGGAGGTATTCCACGGTGGAGGATGCAATGGGAGGAGTCGGTTCCGACATGCGATTATGGGCTCGCGATTCCGCGAGGACTTCTGTTAGATGCTACTACGAGAGAGCCGTACCTAGTACCGAGTACCTTGCAGCGAGAGAAAACTTGGGGCAGGTGCGGAACCGGGCCTGAGAAGAAAATCGGAGATCAGATAGAGGCTGGAGAATGCGCAGGCCACTACTGGGATACTAGGTACCAGCTACTGGGTACCGAATTCAGTCAATCGACTGCAATTCTTTCCCTGGCTTGAACCGTACCGCCTTGCCGGGAGGAATCGACACTTCGGCTCCGGTGCGCGGATTGCGTCCGATGCCGGTCTTGCGGGGGCGCACGTTGAAGACGCCAAACCCCCGTAGCTCAATGCGATTGCCGTGAGCCAGCGCTTTCTTCATGCTCTCAAAGACGGTTTCCACCGCCAACTCGGCCTTGGTCTTGGTGATGCCGGTTCTGGCTACCACTTCGTTGATAATATCGAGCTTGATCACGAACGGCTCCCCGATGCGGTCTGAGAATCATCCCTCAAGTGATTGATGCTATGGGAGATAAGAGAGATTGTCAACCGGAGCATCAGCGCCGTAAACTGGCAAGCCGCAGAGTCGTCTATCCCTTAATCCCGAAAGCCGAAAGATCGTTGAGAAAGATCGCTGAGGTGGAAACATGAGGCAATCCGGACGTTGGGCGCGCTTGCTGTTTGTCGTTGCGGCAAGCGCAAGCGCTGCTGCGCAGGTACAACCACCCACCTCTGCAGCTTTGTCTGCCGATTTGTCGCGTTACTATTTCAAAACTCCTGCGGAAGAAGTTGCGGCGCGTCCTGAGTTGAATGCCGCGCTCGATCAGATGAGACGGTTTAAAGGACGACTCGACTCCGGCTCGCAGTTGCTCGGCGTCCTCCGGCAGTATGATGTAGTTCAAAACCTTTCTGCCAAGCACGAACGCTACTTGCACCTGCGCTGCGCCCTCAATCGAAAGGACGTTGCCTGCGAGGCCGATAACCTGCTTGTATCCGACGTGGCTGCAAAAACTGCATTTCTCGATCCCGAAGTTCTCGCTATCCCCGAAGATCGCCTGCGCGCGTTCTTCGACCAGGAACCGGCCCTCGCGGAATATCGCTTCGCGCTTTCCCGTATTCGACGCGGCCAGCCGCATCTGCTGCCAGAAGCTGGGCAAGCGTTGCTCGACGAATTCCAGCCGCAAATTGGCGACTGGCAATTCGATTTGTACGAACAGGTTGTAGCGGGCATTTCGTTCGGAACGGTGCAAACGTCTTCCGGGCCGCTTGACGCACTGCGGCAGCGAAACCTCATTGCCGCGGACCCGGACGGGCGGGTGCGCGAAGAAGGATTTAAACGCCGATTCGCGGGATTCGCTAGTCAACGCGATCTGCTCGCTTTCGCTCTGATTCACACCGTCCAGGCTCAGACCCTGCTTGCAAAGGCGCACTATTATGCGGACGCGCCAGCCCGCAAATACGACGACCTGTATTTCAAACCGCAGGAAACACGCAGCCTGCTCGCCTCGATGGCCCAACACGGCGACATCGCCAATCGCTACGAAACCATTCGGTCGCAAGATGTCGAGCGCGGCTACCATCAGCCGGCGCACGCGTGGGACATGTCCGCTCCGGAGCCGGGATTTTCCCCTCCTATCACTTCGCTATCCGAGGCTCGCGCTATCTTCCACGATGCATTCGCGGGACTTGGAAAGGAGTACCAAACCGAATTTGATGCCTTGCTCGATCCTTCCAACGGCCGCGCCGACATTTTGCCGGCAGGCGCCGCCAACCGCTACGGGGGAGGTTTCTCCGTCGGATCCCCGGGCAGCACCAGCATCTTGTTCTATGGCCGCTACGACGGAATCTTCAAGGATCTCTCTGTAATTGCGCACGAAGGCGGACATGCCGTCCATCGCCAGCTTATGACTGAAAACCGCGTTTCGCCGTCTTACGCGCAAGGCCCGAACTTCCTTTTCGAGTCATTTGCGGAGTTCAACGAGTTAGTCCTGGCCGACTTTATGGCCGAGCACGCCGGCAATCCAGCACTGCAGCGCTACTACCGCGAACGCTGGATGAATATCAAGGGGCTCGACGCTTTCTACGGCGCGCAGGATGCCCTGCTCGAGCAAGCGATCTACGACGGCGTTTCGGCCGGCACCATTCGAAATGCCGGTGATCTCGACGCCCTGAGCCTGAAGATTGACGCCCAGTTCTCCCAGTTCCCGGCTTCAACTCCCGAGGTCCGCGCGCGCTGGGCCGTGGTCTCCCTCATGTTTGAAGACCCGCTCTACGACGTGAACTATGTTTACGGAGGGCTGTTGGCGCTGAAGTACTACGAACTTTATTCGACCAGACGGGAGTGGTTTGTGCCGCGCTACATTGCCCTGCTCAAGAATGGTTTCAATCAAGCGCCCGCGGAATTGCTCAATCAGTTTCTGGGCATTGATCTTTCCTCACGGGGGTTATTGAACGACGACTTGGAGCTATTGAACCGTCGGTTGGACCAACTGGAAGCGCGCTCCGATGGAAAGTGATCGGCGTTCGAGGCTAGTGGCGAACTTCCTAACGCCCCCTACCGTCCGTTCTCCTCTTCCTTGAACATGTACTTTATGGAGGGTTTGTAAATCATCAGGTTCGGTCGGCCGCCGTCACGGATCACCTTGATGCAGGCCTTGTCGTACCACTCGATGACGCCGTGTACTTCCTCGCCGTCGCGCAGCACGATCACCATCGGCGTCCGCGACTGCATTTGTTTCTGATAATAGAAGTTCTCAGCGTTGGTCTGCTCCGGAGGCGCGGCCTTGCGCCCGCCCCCCGACCCCATCCCACGATCGCCGTGGTCGCCGCGCTCAAAACTCCGCTCCGGCCGCTCGTGCCGGTCCCGTCGTTCCACGGCTTGGGGATGATTGGAGTTGTGGTTTCCGTGGTTGTGATCCGGGCGCGGCAGCGCCGGGCGGATCAGCTTCCGGTTGGCAAAGTTCTCCTCGTCCCCTGACTGCTGGACGTGAGTTGAATCCATGATTTCCTTCATCGTGGCGCTACCCCTGCACGCGCATTCGCGCAGACCGCACTAGCAGACCGTACTATTAGAGGGCCCGGAAAAAGTGTTTACGAAGGCGTGAAATTTCACCTAACCTAACACAGGAGCCTCCCGCTGACAATGCCACCGTCGTGCCCCCGGCGGAGTATGCCAAATCTTGCACACTGCCGCGTTCTCGAACAGATTTTCTTAGCGCGATTTCTTAGCTGGTATTCGACAGGTCTGCGCCTCTGCGTTCGCGACCGCTCCCGGTGACCACCGCCACCAGAGCCGCAACCAGCAGCAATGTCCACGCCAGCACCGGCGCGAATGCTCCGCCGTAGCGCTGTTCGGCGAGTTTCGATTGCACTACCCCGTTGCGCGACGAGAGCAGGTTCCCCAGTTGGTAGGCGAATCCAGGAAACGTCCCTCGCACCCTGGGTGGCGAAAGTTCATTCAGGTGTGCCGGGATCACGCCCCACGCCCCCTGCACCATGAATTGCATCAGAAAGCCGCCCAGCGCCAGCATGGGCACGGTGTGCGAGTACGCCCACAGGGGAATCACCGGAATCGACAATACTGCTGCGATCACAATCGCTTTCCGGCGCCCGATTTTCTCCGACCACGTGCCGAAAAGAATTCCACCCAGCAGCGCGCCAATGTTAGCGACGACAGCGATGAATCCCACCGTCTGTGGGCTAAACTTATGGTCCTTGGTCAGGAATGTCGGATACAGATCCTGACTTCCGTGGCTGAACGAATTGAAGGCAAACATCAGAACCACCAGGAAAGCAAAAGTGCCCAGATAAGTCAGGATGTCCTTGCCCAGCCGGCTCTCCGCTTTCCTCGCGACCCGTCCTTGCGCCCACGCCGGGGACTCATCCACTTTGGTGCGAATGTAGATCACCAGAAATGCCGGCAACGCGCCGATCACAAACATCCCGCGCCAGCCCACGAAGCGGAACGCCGTTCCAAAAACCAAAGCCGCAATTAGATAGCCGACCGCGTAGCCTTCCTGCAGCAACCCGGAGAAAAATCCGCGGCCTTCTGCGGGCAGTGTCTCAAACGCCAGCGCTGCGCCCACACCCCATTCCCCGCCCATGGCGATTCCGAACAACGCCCGCGTGATCAGGAACACTTTCAACGAAGGTGCGAACGCCGAAGACAGCTCAAACACCGAATACGCGATGATGTCCACCATCAACGTAGGACGCCGTCCGAACCGGTCCGCCATCATTCCAAAAAGAAATGCGCCCACCGGACGCATTGCCAGAGTGATAAAAATCGCCTCCGCCACCGCAGAAACTTTCGTTTGGAATTGAGTGGCGATGGCGCTGACGCAAAAGGTCAGAATGAAGAAATCAAACGCATCCAGCGACCAGCCCAGAAAGCAGGCGATGAACGTATTCCGCTGCACTGGAGTGAGCCTGCGAAAATGCCCGATGAATTCCGTGAAAATTCCTCCGCGCAATTCCGTACGCGCTGAAACGACCTGCGGATGCTAGCATAGGTTTTTCAATCAGCAATCAGAAATCACACAATCGACACTCTCATTCCATGCCCGAACTCGACTCTCCGCAACGCCAGGCGCCCGATTCGCTCATGCTCACTGGTTTCTGGTATCGCGCGTTGCCCGCCGAGAGCGTCCATCGCAACCAACTCCAACAGGCAACGCTGCTTGAGATTCCGCTCGTCCTCGGCCGCGATCGCCAGGGAAAACCCTTTGCTCTGCGGGACGCCTGTCCCCACCGCGGCATGCCGCTCCACTGTGGCAAGTTCGACGGAGAAAACGTCGAGTGCTCCTACCATGGGTGGACTTTCGACGCCCACACCGGCCACTGCCAGCTCATCCCTTCCCTCACCGCCGACCAGAACTTGAAAGTCGACCGCATTTATGCCGGCAGCTATCCCTGCGAGGAGCAAGACGATTTTATCTGGGTTTATATTCCTCACCCGGCACCACAGAGTGCCGGATTCACCCTGCGAGAAGAAGCTCCCGACCCCGCGCCGCTGATCGATAAATTCAGTGACCAATACAGACTCGCTTACCTCACTGCCAACATGCCCGTCAGCATCGATCACGGCATCATCGGCCTGATGGATCCCGCCCACGGGCCATTCGTGCACCAGGCCTGGTGGTGGCGCAGCCGCCACAGCATCCACGAGAAACACAAGAATTTCGAACCCATCCCCAACGGATTCCGCATGAGCGCGCACACGCCCAGCTCAAACTCCGCGCCCTACAAGCTTCTGCGCCTTTATGCTTCCGCCGATTCAATCACCACCACCATCGATTTCGTTCTGCCCAACCTGCGCAAAGAAATCATTCGTGCAGGGAAGTATTGGTTTTCATCTCTCACCACGGTAACGCCCATCACCCGCAATGAATGCCGCATCGACGTGGTTGCCGCCTGGAACATCTTCCGCTGGCTGCCGTTCGGCCCCGGCTTGCTGAAATTCGTCTTCGCCAAGTTCGTCGAGCAGGACCGCCGCACCATGGAACTGCAAGCCGAAGGCCTGAAGCACAATCCTCATCTAATGCTGATCGACGACGCCGACCGTCCCGCAAAATGGTATTTCGGATTAAAGGCGGCGTACCTGGAATCAAAACGCACGGGCGCAGAGATGAAGCACCCGATGCCGGGCCCGGTCAGTTTGAAATGGAGGAGCTAAGTGTGGCGCGGGTGCCCTCGCCCGCGAATGCCGATATCTGCAACGAAGCAGGGAGATCTCAGGAACCGATCAGCTTTTATGGCCCGCGGTCTATTCGCCGCTAACCAGCCACTCCAACGCTTCCTCCCGCGTCTTGAACGCGGGCAACTCGCGTTGCGAAAAGCTCTTGAAGTGCTCATAAAACACGTGCGGCAGACTCTCTGTGCCCAACCACGCCGATCTCTTCACATAAGGACGATCGAGCACCAAAACTTCTTTGATTCGCGTGGCCACTTGCTTGTCGATCTCCGCGCCGGCTACATCCACCAGAGTAAGAACCGATCCGGGTGCGTGCCGCGCGATATCGGCGCGGATGAGATCGAGCAACAACAGCAGCTCCTTTGCCGCGCAGTGAGTCAAGTCGATCGAGTAGATGGCATGGCCTTTGTGCTTGATGAAGCGCAAGCGTTCTTCGAGCGAGCTGCTGCTTGAGGTCATGCGAGAAGCGACTCCACCACGGCGTAAGCGCCGTCCAGCGCGGCATCCAGCGCGCCGGCATCTTTTCCACCAGCCTCGGCCAGGTCAGGACGCCCGCCGCCCTTGCCGCCAACTTTCTGCGCCACCGGGCCAATGACTTTCCCTGCCTGCACGCGGCCGGTCAAGTCTTTCGTGACGCCAACAATCAGCGACACGCTCCCATTCGAAGCCGAACCCAGCACCACCACACCCGAGCCCATCTTGTCGCGCAGTTGATCGACCAGCGTGCGCAGCTGCGCGCGCTCCAGATTGTCCACCCGATGCGCAAGAACCTTCACGCCCTTCACATCTTTAATTTGACCGCCTATGTTAGCCGTGCTGACTGATGCCGAAGCCGACTTCATCCGCGCCGAATCCAGTTCGCGCGTAAGCCGCTTGATCTCCGAATCTTTCTTTTCAAGCTCAGCCTCCAAAGCCTCTGCAGGAGACACTATCTCGGCGTGGGCGGAAAGCTCGTCGGACAAGGGTGCCCCATCTTTGCGCGGTTTATGCGCAAAGGTGGGATTAGCGAATGCCGACACGACCCCCTCCAACTGATGATCCATGCGAAAGTGCGCCAGCGACCCCAAACCCGTAATCGCCTCCACCCTCCGCACGCCAGAAGAAACGCTGCCTTCCTTCAAAATCTTGATCAGCCCAATCTCGCCCGTAGCGCCCGTATGCGTCCCCCCGCAAAGCTCTGTCGAGAAATCGCCAATCCGCACCACGCGCACCTTGTCGCCATACTTCTCGCCGAACAAAGCCATAGCGTGATAGGTATTGATCGCCTCGTCGATAGGAACATCGGTAATCGTCTCGACGATCTGGTTGCGCAACACTTCCTTGTTGATGATGTCTTCAATATCCTGCAACTCTTCGTCTTCGACCGCGGTGAAGTGCGAAAAATCAAAGCGCAAATGATTCGGCGCCACCAGCGACCCCGCCTGCTTCACATGCTTGCCCAGAACCTCGCGCAGCCCAGCATGAAGCAAATGTGTAGCCGTGTGATTCCGCATGGTCGATTCACGAACGTCAGCATTCACGACAGCGTCGACTTTGTCGCCGACGCGCAAAGCCTGTTTAGCAACAACCTGATGCGCCCGCACCCCCTGAATCGGCGAATAGCATCCGGTAACATCGGCAACAACAGTATTGTGATCATCCGAGTAAAACCAACCCCGGTCGCCCACCTGCCCGCCAGATTCTGCATAAAACGGCGTGTGATCAAGAATGACCTCGCCAGACTCCCCAACCTTGAGTTCCCGCGCCCCCTGCCCGTTATGGATGATGGCAAGCACCTCGCACCCGTCGGAACGAGTTTGCCGATAACCCTCAAAAAGCGATCTCGGAAGCTGCTGATACACGGGATTCGCGGTCTGCTTGGCCGCGCCTTTCCATGAGGCACGAGCACGCTCGCGCTGCTGATTCATTGCGTGCTCAAACCCTAGGTGGTCGAACTCAAGGCCTCGATCTCGAGTAGCGTCGACCATGAAATCCAGGGGCAGGCCGAAAGTGTCGTAAAGCTTGAATGCGTTCGCGCCATTGTAGCGAGGGCCAAGCTCCAATTCCCGCTTAAGCATCGGGAAATCGTCAGGGTTCTCTCCGGCGGCTTTTGTCTTTTTCGGATCTGCGGCTATCTCTTTCAATTGCTCGTAAACCAGCTGAGCGTCAAGCAAGTCCTGTTCAAGCTTCTGGAGCCCTAGGCCGAGTGTGTGTGCAAAGCGCGTTTCTTCTGCCAATATCGCCTTCGATACTCGCCCGGCCCCTTCGCTCAATTCCGGATATGCATCATTCATCAAATCGCAGACAGCAAACACCATCTCGTACAGAAACGGTTTCGTCTGCCCAAGTAGGCGCCCGTGAGTAATCGCGCGCCGGATAATTTTTCGCAGCACATAGCCGCGGCCCTCGTTCGATGGCAGCACACCGTCCGAAATCAAAAACGTTGCCGCCCGCGAGTGGTCGGCGATCACTCGCAAAGAGGCAGCCGACTTAGCCTTCGCTTCCTTCTCAAGTTCCTTCGTGAGCGATGTGCCCGTCAACTGCGCCGCGCGCTTGATCAGCGGCGTAAACAAGTCCGTCTCATAATTCGAAATCACACCCTGCAGCACCGCCGTCACCCGCTCCAACCCCATCCCAGTATCAATCGAAGGCTTGGGCAACGGATTCAGCTTGCCGTTAGCATCGCGGTCAAACTGCATGAACACCAGATTCCAAATCTCGACATAACGCCCACAGTCACAAGGAAAGTGGCACTCCGGATGTCCCTGCTCAGAAGCAGTCGGCCCCATGTCGTAATGAATCTCGCTGCACGGCCCGCAGGGTCCGGTATCACCCATCTGCCAGAAGTTATCCTTCAATCCCATCTCAAAGATGCGATCCTTGGGCACGCCCTGCCCCACCCACAAGTCGTACGCCTCGATATCGCGCTCAACGCCAGCCTCGCCCTTAAAGATGGTCGCGTAGAGCTTCGCTTTGTCGATCCCGAACCACTCCTTCGAAGTGATCAGCTCCCACGCGTAAGCAATAGCATCTTTCTTGAAGTAGTCCCCAAACGAAAAATTCCCCAGCATCTCGAAAAACGTGTGATGCCGGTTGGTGAACCCAACATTCTCCAGATCGTTATGCTTGCCGCCGGCGCGAACGCACTTCTGCGAAGTGGTGGCGCGCGAATAGTCGCGCTTCTCCAGACCCAGAAAAACGTCTTTGAACTGGTTCATGCCCGCATTGGTGAACAGCAGCGTGGGATCATTCGCCGGCACCAGCGACGACGAATGCGCCTCCCTGTGCCCCTTCAGCACAAAGAAATCGAGAAACTTGCGGCGAACTTCAGATCCAGTCAGCATTCAGGTGAGCGCCAAAAACAATTCTAAATGAAAACCATTCATTCGATTTCGCTTAAGGCCGGCTCCTGACACAGAGGGCGCAGAGCAATGAAGATTGTCAAACGAGCTGCCAAAAACAAGAAGGGCCGCGCGGAACTCCCGCGTGGCCCTATATGACCTTCCAAGCCGTTACTGCGGTTTCGTGCTGTCGGCAGGTTTGTCGGCAGGCTTGTCGTCGCCGGCGATTTTCTTCATCTCGTGTCCAGTGTCCTTGGCGCCCGTCTTAACGGCGCTGCCGGTTTTCTTGGCAACCTTCTCCGTGCCCTTTGCGGTATCCTTGGCGACCACCTTGGTCTCGTGGCCGGTCTTATCGGCAACCTTCTCAGTGCCCTTCGCCGTGTCCTTGGCCGCAACTTTGGTTGCGTGCCCAGTCTTGTCGGCTGCCTTCTCGGTGCCTTTCGCGGTATCTTTGGCCACTACTTTGGTTTCGTGGCCGGTGGCATCGGCGCCCTTCTTTACATCCGTGGCCGCGTCTTGAGCGAGCGCCATGGGTACTGCGCTGAACAAGACTGCCGCGAGAGTTGCTTTCAAACGGAACTTCATAAGGTCCTCCTCAGAAACGGTATTGGGATCGGTCTTGGAGTATGCAACATCGAAACGTCTGTTGCCAAGTGCCTTTCACGATTGGATGCAGTGAAGCCTGCAGAAGAGGCCTAGCTCCGTGTTCCAGCAGCGCTATGCGCTTTCACTCTCCAGCTCGCTCAAGGTTTCCTCGTCCACATCCCATTTCTTCAAAATGGAGAAGATGGTTTTGGTTCCAAACCCGCCCCGAGCCAATTGCCGGAAGACGCGCGCCGCATCCTTCTGAGTTTTGGGTTTCACCAGCCGCTTCTTCCGAAGATATTCCCGAGCCTGCTTTTCCTCGCTCACCCCGTCGAAAGCCGCGTCCACGGCCTTGTCGATCACGTCGCTGTGCATGCCCTTCGCCTTCAGATCGGTGACCACGCGCAGCCGGCCAAACTTCTGGTTATCCCGCCGCAACGAAGAAAAATACGCGGCGTACTGCGAGTCGTTCAAATATCCGCGGTCCTTCAATCGCCGGATGATGAGCTCCACCAGGGTTGTTCCGTACTCGGATTCGGGGTCTTCCACCCGCGCGCGCAGCAGACGCTTCAACTCCGCTACCGTCCGCATGCGCCGAGCCAGCGCTCCCACGGCGTATTCATACAACTCGTCCTCGGTATAGAACCTTCTCTTGGGACGCGGGAACGCCATCCGCTAACGATAAACCTTTTGATGGCAGGAAAGAAAAGAATAGCGGAAGGGAAAAGAGGCTCCGGGCTTCCGCCCTCCGGAAAAGGCGATTGAATAGAGCCGGAAGCCGGAAGCCGGAAGCCGGAGGCCGAATCTATCTCCCCCCAAAGCCAGCAGACTGCATCGACTGCCGCGAAATGTCCGCCGTCGAAGCGATGCCCTGCATGCGCAGCTTGAAGTCGTCGGCGTTCGAAGCGTTCTCCAGCGCGGTT
>Ga0206878_10273_pt1 | contig 20077 bp, 18 predicted proteins | sample Alteio_BWOrgCont_8_FD_152621 | JGI IMG/M metagenome (GOLD analysis project Ga0206878, IMG submission 152621) | Enriched cells from forest soil in Barre Woods Harvard Forest LTER site, Petersham, Massachusetts, United States -... | ecosystem: Environmental > Terrestrial > Soil > Temperate forest >... | reverse complement strand
CTGTCTGGCTGGCCAGATCTGTTGCCGGCGGCGCCCCGGGTGGTAAACTATCTAACATGTTTTAGCTGATTTAAAATTTAAACTTCTTACTTACTTTTTTGCAATTGGTGGAAAAACAAGGGTAGTGCCGGCTGCCAGCTTTCTGAAATTTTTAAGCTTGTTAACCTTAGCCACCTGCAGGTAATAATTTTGATTATTATATACCTGGTAGGTTAGCAGCGGCAGCAGGTCCCATTCCTTTACCTGTATGGTATGGGTAAGGTCGGGCGACGACAGCATGCTTAAAATACTGCTCAGTGTGTTTGGCGTGCGTTCGGTAAATTCAGCCGTTATTTTGGCCCGGATGGGCAAGCCGGTCATATCAAACATGGTATAATTAACTACCGAAGAATTCAATATACAGTTGCATATAAACAACCCATACTGCAGCAACAAATAAGGCGGCCGGTGAATTAAGCCCTCAACAGAGGTAGTTGCGGCCCTGAAGAGCAGCACCTGTGCCGTAACGGGGATCTTTACACCGTTGGTATTTACGCCGGTGCCGTCGAGGGTGAGCTCTATGGTAAATTTCCGGGGGTTGATACGTTGATAAACCGGATCGACACCCGCCTGGCCCACCGCGGCAGATTCGTTCCAGTCGAGACTCTCGGTAATGGATATGTTTTCAGGATTAAACATAGCCAGGAACGGAACCCCTAAACTGGGGATACCATTTACGTCTGTCGATATTATCTTCAGGTTGAAGGGCAACATTGCCGCACTTTGAGCATCCATCAGCGTTCTTTTTTTTCTTTAATTATTTCCAATACTTTTTCAATCGCTTCATAGTCGGCATACTTGCCTTTTGCCGGAGAAGATGATTGATTACTTCCCTTGCTTGCAGGCCCGGTGTCAACTACCGTCCGGATAATTACTTCGTTTATTTGTACAGGCATAAAATTTACATTTTGCGTTCAAAATATTGATAGGCCAGTTCAATGGTTTCAACCACTATCGAATTATCCGTCGACTTAAAATCAGACGTGGTCCACTTTAAAGGATAAGCCTGCACCACGTTCCAAACTGCGTAGGGCTGGCCCGCTTCGTCCAGAAGCGTTATCATCATGTCCGCCGGTTTAAAGTCGTACACTACCACCGTGAAATAGGTGTTCATGGCCGAGTTAAACCAGTCGAGCAAAGCGGTTCCCTGTAACAGCCCTCTTTTAAGCACCAGGTTCGGATATTTCGCCCTTTTGGGGAACTTATAAACAAACCTGTTTTCGCCGCCTTCCCTTAGTTCTTCGGTCTCCACTTCAACAGATAAACCGCTAACTTCCTGGAAACGCTGCTCGGTATCGCTATTGGCGCCACTTACGCCAATAAACTCAACCTTAAAATAAAAACCGGCCGGTGGATAGTAAGTCGCCATTTTGTTATGCTGCTGCTAATGCAATGCCTTCGTGTACAAGTTCAATCGATTCAATTGCTGTTTCGTTGCCGGTAGCTTTTAATCCGGGGCCTTCAATTTTAACCGGCCATGCCTGGGTTACACTCCAAACGAAAACAGGATTGTTCGCGTCGTCAAGCAGCGTAATGGTAAGGTCGCGGCGGTCAACACCGGGTTGCCCGCTGTTATTAAGCCAGGTGTAAAAACTGTTATCGGTTGCCACCATTCCTTTTTTCAAGGTGATATTGCCTGCTTTTTTAAGCCCGGGCCTCTTCAGCGGCAAAGTAGTGTATGACATTAAGCCATCTCTGTATTCAATTGCCTGGACCTCTTGTGAAAGTCCGCTAACTTCTGAAAAGCCAACAGGTGCTCCGCCGCCCAATGAAACACTGAAATGGAAGACTGGAATTGGGTAAGTTGCCATTTTTTATCGTTTTTATGTTTTATAATGATTTTGAAATATTTGTGATTATGGATCAGGAGGTTTGCAGCATTTGTTCAAACTGCATAATGATAAATTCAGCCGGACGAGCCACTGCCATACCTATCTGTACTATCAGGCGGCCTTCCAGCACATCAAAAGATGTCATGGTGCTGCCAAGGCCGATATTTACAAAATAAGCCTGTTCGGGTTTTGCACCTGCCAATGCACCGTCGCGCCATTTTAAATACAGGTAGTTTTCTATCATGGCCTGTACCTTCACCCATGTTGCAGCGGTATTCGGCTCAAAAACAAACATGCCGGTGGTGTTTTTTATCGATTGTTCAACCATTATAAAAAACCTGCGTACGCTGATGTATTTCCAGTTGTCGTCGTTGCCGTCAAGCGTACGGGCGCCCATTACAAGCGTGCCGAAATTGGGCGAGTTCAATATTGCATTTACCGATTTACCGGAGGTATCGTTAATGTTTAGCTGGTCCTGATCGGCTTTGGTAACCGAAACAACGGCCTTTGTTGTCTGGGCTACTGTTACGTTTGCCGGCGCTTTCCATACACCGCGGCTATTATCAACCCCGCAATAAATACCAGCCATTGCTGACGATGGCGGCAGGATGATATTATAGTTTTGGTACTGGGTGTTAATGAATTTGTACAACGAGAAAACGGAAGTTTTCAGCGTTGCCATCGTTTTGCCGCTCTGGTCTACATCTGTTCCTGAAGGGGCAGCGCCGTTTACGGTATAGGTTTTAATGGAGAGGGTATCAAAATCAAACCCTAAATTGTAGTCGGTTTGAATGAACGGATAGTAAATAGCCCCATATTCCAACGAATAAGTTGTTGGCCCCACACCCAGCGGATCGATCGAAGGGTTAATATCAACTGCCAAAAAGTTCGATGTTTTTGGAGAGGTGGTGGTATAGGTATCCAAAATGGCAAACCTGTCCTGCAGCAAAGCAGCCTGGTCTAACATGTACTGGCTAACCCCGCTAAATTTTGCTACGGTAGCACAATTAACTGCCTCGGGACAAAGCAGCAAGGTTGGGCCGTCAATTGTTGCAATGGCATCAAACCCTTTCTTTAATTTGGTATCATCCGGGGTGCTGTCATCGGCATATTTACCTACAGAAACAATATAGCACATGGTACCGCCATTATCAAAATAAAATTGCATGGCGGCGTGCAGGTTATGCTGGCTCATGCTCGCATAGTCGGGCGTTATCACACAGCTGTAACCTGTTATATTACCCATGCTGTCTTTTTTGCCATCAACGTCAATTTCAACGTTAGTTGCAACTTCCACATCCGCCACGCCATAATAGGTTTCAAAATCGCTGAAACTGTTAATCGGAAAAGGGATGTTCAATAGGTCGCCCGGGGCCAGGTTATCGGCTTTTTCCGTATAACCGACAAATGCGGGGACAGCAGATGCTACTTCTGCTATTGATGGTGGTAAGGTGGATATTTCCTCTACATATACACCTGGTGATCTGTAATTTGCCATTTTTATTGTTTTTTAAAGTGTTATAAATACGTCTGAATAAATTGTTGGAAGGCTGCCTGCATTTATAAGCCCCGTTGAGGGATAAGGCAGGCTTGGCACCACCTCGGTGGTTGTGTTTTTATATAGCGTAAAAATGAGCGGCATGCCGGTTGCAGACAATGTGTACTTTTCCTGCAGGGCAATGTTATTTAGCGATACAAAAACAAAACTCGTTTCGGTATTTGAGGCCAGTTTAAACTTAATAGTGGCATCATTACAGCCAACAACCAACTGGCTGATGTAGGTAGTCTTTTGCGCCGGCGTAAGCTTCGCCATGTCAAGGTACATGGGGCTGTTGGTTTGCAATTGGATATTGTACCGCCAAACGGTTGGGCGATTGTTAAACAAAATGGTATAGTTAGGCCTGGCCGGTACAAGCGACTGATCGGTTTCAACTATCCTGTAATTGGCGATCAGCGTTGTAGCGAGGGAGAGTTCGATCACCCCGAATACCGGCTGGCTCGCCATGCTGCCTAAAAAATAAAATGAATCTGTCAATACGCCATTGACCAGCAACTGGCAGTTACCCGAGGGCAACGAAGACAGATCAAAACTGATTGCCGACTGTGCGCCCTGCACGGCTACCGATTTGGCGTTAATGGTAGCACCTGTTAACAAATGTTTTACAACCGAATCTGCCGTAGTTGCAGCCCCGGCAAAATTATAGGTATAACCGGCAGCAGCCCATTTAACCTGGTCGGCGGTACCATCAACACCGGCTGCATTTTGCGTAAGATGCAGGTTGGTGCGGCCGGCCGCGTTATCATTAACCTGGTTGCTGAAATAATAGATATTACCGGCGTTGGTTGTAGTTGGTAAAACATCAAAATTCAGTACGTCCGGGTTGTTAAGCATCATAAAAAAAGTAAGCTTGTCTCCGGCGGCAACATTGGCGCGCAGCAAATCATTTCCTGCCATATCAGTCCCCAGGGTCCTTGCCATTACTATAAAACCGCCAGAACTGTCCATGCTTTTAAACACCATGCTTTTCGATTTCATAACGTCGATGCATTCGGCAGTAGGTACTATGGAAAAATCCAATACCGGGGTCGACTGGTAGGCGCGGCAGATCTGGTTGGTATAAAACAACTGCATTACCGACAGGCTAAATAGTTCCGAATATTTTATAGATACGGTGGCCATAATTAAAATCAGTTTTCAACAAAATCCAATTGACTGATAGCAGAAACTTTATCATCGCTCTTGGTCTCAAATACCGTAAGCATTTTTACACGGTAAACCGCGCTGGGCATATATTTTGAGCTTAGCATGCCCCACAGGTTATTTTGCTGCTCGAAGGTGAGGCTTACCAGCTTAAAGCTTAACCGGTCTATCAATTGCCAAACCTTATTGACGGGGTCGGTAACCGACGCGTTGAGCGAGGGATACGTGGTGCTGTCGAACACGGCGTGCGATTGAAAAAACTCTATCACGTCCGAAAGGTCCCTTAAAGCTGTCAGGTAGTCGGAATTATTAGCGGCGAATAGGATAAAAAGGTCAATTTCAACCGGCGGGTTCAGCTTCATATACTGTTTGTCGGTTGTTGCTACATAGTACGCCTGCTTTCCTTCCCTTCGCTCCTCTTCCACATTTACCAGCATTATGGTAACATGGGTGGTATCGGTTATATTAATGGTCCCGTTAGGCAGCACAATCGATTTTAAATCGACCACGTTACCGGTGCTGTAGTTTGCAGGGTCGTTTTCCCGGGCAACCATATAATTCTCCAGTTCGGTCTGTATAAATTGTAGTGCGGTACGGATCATATACTCTTGTTAGGAATAATTAAACTTTTATGATTTATTCAGGATTATATCTTGGCAATCAGGTTATCGTATTTTTAATTTATCTTTTAGTTTTTTTCGGTAAGGCAAATATTTTATCTTATCGAAATAATTTATAGTTAATTAAAAAACAGGCGCGATTAGGGGAATTCGGTTCAGGGTAGCCTGCTTTTTCCGATTTTTTATTTATGATAAAGCTATTTGCTAACAGTCTGTTACACAAGCGTATTATTACGTGTTCTCATAAGTATTTTTACGCAACCCAGGTAAGTGTAAGCCGCAGTAAACTAAGCAGATAACCGAATAAATTATTAAGAAAGTGTTAATATTTAACCATTAATTAATAATTATTATAAATTATTAATTAATTATAATTTAATGATAATACATATTTAGCGACTGCCAGCGGGGCTACGGCAGAAAAATCCCGTAAGGTTAAAACTTTTTAATTTTTTGGCGAGAAGAAGATTGAAGTACGGGAACTGGCGAAGAGGGCGACTGCAACACCCGGTTATGATGATTGACGGCTAACCAACTATTTCCTTTTTTACCCGCCATATAAAGCCGTCGAGTACGTAATGGGTTGATTGGGGCAGTGCCAGGAATGGCACCAGCAACGCTAAAAAAATGTTTGTACTTATGGCCGGCAGCGAGGCAAACGGCCTGAAAACGCCGGTGTGCTCTTTCCATACCAGGCCGTCCCACAAACCTTCTTCCGTATAGGCAAAAAACACCAGCAGACCGACAAAGCAGATTACGCCGCCATATTTGCTGAAGGTAAGCCGCAGCAGGGTGGTCTTTTTTTCGTTGGTGGTGTTGTAACGCTTACGCTCGTTTATCCACACCAGCGCCATATAAGGGATGCCATGCGAAACCACATTGAGTGTGGTAAAAGCCATATCGCCGTTATAATAAATAATGCCAAAATACCAGGACAGGAAGGTACCAGCAACCACGAGGTTTTTGGGAATGTTAAAGCGCCTTGTGGTAATACAAAGCCAGCACTCTTTAATAATGTACAATACTATTATAGTACAATAAATATAATTACCCACCGAAAGCACTAAGCCCGAACGGGACAAAACAAAGTCCCCATCCACAAACCAGTTAAAATTTTTATGTGTGCCCGTAAAGTGCCAGTACAAAAGCGGGTAAATGGTTGCGGTATAAATGGCAAAGGTGTCGATATATTTAAATAACTTAATCTGCACGTCGCGGCGCGAATAGATCCGCATAAAGCCGTACTGCTGCCTCACAAAATGAAATACTGCCAGGTACGCTAATGCGCGCCAAAATATAATGCCGCCCATGCTGTACAATAAAACACCGGCTATATAACAAAAAACAGGAATGGCTATAAACAGCGGGTGCTTTTTCCGGAACTCATCGGGATTAAAATAGGTACGGAACAATGTGCCGTAAACATGTGCTACATCTATCATCACTATCAGTATCACCCAATACGCCACCGGCATATTTCCCGAATTTTTAAATTGAGCAGGGAAAAGCGACACCACCAAAAGCGCCAGGAAGGGCGGCGACAAGATGAAAATGGTGTCGATAACACCGCTTCCTATCCAGGGTTGATATCTGCTTTTAGCTAACTCCATTACCGGTATTTATTACTTGTTGTGCGGCATTTATGCCCTGGTGAAAAGCCTCCTCAAAAAGAGAGATGCCGCTTAGGTCGGTATGCGCAAAAAACAACTTGTCTTTAATTGGCTGGCGGGCGTTTTTACGGGTTTCGCCCCAAATATAATTTACGGCCGGCCCAATCATCCCATGCCCCCAAAGCCAAAAGTCGATATTTTCAATATGCTCCGTAATTTCAGGATGCATGTGCTCCAATTCGGGGATCACAATATCCATCCATTGGTCGCACGTGCGGGTGTACGCTGCCAGGCGCGAGAGACGCGGGTCCTTGTCGCAAAGCGGTAAATAAAAGGTTATTACCTTTTTTTCTTCAATCAGCGTAAGGTCCTGCTGGTTGGCGTTAACATACCCGACAGACGGGGTGCCGTAAGCCACGTTGTCCCAGCACAAAACCATTCCTTTAGCCGAGGTAGGCAGCTTATTTACCGTGATATTTGCTATCAGCCAGGGCGAATAGTTCATATCGCTGTAATTAACGCCCGGTCGCGCAATTTTTTTTAATAGCTTTTGGTTTACAAACTGCGGCGATGCTACAATTACTTTTTCCGCAGTTATCAGCATTGACGTTTGCTTTTTAAGGTCGAATACCTTTACAATTACGTTTTCTTTTTCATCAAGGTCGATATCATAAACCATGTTCGAGGTTTGGATATGGTCTTTAACGCTTTCCCTTAACCGTTTCATCAGCCAGCCGTTGCCCTCGGGCCAGGTAATTACCGAATTGGCGTCGGTATTGGCCGCCTTTCCCCGCCGCGAAGAAAAATAATGGATGCCCGCCCAGGCGGATACATCGGCAGCGTGCCTCCCGTAATCGTCTTTACAGCAATAATTCAAATACCATAGCAGGTATGGCGAATCGAATCCATTGGTTTTTAAGTAATCACTGAATGATATCTTATCCAATTTTCGGTATTCCTCATCAGCCGAGCTTTCATCAATAGGTATAGTGAACGCATATTTACCGTCGTTTCCCTTTGTGTTTTTAAAAACGGTCACCAATTTAAAAAATCGCTCTATTTGTTTCCGCTCATTTACCGGAACGCCAAAATCGGGCACCAGGCCATCCTGCCAATGCCCGTTAATGAGCAGCCTTTCTTCAGGATCGAAACACAGGTAATATTCATTATAAAACGGCAGGTTATGTTCGTCGAAATGGGTGATCACCTGGTTCTCGTGCAAAAAATCCATCAACTGCTGGTCTTCATTGTTAACAATGGTGATGTAATGCGCCCCCAGGGGATAGGACGATACCGGGTTGGTTCCAAAAAAGGCATTGCCGCCGGTATGGTCTTCCAGTTCGAGCAGTTTGAAATCGGACTGCCCCTGTTTAGCCAGCCACCTCGCAGCTGAAAGCCCGGATATACCGCCGCCAATAATGAGTGTTTTAACCTTGGTTTGCGTTGCAGGTTCGGGGATGGGGATTTTGTCGCGCAGCATGTGCCCGGCTTTGGCATTTGGCCCCGATAGCTTCCCGGTAATATGCGCATACCCCGCCCGGGGACCACTTAGTTTCCGGATACAGCTGCCGAGCATTAGGCCACCCGTTATTAGTCCCGCGCGAATTAAAAATGAACGGCGCCCGATACTTTTCAGCACATTATCGGGACTATAAAACGGTTGACCACTCATCTTCAAAATATTTTACCAGTATCTGGTTGTTCAGCCTGTTTACCGATGCGGGCACACGCGCCATATCTTTCGGGAAATACAGCATTTGTTCGAGGCAAGACTTGGACATGAAGCGTAAACCCGGCAGGTAATGATCGGGGACCTTATAAGTTGATTTGTGCATGGCCATTATATAACCCCATTCGCCAAAGGAGGGTACGTAGTCATGATAGGGAACGGTATGCAAGCCTACCGATCGCAGTGTTTTTTCCACCGTCCAGTATGATTTTGGTGCAACAAAAGGCGAGGTAGATTGAACTACCATAATGCCGTCCGCATTCAGCAGGTGTTTTACAATGCCATAAAATGTATTGGTATAAAGTTTCCCCACTGAATAATTCGACGGGTCGGGGAAATCGATAATAATAGCATCGTACGTTTGGCGCTGCATGCGTGCCCACGAAAACGCATCGGCATTAATAACTGTTACCTTGGGCGATAATAATGACCGGTTGTTTAATTTCACCAGCATATCGTTCGAGCGGAACAGTTTGGTCATTTCTTTATCCAGGTCAACCAGGGTAACGGTTTCTACCTGGGGGTACTTTAATATCTCGCGCACCGCCAGACCATCGCCGCCGCCCATTACCAGTATATGCCTCGGGTTAGGCACGGCCTGTAAAACCGGGTGGATAAGCGCTTCATGATAGCGGTACTCATCAACCGAACTAAATTGCAGGTTGCCGTTTAAAAACAAGCGCAGGTCGCGGCCCTTCTTAGTGATAATGATGCGCTGGTAGGGTGTGCTTTTCGAAAATATGATGGTATCGCTATACGTTAGGCTTTCGGAGAGGCTGGTTATTTTCTCGGAGAAGATAAAACCAATTAACAAGGCCAATAAACTAATAATAGCAGCTCCTTTTAAATACTTTGCGCCCTTTATTTCGTTTTTGAAACTGATACAGGCAATAAGTGCCACCAGCACATTCAGCATGCCGAACATATAAGCGGTTTTAATAATACCGAGGTACGGGATGAGTAACAGCGGGAATACCAGCGAGGCGATTAACGCGCCGATATAATCGAAAGTGAATATTTTTGATACAAGGTCCTTAAACTCAAAGCGGTCTTTCAGTATCCGCATCAGTATAGGTATCTCCAAACCAACCAGTACCCCGGTAAAAGAAATAAGGAGGTACAAAACAATACGGAAAGAGCTCACACTTTCAAAAACAAGAAAAAGAATAGACGAACTGGTGCCGCCAACAAGCCCCACCAGAATTTCAATCCGAATGAACCAGGCCAGCAGGTTTTTATCAAAATATTTGGACACAAAGGAGCCTACCCCCATCGAAAACAGGTAAACACCTATGATGGTTGAAAACTGGGTTACCGAATCGCCCAGCAAATAACTGGCCAGTGTGCCCGATATCAGCTCGTAGATGAGCCCGCAGGTAGCAATTATAAAAACAGATATGAGTAATAAAACCGATAATTTTTTATTCATTCCAAATGGTTATTTATGATAGAACCTTACACCAAAGCCCGAGTGCGGCACCGGGCCGCTATAACCTGCATTTTTTTGCACCTTGCTGTCAGGGAAAAATTTGGAGCCTTCGTAATTATCGTAGGTAAAAAAAGCCAGCAATAAAACTATCCCGATGGTGTACAGGTAGTTCGATTTAAAGTCGTCAAATAGTTGTTTAATCATCGCTCGATGTGGTTTTATTGTAAGGAGAATAATCGCTGCTCATCCACCGGCTCACTTCATACCGGCGCTGCAGGTACCAGAAGATGAGGGGAGCAACACAAAGCAGCAGGATGGTGATCAGCAGGTCCTGCCATAAAATTACATTTGCGGTTACTGCAATATTCATTTCGCTTACAGCGGCGCTGCCCGAATAAGGATAAATATTGAGGTGGTACCTGCCGGGGGGTATATCATCAAGTGTTACCGAGGTTGATGTTGAACCTTCGGACCAGCCTTCGCCATCTTCGTACCCGCTGTAATATTCAAACTCCTGGGTAACATCCCATGTTTCGTTGGTTTTCTCGTTCACCATCTCCACTGTTGCCTCAAACCAGTTATTGGACAGCGGCGCCGAAAGATCAATATCGACGGGCGCCGGCCCTTTATAAATGGTAAATGTGGAAGTACGTAACGGTTGAAACTCAAAATTGCCATTGGCCGACGGAAGAGCCGACTGGGTTAAAATGGCGTTTAAGCCAGTATCACGCCGGGTGGAATCATGCCCGGTACTGTCTTGTTTTTGCGGGGGCAGGGTCAGTGCCGCCGACTTGTTCATGATAACCTGGGTTTGTCGCGAAAACCCAAAGATCACCTGGATAATGACCACCAGTACGAATGCCGCTGTGCTCATCCTTAACGACTGCTGCCACCGTTTCTTATGCTTGTTCGGCTGATTTGCGCCAATATCGGTTCGCTCCGGGAACTTATCCATCGAAACTTTAAAGGCTTCCGCAATTACCTTCGGCTCAATATATTCGCCCAGGTACCAGTCAATTACCTGTTCATTCTTTTTATCCTTTTCGCGCACCAGCATATAGGGTGGCGAAACAAATTCGCGGGCCCATATTCTTTCGTCATAAATATCCCAGTCAAATTCGCCTTTTAAAGTGGTAATAACCGGCGAGTACCGGTTGTATTCCAGGTAATCCACATTATTTAAAGAGGCTACACCGTCAACCAGTACCGCGTTCGCCAGTTCGGGGAAATGCTGTATGCCTGCAATAAAACTCCAGTGTCCGTTATATTCTGCCAAAAACGCATATCCTTTGGTATAGCTGTAAAGCATGTATTCGCGCCAATCGTAATCGGTGCCGCCTTCCTTTTTCTCAATATAAGCGAGTACTTTATACTGCGTACCATATAAAGTGCCCTGGTTCCCTATCTCCAATACATGCTCGTATTTTATAGGCTGCAAGGTCTGCTGAAACTGCAAATGATTCTTATCAACATACCGGCAATAGGAATAACATTCACTGCAAACTACGTATTCGCTGCCATCGGGGTCGTACAAGGTAACCGGTTTATGGCAATGCGGGCAGGTAACATCAGTGGCGTACGCAAAAGCCCTTAAATTTATTGTTGCAGCCATATTTAACGTTTAATTTCGTTTCTCTGTAATTCGGTTCCCTTATAAAATTCAATTACACCCGCGTAAATAGCCCTGGCCTTATCATCGTTTTCGTGCTGGTAATTCGATAAGAAAACGTCGAATGTCGCCAGCGAAAACTCGGGCCAGGTGTGAATGGAGATATGCGATTCTGTAAGACAGACCACTGCAGTAAAGCCGCCCCCCTCAAAATCATGATACACTTCGCCAACCTTATGCAATTGCTGTCCGGCAATAACGTTATCCAAGAGCGCGCGAAAATTTGAACTGGAGTATAATAAATGCTGTTGATCAGACTTAAATTCGGATATTATGTGTAAACCAGGGGTATAGGACATCAGGTTATTTTAATCAGCGACTAAATATATCAAAAACATTTTTGCTGCAAAATAAATGGCGAAGAATAACAGGGAAATCGCGTTTAAAATTTATAGCGGCATTTTTTAATAGCCTTGCTGAAAATTACCCGGAAAATATCCGCATGGCGAAAACTTGTACACCGCCAGGCCTGTGGATCAGCACAATAAACTTCTTTGCAATTCTTTTCCGCGTAATATTTTTAACACATAAGGCTATTTTAAAAGCAACCCTTATCACTTTATTTACGTTAAAATAGTAGAAGAGCTGTTATTCTCAATTAAACATGTTTAAGTCTGCAAGAATCCCTTCTTTCTTTTTGATAATTGGTATTTGCTGGGCCTTGTTCAGCAACCCGATCATCACTTTATTTTTAAGGCATTTAGCACCCGTCGAACAGGATTCGTACCGGAGTTTAAATGATTTGATCTTCGTTATTATTATGTGCTATGTTTTGTATGTTAAAATTAAAAATCAGCAGCTTAAGCTAACCAAATCAGAAGAAGAATACCGGCAGCTATTTGAATCCAATCCTAACCCGCTTTGGATATATAACGAAAAACTACAGTTTGTTAAGGTAAATAAAGCGGCGGTTGAAAAATACGGGTACAGCACGAAGAAGTTTTTGAAAATGACCGTTGAGGACATAAACTCGGTAACTGACTATAATATACTTAAGGACTATTTAAACGAATCGAAAGAAGAATTTCAACTTTCCGGCATCCGGGAACACGTAAGGGCAACAGGAGCAACTTTTATTGTATCTACTGTTTCTTATCCAGTTTTATTTAACAACCAGCCCTGCAACCTGGTGATGGCGACCGATATTACCGAGCTGATTGAAAAAGAAAGAAAGCTGAAGGATGCCTATCAAAAAATTAAAATGTCTAACGAGGTTCTTTTGCAGATTGCATGGTCAAACTCCCACGAACTCCGTAAACCACTTTGTTCTATTCTTAGTTTAGTTGCATTACTGAAAGAAGCAAGTGACCAGGAAAGAGAAGAATTTCTGCGCCTGCTGGAAATATCTTCGGCAGAACTTGACCATGTTTTACGGATAAACAACGAGAAGGTGAACGAAATGGAAATGGAAGTGGCTTAGTCATGGCCGCTTCGCAGCTTAACCGCACTCTTAGGACAACGCTCTTCAAAAAAGCACCACGTTTCAAACTCAAATCAGCGTTATCTCCTCGGCTGATAATTCTCGCTGTGATTGAAGTCAAACAGCCTTGCGATAGTAAACCCTATCCTGAAATTTCCTTTGAAATAATCGGATGTGGTATTGCTTAAATAATTAATTTCATTGGCACTCCTGGCGTTTGTAAAGTTCATTGTAAATACATGGCCGCCGGTTACTAACTGGATACCAACGCCAAGCGGGTCGCTAAACCCGTTGCCGTTTCTGAACGAAGAGAACGGGTGCGCATAATCTACAACAAAGCTCATCAACTTGGTCACTTTTACCGCTACGCTGGCAGATAATGAGAAAAAACCATTCTCACTTCCGGGGACATCCGGGATCGGCTGGTTATTCTGTAAAAATGAAGGTGCAACCTGTACAGACCAGTCATGCGAGATCTTCCGGGCAAAAATTGCCTGTGCAAAATACGATAGCCGGTCGCCAAACCGGTCAAAATCGCCATAGGGCCTGATGCCGGGTTCGCCCACCAGCGTTAGTGCAAATGGCGAACTGTCGTCGTTTGTTTGGTGCAGTACAGCATATTTTACCTCAAGTGTTACCAGTCCGCCTTCGTCGGGCGTTGCGCTTCTGCCTATATCGATATTCAGGTTATTGGTTAATCCATATTCAAACCCGATATACAGATCGGCAACTTTATCAAGCCCATACAGGTATTTACCGCCGCCATCATCTCCTCCAATATCGCCAAAACGATGCATTATCAGCACATTAAAATTGTTCTTCTTAATCATTTCGGTACTTTGTGATAAAATAAGCCTTGAAGATTCGAAAATTGGGACGATCTCCTTTTTGTTGTCACTGGTATTCATCAAATTGAACAACGAATCGGCAGAAGTGGTCTTTTTTATGGAGTCCGCTTTCTGAGCCTGTAACCCGGTACTTACTATAAGAAAGGCTAATGATGTAATAAACGTTTTCATTCCTGACATTTAATTTGATGTATTGTTTTTATAGGGGGTATAAGTAGCCGAAACCGTTACTTTAATGCTTTCGGCAATATGATAAAATAAGATTTGGGGTATATCTATATGGTGATCCGCACATTTCACCATAAACTCCGATGACATGGTAACAATGCCGTTTTTCACCGCGAGGCTGCCCTGAACGGTTCTTTTTTGGGTTATACCATGTACGGTAAGTTCTCCCGCAGCGCTTACGGCGTAAGTACCCTCTTTGGTAACATCAATGGCTTCCAGTATTTTTCCTTTGAATATGGCCCTTGGGTACTTGTCGCTCTCCATATAATCCGAATTAAAATGCTGCTGCATGAACGACTTATCGAACTTAAATGTACTGATGGCCACGCTAAAGTCCAATTCGCCTGTAGCCGGATTATATACGGATAATCCCGAAGGTGATACCGCCTTAATGTCTTCTATTAATGCACTGGAAAAAAGAGTTATGCCGGCATTTTTACATACATACAGATCTTGCCCGGCCCGATTGATATTTAACCAGCAGAGTAAAATAATACTGATGTACTTCATTTTTGTGGAGGCTGACTAAAACGGATGGATGAAACTCATGCGTTTAAAAATGGATAAAAATTTGTCGGTTAAAAGCGGAACAAGCAATTAATTGTGGGGTATTAATTGCCCTGAAAAATCAAATCATCGAGACCAGCTATAACTTTGTTAAGTTATGACAAAATATTTGAATTTGCAACACACCGGGAAATGTCAATATTAAATAACTTTTAATATTGACCGGCGATTACATTTTATCGGAGAGGATTAGACGGGATAATAGACCTCCGAATGTTTACTGTTTTAATGATATTGTTTGCAATATTTGCTAATGGACCAAAACGAATTGGAAAGCACGCTAACCGACGATCAAAATGATGTGCAAATTCTTCCAACAGGTGCCTACCCCGGTGTAAAATCCCTTTTCAGGTTGTTCTTCGCATTCGTTTTTTACACCATTGGTTGGGGAATTGCTGGTGGTTTTTTTCTTATGGATACCAGGCTCTCCAATTCACCATTGTTAAGATCATTCCTGAATTTATTGCTGTATGTTATTAGCCTGCTGCTTACCATCAGGTATGCAATTAAAAAAAGCAAGAAACAACAGATTTCTCCCTTTAATCTCAGCTTTAATAAAATACAAAGCTGGCTGGTGCCCGTGGTTATAATTTGCACAATAGCTTTAAGTGTTGGGCTGGAGGGGGTTTCTGATTTGATCCCTATGCCTGTATCTGTACAAAAGCTTTTTGAACGGGTGTTTACAAAAGACATTTTTTCGCTCATTACCCTAATTATTGCAGCCCCCATACTGGAAGAAATACTATGCCGCGGAATAGTATTGAAAGGTTTGCTGAAAAACTATTCGCCCAATAAAGCCATTTTAATTTCGGCAATATTTTTTAGCGTATTGCACCTGAATCCCTGGCAGGCCTTACCGGCATTTTGTGGGGGCTTGTTTTTAGGATGGGTATTTTATAAAACGCGATCAATTATTCCGGGTATCCTTATACATGCCACTGTTAACAGCACTGCTGCATTATTCTTGTTTCTGCCAAAACATCAACAAAGTTATTTGGACCTGCTGGGGAGCTCTTATTATACGGTGTTGTTGCTGTTTTCGGCGCTGGTATTTGTGTTCGGGTGTTTGCTTATTCACAGAAAGGGTTCGCCCGTTTCCGGTTAGTCTTCGCTAATATTGATGTTGTGTCGGGTGGCCATCCTTGGTTGCCATAATGCGGGAAAGCAACTCTGGAAGTCATTTACAATATTTCAACATACCCATCGGTTCCGTTCACCCGGATGCGCTGCCCGTCTTTGATCAGTTTGGTGGCATTCTCTACGCCTACAACGGCCGGTAAGCCATACTCACGTGCTATGACGGCTCCGTGGGTCATCAGCCCGCCAACTTCGGCCACCAGGCCTTTTATCGATACAAATAAAGGCGTCCAGCTGGGATCAGTAAATACGGTGACCAGGATATCGCCCTCTTCCAGGTCAGCATCTTCCATGTTTAAAATGACACGCGCCCGTCCTTCAATCACTCCGGAAGAAACCGGCAGGCCGACGATAGCACCGGCCGGCAGGTCTTCCCTTCTGTATTTACCCGTAATAATTTCCCCGTCTGAGGTGATCACGCGGGGTGGATTCAGTTTTTCAAATAATTTGTGTTCTTCTTTTCGTTTGTTGATAAGCTCGCGATCCGGCTTATTTGTACGTGCCGCTTCCCGAAGTTCTTCAAAAGTGAGATAATAGCTATCTTCTTTTTCATTAATAACACCGGCCTCAACCAATTGCGCAACGGCTTTCATTAATGCCTGCTTATAAACAAAGAAGTGGCTGACAATACTGTATTTCGGATATTCACGATAACCAATAAAATTCCGGAGCAGGCTGACCATTTGTGTTGTTTCCAGGGCTCTTCGCTCGCCACCCGGCAATTTTTTTAATCGATCCAAAAGCTCCTGTTCCTTTTTCAAGGCTTCCTGCCGCCCCTGCTCAAATTTCTGCTTGCTGGCGCCGGACCCAAAGTTTTTGATGTTACCAAGGATGATGGGGATAAGCGTGGCCGGTTTTTCGCTCCAGCGTGTTTTTGTAATATCTATCTCTCCTGCACACCGCATTCCATATTTTTCGAGGTAAGCATCGATGGCGTTCCGGGTTTGCTGTCCGCCGTCAAACTCAAGCAGTCCGTCCAAAAAGTTATCATCTTTTACCTGCTGTAAATACGCTATTACTTCCGGGTACTGACGAATAACGTCTGCAACATCCAATAACTCCCGGCCCATTTCCGAAGTAATATTGTAGGGTGCAGATAGCGAAAGCGTGTCTGCAACGTTTTTTTCACCCAGCCATTTCATCATATTTTCGTTGAGCCATGTGGATGCATCTATAGCAGCCATTATCAGGCCCAAATTTACCTGGCCAAATAAGCTCTTCTTGAATTGCTGCATGTCTTCCACGATAAAATCAAACAGTTCCGGTCCCGATTTTGCGTGGATGTTCTGTTTTAACTCATTTAATGACGTTTCATGGAGTTTGATCAGGTCAGCAACTACCGCAGGGTCATTGGCAACTTGCGCTAGTATATCAGTGGCCGATTTACCCGAACTGCCCTTTATTACACCCGGGGCCGATTGGTCATTTGGCAACGGCTTTATAAAATCTCCCCGTTCTGTAATGGTTATCAATGCGTCTTTTATCAGCGGGTCGTGTTCGCCCATCGCATCTATGAACATTTTACTGCCGGCGGGCGAAGCCAGTTGTTGTGTAACATCAACAAACAGCCTTCCACCTGCTTTAAACATCGGCCTGAAAGCCATTAACTGCCATAACGACAAACCCAAAGGTTTCATGGCATCGGTCATCATTTGCTGGTGGCCAACGGATATATAAACATGATTTTCCTGGTCCGTTGTCATCGGGATAGGGTATAAAGTAGTGATGGGCCGGCTCTGCACGATATAAAAGGTATCATCAGCCAAACACCATTCAATATCCTGCGGACTGCCGAAATGTGCCTCTACCTGTCGCCCTATGTGAGCGAGTTGCAAAATTTGCTCATCGCTAAGTGTCTGTATCTTTTGCCGGTCGGGCTCGATCTGTAGTGTCTCCGTCCCGCCTTTATTCAGTCCATAAAAAGCCAGTTTTTTGGTTGCGATCATCTTATCCACGATTTCGGCTTCCTTAACTTTATAACAGTCGGCAGATACCAGGCCGGAGACCAGTGCTTCCCCCAGCCCAAAACCAGCATCTATGGATAGCAGCTTCCGGTTACCGGTTACCGGATCAGCAGTAAATAAGATCCCTGAAGCCTGTGGAAAAACCATTTGTTGAACAACCACAGCCAATTGTACTTTACGATGGTCGAACCCGTTTTGCACCCGGTAAATAACCGATCGAGCTGTAAATAGCGAAGCCCAGCATTTGCTGATATGCCTTAGGATGGATCCTGTCCCGATAATGTTCAAATAAGTATCTTGCTGACCGGCAAAAGAGGCCGAGGGTAGGTCTTCCGCCGTGGCGCTGGATCGCACAGCAAAAGCGTTGTTTTCGCCAAACTTTGTGAGATAAGCTGCTATCTCTTCAGCTATATCCTCCGGGATGAGTAAGCTCTCGATGACGTTACAAATCTTCGCGCTTATGCTGCTGATATTTCCCCTATCCTCCGCCTTAAAACCCGTTAATTCATCCAGTAGATTGTTGATCTGCTGGTTATTTTCGGTTAGTATTTTATACGCTTCTGTGGTAACGCAAAAACCCTCCGGCACCTGTATCCCACTGATCCTTGACAGCTCGCCCAGGTTGGCTCCCTTGCCACCTGCCAGCATCGGTTTTGATCTGTCGATCTGCCGGAAATCAAGTACATATCGAGGTTTTTTTACTGGGTCGGGATTGTTTTCCGGTGTCATATTGGTGGCTTTTTTAGGGATTTTCAAGCCAAAAGTATAGGGCATTTTGAAGCAAAACAACGTTTTTCAACTATATTTTTTCAGGCGCAATAATGGTGGAGGCAGGGCGTTATTCTTACAAAGATTCTTCTTTGCTATCGTCTCATTAAACAGCAGACAATGCCTTTCTATAATCGACAATGTCCCTTTTTGTCGAAGTATTAACTACCATATGGAAAGGCAAATACTAACCGTTCCGTCGAAAATATTTAAGTTTTTTAATTTGCGTTCCCACCTTCATTTTACTTTTTTTAATTAATATTTACTTACTTTACTACAAATAGTCGCTCGTCGGCCTTGTCGCATGAAAAAGAATTTATTCATTTTATTTTCAATACTGTTTTTTTTCATTTCCTTCTATAAAGCGCAGGCAAAGAATACAACATTACCACTTTCACCAACCATTACTACAAGCGCAGTAACCGGCACTATTTCTGCCTGTGCAGGCACTGCGTCGGCCAGCCCGAACGTCCAGCAGTTTACGGTTTCTGGCAGTGGTTTAACCGGTAATATTACCGCAACGGCCCCAACGGGTTTCGAAGTATCGCTTGCTTCGGGCAGTGGATATGGGAGCAGTGTTAGTATCCCGCAAACCTCGGGCAGAATAAGCGGTAGGGCGGTTTATGTACGGTCGGCCGCGACGGCGCCAACCGGCAGCATATCCGGTAATGTAACACTCACATCCGCCGGGGCAAGCAATCAGACGGCAGGCGTAATAGGCACGGTAAACGCGCTGCCAACCGTAAATGCAGTGGCTAATCAAACAGTAAATAACGGTACAGCCACGGCAGCCGTCAATTTTACCGGTACCGGTAATACTTTTACCTGGGTTAATGATACGCCGGGGATAGGTTTGGCCGCAAGCGGGACAGGGAATATTGCTTCGTTTACTACGGTAAATAATGGAAGTACGCCAATAAAAGCTACCGTTACAGTTACAACTAACGCCGGTGGTGAGTTTGCTTATGTGACAAATTATAACAATAACACAGTCTCAGTTATTAACACAACAAATAATGCACTGGTCGCTACAATTCCTGTCGGGAGCGGACCCTTTGGCATAACAGTGAACCTTGATGGAAGCAGGGTTTACGTAACAAATCGAATTGACAATACTATTTCTGTTATTAGTACTTTAACCAATACAGTAATGGCTACTATACCAGTAGGGTCATTTCCATGGGGAGTATCGGTTGGTGTTAATGATAAATATGTTTACGTAACAAATAGCCAGGATAATACGGTTTCGGTAATTGACAATACCACAAATACCGTGATAAAGACAATAAAGGTTGATAGTTATCCCATTGGTGTTGCACCGAGCCCTGATGGAGCTTTGATATTTGTTGCCTGTAGTTCCAAGGGAACAATTTCGGTAATCAGTACAACAACCAATACAGTGGTGGCAACGATACCGGTAAGTTTGCGTATCACCGGAATAGTTGTAAGCCCTGATGGCAGCAGAATATATGTAGCAGACAGTATTGATAATGCTGTTTATGTCATAGATGCGACT
>Ga0206878_10272_pt1 | contig 20083 bp, 22 predicted proteins | sample Alteio_BWOrgCont_8_FD_152621 | JGI IMG/M metagenome (GOLD analysis project Ga0206878, IMG submission 152621) | Enriched cells from forest soil in Barre Woods Harvard Forest LTER site, Petersham, Massachusetts, United States -... | ecosystem: Environmental > Terrestrial > Soil > Temperate forest >... | reverse complement strand
TGGTGCCGGTGGCTGGCAGATCAGGCTGAAGCGATGGGTGTCAATATCTTTCCAGGCTTTGCAGCTACAGACATGATTTATGAAAATGACTGCGTTGTGGGTGTCATGACGGGTGATATACCTTCATAACTTTGTCATTGCGAGGCCGCGGAGCGCCTGGCCGCAATGACGAGCTTTCGGTAGAACGGAGATCGTGCCATTTATGAACAGCATGAAAAAGGACGGGCAGCAGCGTAACAACTGTTTTTTCATGCTACATACCAAACATTCAGTACAACATCTCCACCGCAATCGCTGTCGCCTCGCCGCCACCAATACAAAGCGATGCAATACCTCTTTTCAGATTATTTTGTCTGAGTGCTGAAATCAGCGTCACCAGAATACGCGCACCTGTCGCCCCCACAGGATGACCGAGCGCACAGGCACCGCCGTGAATATTCAGTTTTTCATGCGGAATTTTCAGTGCCTGCATCGCAGCAAGCGCCACCACAGCAAACGCTTCGTTGATTTCAAACAGATCCACATCGGCAATATCCCAGCCAGTTTTGGCCAGCAGTTTTTGGATGGCACTGATCGGTGCCGTCGGAAAGTTATCCGGTTCCTGGGCATGAGTGCTGTGCGCAATGATTTTTGCAATTGGCCTGATTTTGAGAGCTGTCGCGGTTTTTCCCCGCATCAAAAGTACCGCCGCCGCCCCATCTGCAATGGATGAGGAATTGGCTGCAGTAATGGTCCCATTTTCTGCAAAAACCGGCTTCAACAGCGGAATTTTGTCAGGCGAAACACTGCCTGGCCGCTCATCTGTGTCAATGTTTCCCACAGGTACAATTTCGTCTGCAAATTTGTCTTGAGCGATGGCTTTGCGTGCCCGCTCAAGGGAGGTGAGTGCAAAAGAATCCTGTTCGGCGCGCGTAAAACTGCAGGAGGTCGCACAGCTTTCTGCAAAAAACCCCATCGGCTTGCCCTGAAAGGCATCTTCGAGACCATCGCGCAGCATGTGATCTAGAATCTGCTGATGACCAATGCGATATCCCGTGCGTACACCAGAAGATAACATGAAGGGCGCTCTGCTCATGTTTTCCATGCCGCCTGCAATCACAATATTCACAGATCCTGCGAGTAGACTGTCATGGGCCAGCATCACGGTTTTCATCGCCGATCCACAGACCTTGTTGACGGTGGTACACGGAATACTGACCGGGAGTCCTGCAAAAATGGCTGCCTGGCGTGCCGGCGCCTGACCCATATTGGCAGGCAACACACAGCCCATCAGCACTTCTTCAATCTGGTTTGGAGCAAGCCCTGAGCGTTCTGTGACCGCACGAATGACCGTTCCGCCAAGATTTGGGGCGGGAATTTCCTTCAGCCCTCCCAGAAAATTTCCAAGAGGTGTGCGGGCAATGGCGGTAATCACCACAGAATCAGGGGAAGAGGGGACAGCATCCCTGCGCATGAAAACTCCTTGTTTATGGCTGTTTGTGTTTTTCATGTTTGCGGCGGGACTGCCAGAAGCAGATTGCAGCGACCGGCAGCAGGATGGCAATCATACCCATCACAAACATCATTTCATAACGAAAGACGCCGCCAATAGGCCATGCTGAGGCCGTGGCAGTCTCAGGGGCCATCAGCGATATTCGGCAGCATGTATGGACCATAGAGACTGCAGCTATATGATTTTAATAAAAATATATTCAGATTAATCCGGTCTGGAAGGGCTATAATAATATTAAGAGCCAAAAAAGCAGAAAAGCGGGAGGTCGTTATGTTTCCAATACAGATTCTGATTCGTGAGGGAGAAACACCCGGTTCAAAAAAACTTGAAACCAGTCTGAAAGAAAAAGCTGAAAAACTCGAGAGATACTGCAAAAAAATCCAGCGCTGCAAGATTGTTGTCGATATTGAACAAAAACATCAGCGCAGGGGTCGTCCTTTTAGTGTACACATTGATCTCCACGTCCCAAACAAAATGCTGTCTGCCACGCAGACCAACACCAGTTTGTGGGCTGCTGTCCGGGATGCATTCGCCGCCAGCCGCAAACAGCTGCTGCACTATGCCGGCAGGCGTCATCACCATATCTCACTTCAGCATCACCGAAACGCGATGCTGAATGGGAAGGGGGAGACGCTGCAAAGCGCTGCGTGATTTTGTGCGACGCAAATCCCATTTATCAATAATTGAGTAAAATTTACTCAATACCGTCTTGCCATTCTGCAAAAATCTGTGAGACCCTTGTTGATTGTGTCCAAATATGATCAACAAAACGAAAAACGGGGTATCCCATGCAAAATGGGCAGACAGTACAAAAAGGGCTAGGCATTTTTACGCTTGCCATGCTGATCACAGGTGCAGTGGACAGCATTCGCAATTTGCCAGCCACTGCGCTCTTTGGTCCATCACTGATATTCTTTTTTCTGCTTTCCTCACTGCTGTTTCTGATCCCTTCTGCACTGGTTGCAGCAGAACTGGCCGCCCATGCAGGGGATAAAAGCGGGCTTTATCACTGGACACGCCGTGCACTGGGCAGTCACATGGGGTTTCTGGCCATCTGGCTGCAGTGGATCGGCAACCTGGTCTGGTTCCCCACCATTCTGTCTTTTATTGCAGGGTCTGCTGCCTGGCTGATTTCGCCCGCACTCGGCCAGAATCCGGTGTGGATGATCAGTGTGATCCTTGCCGTTTTCTGGACTATCACTCTCATCAACCTGAAAGGCGTAGAGGTCTCTGCCCGTTTTGCCAGTTTTTGGGGTAATAGAGATGGCACACTTCCTGATGGGGCAAAACAGGGGTCTGGACGTCTTTGGCAGGATCAATCGAAAAGGTGCCGATGGCACGCAGCAGACCTTTCCCTGTCATTTTCAGCACTGCTTCCTTCCCGGTCCAGAGACGGAAAAACGCGGGAATTCTGGCACTTTCCGGCAGCTTTTCAAGCAGAATTCTTTCACTGTCAGTGAAAAACCGTGCGGGAATGCCGGGATCGACATCACTGCGGATGGCTTCAATATCAACGCCGAGAGCGGCAGACCGGGTCACGGCAATCAGAACATGCGTGTCGGTGTGCGAAAGATTGAATTGCAGGGCACCTGCCGGAAAATCCAGAAAGGGTTTATGATGGGGGCCTTTGCCAAATTCCAGTTTTTCTGCGGGGACATCCGTGTAACGGCTGAGAATCTGGCGGAGACTGCGATGTGCAACAATAAAACGTATCCGGTGGGCCGGAAAATGAAAGCGGTTGGCACGCTGGATTTCTTCTTCTGAAAGAAGCCTGTTTGCTGCGGCGCTGTCCGGGATCACAGGAATAAAATCAGCAATCTGCACCAGCCAGAGATCAATGCGGTTATCTGCAGATATCATGTGGCTGTCGGTCCCAAAAAAGTGTCCGATGTGCCAGGTCTTGCGAAGACGGTTTTTCGGCTGCCATCAGGAAGACAGATCAGGGCGCCGCCTGTGCCATGCCATGCAGGCAGAACTGTGCGCGAGGCTTCTTTTTCCTGCAGTAAAAAAACATGCTCTGCCGGGCGGTGGGTATGGCCATGAATGAGATGCAGGGTATGGTGTTTTTGCATGATGGCGACAACGGCGTTCTGGGTGACATCCATGATGCTTTCTGCGGTCATCGCGGTATGTTCCCTGCTTTTTTCGCGATAATGGGCCGCGATGGCCTGCCGTTTGGTCCTGCTGCGCAGCAAAAAAAGCGATTTGGCAAGGAAGGTTCGGGATCGTTTGCGAAAACGCTGGTAGGCCAGATCGTCAGTGCACAGGCTGTCACCATGCATCAGCAGCACGGGCTGTCCATGGAGGTTCAGCAGGTATTCCTCCGGCAGCAGGGTGCAGCCTGTTTGGGCAAAAAATCGTTTTCCGAGCAGAAAATCTCGGTTGCCATGCTGGATGGCCACAGGCAGACCCGCGCTCGTGGCCTCTCGAAGGGCGGTGATGACGATTTTGGCCGTACCGTCAGGCACATCATCCCCGACCCAGGCATCAAAAAAATCTCCCAGTATATACAGGGCAGTTGCCTGATTTTGGCATTCTTTCAACAAGCTGCAAAACAGCTGGACCATGGCGGGGGTCTGGTCAGACAGGTGCAGGTCTGAAACAAAGACAGTGGTCATGAGGGTATTACCCTGAAATAATCAGTCAAATCTGACTTATACTTAAGGAATAGGGGTGCAAGGGAGGGAGACATGATGGAGATCCTGACCCGTTCTGGTGACATGGCATTATGGTTTGACATTGTACATGATGCCGAGGCTTCCTGCGCGATTTCCCTGCAGACGGAAATCGAATCCTATCTTGTGTTTTTACTGATGCGGCATCTGAAGCGGACGGATCTCGCCAGCCAGATTCTCGCCAAATCCTTTCTGGAAGCCATGCAGGCTTCCCGTCATCTGCGGACAGAAACCCTGCGGTCGGTTGGTGATCAGTGTCTGCTGTTTGCAGGACTTTATCCGGAAGTTGCCAAAAAGCGTCATGTGCGTCCAGGGTATTTTGTGGATCTTGGCCAGGCAGCCTATTCGGCGGGGTCCCTGGATGGTAGGGATCTTTATGCAGCGCTCTGCAGGGAGTTTGTCGCCATGATGGATGTGTTGCAGTCGGTCAGGCATCCGGATGGCCAGATCGCTGATCTGTTGCCTGTGGATGCCTTTGAACTCTGGTCTGATACGGGCAGCAAGCGGGCATTGGCCCAGCTCAGGCTCTATACAAATGCCATTCCTGTCTCTCCGAAGCGTGGACGGGAGATCTGAATCTCCTCTAGAATAGTCCCCTGATTTCCATGGGGACCGTCTTGATGCATCTGGTATTGCTGGGTTGTCCTGGTGCCGGCAAGGGTACGCAGGCGAGTGTCATCAGCGAAAAATATGGCATTGCAAAAATTTCCACAGGCGACATGCTGCGGGCGGCGATGAATGCCGGCACGTCTTTGGGCGATCGCGTGGCGGGGATTGTCAACGGTGGCAGGCTTGTGCCAGATGATCTGATGACTGAGCTGGTGCAGGCCCGCATTGGTGAACCCGACTGTCAAAAAGGTTTTTTGCTGGATGGATTTCCGAGGACGCTTGCCCAGGCAAAGGCACTGGAAGAAATCACTCCCCTTGATGCGGTTATAGAAATACAGGTACCGGATGAGATGATTATTGAGCGGCTGTCAGGACGACGCATTCATCCCCAGTCCGGCCGGGTTTATCATGTGAAGAATCAGCCGCCGAAAGTTGCAGGCCAGGATGATATCACCAGTGAACCGCTGGTGCAGCGGGAGGATGATACAGAGGCTACAATACGCAAACGTCTTGCTGTCTATCATGAACAAACGGAGCCGCTGATTCGGTATTATGATGGACACCTGCATGAAGAAAAATTGAATACGGTATTTTTTCAGGTAGACGGGACCCAGGATGTGAATCGGGTCAGTGAATTCATCTTCAAAAAACTTGATTTTTTAACATTGCAGGGAGAAAAACATGCGCAAGAGACGAGTGGGGATACTGGTGGGTCTGGTGATGGGTCTGTTGAGCACGGCCCACGCTACATCGACCCCATCCGCTGAAGGATACTGGAAAACCATTGATGATGTGACTGGAAAGCCGAAAAGCATTGTGCGCATATCAAGGGCGGCGGACAATACGCTGATGGGTGAGGTGGTGCGGCTTTATCCGGCCAAAGGCGAAGATCCGAACCGGCTTTGTACCGCGTGCACCGGAAATTTGCACAACCGGCCTGTAGTGGGCATGGTGATTTTATCAGGACTCAAACCACAGGATGTTTCGTGGGGAGAGGGACGGATTCTGGATCCACACAATGGCAAGACTTACAAATGCATGGCGCGTCTCACGGCCCATGGTGAAAAACTGAAGGTGCGGGGTTATATTGGATTACCGGCGTTTGGCCGTTCGCAAACGTGGCAGCGGGTGGATTTGATGTCAGCGCAGGGATAGACAGGGATCAGCAGGGATAGAAGTCAGGAGATATCATGGCAGGGAAGCCACCCTTCATCATACGTTTTTGGGGCGTGCGCGGGACATTACCGGTTCCAGGCAAAAAGACGGTGCGTTATGGTGGCAACACCAATTGTGTGACGCTGGAATCGGGCAGGCATTTTTTTATTTTTGATGCCGGCACCGGCATCAGGGTGCTGTCTGACTGGCTGTTGCAAACGAAACAAAAAAATAAAAAAAAGAAGCCTGTCTTTGCCAAGATTTTCATTTCCCATCCGCATTATGATCATATTAATGGCCTGCCGTTTTTCAGGCCGTTATACATGAAAGAAAATGCGTTTGAGATTTTTGGCGGCGAGCATGGCGGCCATGATATTGCGACGCTGATTGCAGGGCAAATGGATCAGGTGTATTTTCCGGTGACGATTAGTGAATTTCAGGCGGAACTGCGTTTTCGAACATTGTCGGAAGAAAGTTTTGCGATTGGTGATTGCCGGATTCAGACGATCAGGCTGAATCATCCTGGCGGATGTCTCGGATACCGTGTGCAGTGTGGTAAAAAGATATTCTGTTATGTGACCGACAATGAACTTTTGCCGCAAAATTCGCGTGACTTTGATGCGAATGCTGTTGATCGGCTGGTCGTATTTTTGCAGGATGCTGATCTTGCGGTGATGGATGCGACCTATACAGATGAAGAATATATTGATAAAGCGGGCTGGGGACATTCAGCATTGTCCAGAACGGTGATGCTGGCTGCCCGTGCGCGGGTCAAAAAGCTCTGCTTGTATCATCATGATCCAGGCCAGCTCGACCGTGATATTGACAAAAAACTCCGTGAAGCGCGCAAAATCCTCAAAGCCCAGCGCTCTGCCACGCGCTGTATTGCTGCGTGTGAAGGGGCGAAGGTTGTATTGTAGGGTGGGCAAAACGCCAGCAAAAGACGCTGTCGGCTTTGCCCCCCCTACAATTTAATTTAGTGATGCTTTTTTCCAGTTACTTTCTGCCATGTTTCGGACAGATCCTGTTTTTCAGCAGCCGGTTTTCCTGGGCCTGGCAGCAGCGTCAATCTGCGTTGCAGCGGGGACAAGCTGGCACCCTGGGTGATTTGCGGTTGCGCAGGGGCTGCTTCCAGCTGACAGATTTTTTCATTGGCATGTTTGAGTGATTGTGCCATGTTTAACAGCAAGTTTTCGTTATAACGTTCATCGCGAGAATTTCCACCAGGGAAGGTGATACCGCTAACCTCTCCCAGATAACCCATGGCAATATCCATGTCTTCAGGGTTTCCTGAAATCTTTGCAATCCGGTAAGCCAGATGGTAAAAATTAACAGGATTTAACAGGCTGACCGGAACCTCCTCCGGAGCATCTGCTCTCATCTGTTCAAGCATTTTAAGCGCATTTCGTGGAATACTGCCATGATAATCATCGCCTTTTGGCAAAATCAGTGCCCAGCTGATGTAATCAACGAATTTTTCCTGTTCTTCCAGTTTTTCAAGCAAGTCACTGACAGCCGAAGATGCGGAACTGTAACGGTTTTCATTCAGTTCTTTTTGAATCCAGGCGACAATTTCAGGATCTTCATCCACAACACCCTTATTCAGTCGCGTCATGAGATCCTGTTTTTTGTTGATCCAGGCTGTTGTTTTGGCTTCGATCTCCTTTGCCATCAGGTCTTTTGGAAATACAAACCAGGTCTGAATGGTATCCATGAACTTTTGAAAATCATTGCTGTCCTGAACACTAAACCACGGTTTTTCGATATGGTCAGGGTATGAGTGGCAGCCTGGATGAAGGTTATGGCGGTTCATCTCTTCATGCTGGTCTCTTGTAAAGCTGGCATTGGTAGCCAGATGCAGGGAAGGATCACTGTGACCCAGCTGCAATTCCCATTTCTGACCATCGAGCAGCGGGTTGGTATATGTGATTTGACTGTCTTTCAGTCCAAACCATACATCCCGATCACGGGAAGATTCAGTGCAGATTCTTTTCCACATGAAGGGTGCTTCGATAATATTTTTAAAGGCTTGCCAGAGTTTGGGTTCAGATTTGCCTTTTTGAGCAGACAGATATTTTAGCAGTTGTAAACAGTTCTGGCCGTCAGCAGAAATCTCATTTTGGCTGAAGAGAATTCTGAGTGCAGCAAAATATTTTTGATCCGGCATGGTCCACGTGTTAAAAAACTTGTCGATATAAACGGCTGACTGCTTTGCGAGAAAATCAAAAATCTGGTTGCCCGTAGCACCATAGGCATTTAATATTTTATCAGCATGATTCAGCAGCAGGGTGTCACGCTGTTCGTATGCTGCCAGTGCCTGATGGAGTTTTTCAAAACCGGCTCTGAAATTTGTTTCTGGCAGAACAGGTGCGGGTGCCAGTGTGGATTCTTCGACAATCACGACATCCGGTTTGTCTTCACTGGAGATAGCGCCCATGGTTTTGTTGATTTTTTCCCAGGAACTCTCAAGATTGTCATTGATCCTTTTTAAGCTCCATTCATAATCTCTTTTAAACGCATTGGCATATTTTTGTATGTTTTCAACAGGAACATTTCTTTGATGCATGAGATCAAGAATGCCCGGTATTTGTGCCAAAATTTTTCTGACGACGGTACCATTACTGTCCCAATAGGCTTTTTTGTAAAATCCAGCCAGTTTTTTGATGAGTGGCACGGCAATCTCGCGGGTTTCATCAGGTGTTGACTGTTCTGTCAGGGATTTGATGGCCTGAGCAAAATCAATTTGTCCGTTAAATGATTTTGACGCTTCACGAGAAGCCTCCGCACGGGCACTGGCCATGAGGAGTTTCTCTATTTCATCCTCTGAACTGTCAGAGTCGGCGTCCCCCATGATCTCTCTCATCTGCGACCTGAACGGATCGTTGGTTCGCTTGCGTGCTGGCATCGGGGGCATTTTTGGCGGTGTCAGAGAGGCTTTCCACTGTTCAAAAATCGAATCAAGCAGTCCAGACCAGTAGGCATTGTCGAGCATGGCATTCCCTCGCGGTTAAAATGAATATAGCTGGATATGTTACAGGGTTTTTGTTGTGGATCAAGCGCTTGTCATTTGAACATCATGGCTGTTAGAGTAGGGCCTGCCATTATCTGGAGAGTTTTCATGATGAAACGAAGTCTGGTTTGGCTGGTCATCGTGTCCTGCAGTTCATCGCTCATGGCATTTCCCCGATCAAACTGTTCAAGGGCGTTGCCTGACAATGATCAGGGATTTTGCGAATCTTTCAAATCATCTGCAGAATGTCATTGTGAAGAGTCGATGCCGGGATTTATGTGTCATAACATGGATCTTCTTTACAGACTGATGATTGGACGCTATGGATCTGTACAAAAAGCCTGTGAGTCCCAGCAGGAAGCACCAGCGCAGGAGTGCATCGATGGCTGGAACTGTTACCGTATGGGCGGCAGGGATTCTCTGGGCAGGCTTTGCAGCGGAACGGGTGAGGTGTGTAAATAAGAACCTGCTTCTACGTGCCGCGACTTGTTCGCGGCATCCAGATTTTGGGTGCGAGGGGATGTTGACTTATTCCCTGGAAAGTGCCCGGCGAATCATTTGTTGTACTTCCACGCTGGTGTGAATGGCACTGATTTTAATGCCGGGATTCTTCCTTGCAAATACCCGGAAAATTTCATCTGCAAATGCCTGGCCGATAAAATCTACGCCGGAAAAATCAAGGATCACTGTCTCGAACTGTGTGATGCGTGTCAGTAGCTGTTTGGCTTCGGATCGGGTAATGAGTTTTTGATTTTCATATTGAGCGAGTTTTACCGGAATAATAATTTTTTTTGAAAGCGTAATCATTATCAATTACCTTTTGAAAAATTCATCAAAGGGAGATAGTCCATTCGATCTGCTGCCCTGAGTGCCAGGATATATTGTTTTCGAACTGGAGAAATATCACCTGATGTTGGTGTTTTTCCCCATGGAAATCTGGATTCTCCCTGTGAAAGAAGAAGAATGTCGGCCATCAGTCTTGCATGCCGACCATTTCCATTGGGAAATAAGTGTATTGAAACCAGTCTATGGTGGAAACGAACAGCAAGTTCGCCTGCTGGATATACTGAATTTTTTGCCTGATACAAAACATCATCCATCAATATGGATAAATCTGATGTAATGACGTACCATTCAACGCCAATATTTTTGTTTGATTTTCGAAAGCTGCCTGCCCATGACCAGGTTTTTCCAAACATTCGTCTGTGCAGGTTTTTTATAAATTCCATGGTGATAATGTTTTCAATATGAAAATTTCGTCCTGATATCCATTTTTCCGCTTCGAGAATATTTGCCTGCTCCCATTGGTTGAGCTGATCCCGCGTTGTAATATGTTTTGGTAATAATCCTTCTGCTTCATCTGGATCAAGCGGAGTAGCGCCTTCAGGGTATTCGTGCATTATTGATCTTCCCACAAATGTTTCCAGGATTTTTGCAGCAGCTCAGTTGTCAGATCATCCAGCTGATCATCCAGCCACTTACTGCTGACACTTTGAGCCTCGAGATCCATGGTGTGAGAGCTTTTCTGCAGCTGTTTCAGGGCAAGGGTCCTGGCTTTCGCCCGTACGGTTTGTTCCAGGCCTGAATTTGGTACGAAAGCATAGACCAGGTTGCAGTCCAGTGCTTCTGCGGCTGCACGGAGGGTTCGCAGGGTAATCCCATCCTCTCTCTCAGTCATCTCGATTTTTACTACTCTTGATGCTCCTGTGCCCATCCGCTTTGCAAGCTGTTTGAGGGTCATCCCAAGCGCCTTGCGAATGGTTCTGATCCAGCCTTCTGGAGGCATCCGAATATCAGCCAGCGGAGTAGCCGGTAGTAGATTTTTATCTATCTGCTTGATAACAATCATACTTTTGTTCATAGTAGTCACATATATGTATCTAAATGCACAATAATTTAATTATATATATATAACTAAATATGTCAATGTTTAGTTACATATATATAACTATAAGTGACAAAGACGTTTATCTGTTGTATCCCAATAATGCCCCGCCATATTCAAGAACCTTTTTTGATGCCTGATAAATGCTGTTGCCAAAAAAAGTGAAAGCCGCCGATATACGGGGTGAAAAATCAATGGCAATTGGCCTTTTGCCACTTTCCCTGGCTTCGCGTAACTGGTCGAACAGAACAATTTCAATATCAATTCCGTGTTCAGTGAAAAATTCATGAAGACGTCTGGCGTTTTTTTGGGTATCGGTTGCAATCATGCGGATATCTTTCCCAATCACGAGCGGCGCCTCGGCACGGTATTCTTTGCGGTCGCCGTTATAAGAATCGAGTTTATGGATATTGGAATTGTCTTCATACAGCAAAATCATCGGGAACGGATCTGTAATGCAGGGCAGGTTCATGTTGGCCCTGGGGCTTGCATCATAATTTTCAACGATGGATTTGATCAGGATCATTCTGTCCTGAAGGATATGAATAACATTTTCAAAATCTTTTTCGACGCGAGAAAAATAATTGTTTCCTGCTCTTTTCCGTGCAAACTGTTCAAGCAACCGGCTGACACCAAAGTTGTAATCTGCGATTGAAGAAAGTGGAAATACAATGGGATCCAGTGATCTTCTTTTTATTTTTGATCTTTTGGGGTATCGGGGTTTCCTTGAGGTAAAGACCCTGGTTTCTTCAATAGAAGTATCTTTGAATTCCCGGGCAAATTTTCTGGCAGGGACTACAGGATTTTTGGGTAATACCAGCAGATCCTCTATGATGGAGAGGGATTCGGCGGAAGGATTTCTGTAGATATCCTCTACATTTATCCTGTTCTCAATAATTTTGTTGGCAAGATAATTATAATCAAGATTGCGACGAACGACGTTAAATATGTTAAGCTTTTTTTCCTGCTCAAGGGATGCCAGCAGATCAAGATCGGGATGAATATACTTTCCCATCATTAATTCAAGATAGTAGATTTGAATTACGGCGTTGATTCTCTCCCAGATAAAATCCAGCTCGTTTCGGTTCAGCAGGCATTCTTCGCCCCGCATCCGCCGCGAAGCCAGCAGGATCAAAAACACATTGATGTTGACAAATGCAAATTCTTCCAGCGTATGGGCATGTATGTACTCATACTCATTTTCTTTCCTTTTTTCTGATATTTCAAAATGTGTATATTTGTCTATTATCCTCTCAAGAGTATAATCACCCATCCTGCTGGATCCCAGCCGACCAAATGATACCAGCCCCATTTCGCTGTGCATGATAACCCGATAGCCACCCATGATTATCTCGCCCCCCAGCGGGGCAACACCATATTCCCGGATCATTTCAATGGGTGACATGACTTTCATATCAGTATGGACGAGGACTGGCAAAATGAGTGAATTGGTGCCATGAATAAATGGATTAAAGGAATCCGCTGATTCAGTCTGATTTTTGGGCACGGTATTTCCTGATGATTATTATAATAAATATTATTTCGAATGTATCTCAACGCCGCCACTTTGCAGGGCAAGAAAACCTTTTTCATAAAGTTTTTTTTCGGATGGATCCAGTGCGTCACGTTCTGTTGCAGTCAGTGTCAAAGGCAGGAGCGATGCCATTGACAGCGTACTGATGTAATACTCACACATGGATGCAATATTTTCACGATAATAAACGCCACCATAGCCCACAAAACGGATCACCTGATCACGGACCGGCAGATCATTCATCCCATCGCCCACATAGGCTGCCCGCGGATATTTCTGGCAGATACTGCCCACCACGGCGCGTTTGCCCAGATTGCCGGTCAGAACTGAACTGCGGTCAAAATCCACATAGTCGCCCCGCCCATCCACACTGATCTCTACCGCAAAAACATTTTTATCCGGAATCCCGAGATGTTGGCTCAGCATGCAAACGGTCGGACGCAAACCGGCTGAAACCACAAAAATCTGTTTGCCATGACGCTGATACAGTTTGATGATCTCCGGTACATCTTCGGTGACGTGTTGAATATAATTTTCACCAGCAAGCCGAATTTGTTCTTTTTTTGGCTGCACCAGTGACAAACGCTCCGCATAAATATCTGGCTGAATCCCTGTTTGTCCCATGGCAACTTCGGTAAGATTCCGGATACGATCCGCATGACCACTCATGGCAGCGAGATCATTGATGCCCTCGATGTGGCTGAGTGTGCCGTCACAGTCAAAAATAATGGCATCCAGCGGGGTTTTCAGTTGCCAGTCCGTGGGCAAAATGTGCGGTTTGGTTGTCATTGTTTATTGCCTGATGGGAGAATCCAGTGTTTACAGTCCAGTTGCTCAATCCGGTTTCCAAAGCCGGTCTCGCCCAGCTTCCTGCCAAAGCATATCATATTGAAGAAAAACCCGCGCATCCCGATGCAATTCTGGTGCGCTCTTTTCAGATGCATGATCTTGCCATTCCAGAGTCACTCGTCGTGGTCGGCAGGGCAGGGGTCGGTGTCAACAATATTCCTGTCAAAAAACTGACAGAACTCGGCATTCCTGTGCTGAATACACCAGGCGCCAATACCAATGCTGTCCGGGAACTGGTCATCGCCGGCATGCTGCTCGCCAGCCGTCATCTCTGCGCTGCTGCTGAATATGTCCATGGTCTGCAGGCTGAAAATGATGCAGCCCTCGAAACTCTCATCGAAAACAACAAAAAACGCTTCGCAGGGACTGAACTGCGCGGCAAAACACTCGGTGTCGTGGGTCTCGGCAATATCGGTGTCCAGGTCGCCAACGCGGCCGCAGGGCTTGGCATGCAGATACAGGGGTATGATCCCGCCATCACGGTGGAGCGCGCATGGCAGCTCTCATCCGATGTCAAACAGGCCAAAACGCTGGATGATCTTTTTGAGGCGTCTGATTATGTCACCCTGCATGTTCCCCTTGTGCCAGAAACAAAAGGCATGATCAGTCATGAAAAAATCGCAAAATTCAAAAAGGGTGCTTGCCTGCTGAATTTTTCCCGCCACGAAATTGTCAGTGATGCGGCGGTACTTGAAGCTCTCAATGCCAGCCAGCTCAGGACCTTTGTGACCGACTTCCCCTCCCTCAGCCTCAAAAACCACCCTGCAGTGGTCAGCCTGCCCCATCTCGGGGCTTCTACCCTTGAAGCCGAAGAAAACTGCGCATTGATGATCGTTCAGGCCATGCGGGATTTTCTCGAAAGAGGGGTTATTGCCCATTCGGTCAATTTTCCCTCTATTGATCTTCGCAGTACCAATGGTGCAGAACGCCTTGCCATGGTCCACCAGAATGTTCCTGGCATGGTTGCGCGAATTTCAACTGAATTTGCAAAAAAGAATATTAATATCATATCCTTACAGAATGGATCGCGTGACAGCATCGCCTATACCCTGACCGATATCGAAGGGATACCGGCGCCGGATTTGCTGAAAGCGCTCAGTGCCATCGAAGGCATGATCAGGGTCAGAAGGGTCGAAAAGATGCACCAAGGCCAGAATGGGTTATAATGCTGGTCTTTGTTTTTCTAGGATAACAGGACAAACAGTTGCATGAGCTGGTTTCGAAGATTACTGCCATCGCGTATTCGTACCGAGGCTGTCACCAAAAAGGGTGTCCCGGAAGGCGTCTGGTCAAAATGCGACAAATGCAGTGCCATTTTGTATCGCAGTGAACTGGAGCGCAATCTCGAGGTTTGCCCAAAATGTGATTATCATGGCCGGCTTTCAGCCAGAAAACGTCTCGCCTGTTTTCTGGATCAGGGGGATACCATCGAAATTGGTGCGGATGTCCGGGCGGTGGACCGGCTGAAGTTCCGGGATCTCAAAAAATACCGCGATCGCCTGATTGCTGCCCAAAAAGAGACAGGTGAAACCGAAGCGCTGGTTGTGCTGCGGGGCAAACTGCAGGGAATGCCCGTGGTTGCTGCTGCTTTCGAGTTTCGCTTTATGGGGGGCTCCATGGGGGCTGCTGTTGGGGAACGCTTTGTGCGTGGGGTCAATACGGCAGTTGAACAGGGGATTCCCTTTATCTGTTTTTCAGCCAGTGGCGGCGCCCGCATGCAGGAAGCGCTCACCTCACTCATGCAAATGGCAAAAGTGAGCGCGGCCCTTGCGAGACTTGCTGGCCAGCGCATTCCCTATGTTTCTGTCCTGACGGATCCCACCATGGGTGGGGTTTCGGCAAGCCTTGCCATGCTCGGAGACATTATTGTTGCAGAACCTTGCGCCCTGACGGGATTTGCGGGTCCGCGCGTGATTGAGCAGACGGTGCGGGAGAAACTGCCTGAAGGTTTTCAGCGCAGTGAATTTTTGATTGAACATGGTGCGATCGACCAGATTGTCCATCGCAGCGTGCTTCGGGAAAGGCTTTTCGGTATTCTTGCCAAATTGACTGGGCACGATCACAATCTGGCATCGTAACTGTTATCAACCTGTTTATACTTTGGGAGTCATGAAAAATGGAAAGGAAAAAACTGCACCGTATCGTGGGTCTTCTGGTTATTGCGGCAATCGTCGTTATTATTTTGCCACTGGTGACTGAACGGAATGAAGGTCCTGCCAGCAATACCCTGTCAGTCGAAGCCCCACCCTTTCCATCAACAGAAGCATCAGCTGATTCTGAAAATGCCGCACCTGCAGATGCGACTGTGCCTGCAACGCCGGCTCCTTCCGGAGCTGCTTCTGCTGAACAGCCTCCCGGGGTGACACCGCCTGCGGGGGGAACACCTGCTACCGCCGCGCCTTCCAGCAATGAAGATTCTGCTGCAGCACCCCAAACCCCTGCCCCTGCTTCAAAGACAGCAGCTCCTTCCGCACCTGCCACCACGTCAGAGGCCAAACCTGTCCGGACTGAAAGGGTTGTTCCTGGTCAAACAGCATGGGCGGTGCAGATGGGCAATTTCCATAATCATGACAATGCCATCCGTTTGGTCAACCGTTTGCGTGCGGCTGGTTTCCGGGCTTTTACCCGTGAAATTACTGCCAAAAACGGTGTGGTCAGTACGCGCGTTTATGTTGGGCCTGCCTCAGAGTTTGCCTCTGCCAAAAAGCTTTCAGGGGATATTCATGACCAGATGAATCTTGAAGGAATTGTTATCAGTTACAGGCCTTGGGCCCTTTGACAGTTTTGGGAAAATAATGAAAACCTGCCAGCATGTTTTTGAAGTCAGGACCCAGGGTCGCGGGATGACCGATATTACTGGCAGGGTAGCCGACAGTGTGGCATCTGGTGATGTCATGATGGGTATCTGTCATGTATTTTTGCACCATACCAGTGCTTCCCTGTTGTTATGTGAAAACAATGATCCGGATGTACAGGGTGATCTCGAGCGTTTTTTCAGCCGCATGATTCCCGATGGCGATGCCATTTACCAGCACGTGGCAGAAGGGCCTGATGATATGTCTGCCCATGTTCGCTCTGTACTGACCACCAATGCCCTTGCCCTGCCAATAACTGCGGGCAGGCTGGCTCTTGGCCGCTGGCAGGGTATTTATCTCTGGGAACATCGAACCTCTCCGGCAGCGGAACGACGCGTGACCGTCACCGTGCAGGGATGATACTCTCAGGGGGGCATCAGGAGCGATAACATGCATCAGGGGTTTTTGCCGGTCCAGGATCCGCTCAAAAAACTCCCGAAAGCATTTGAGGCTTTCGAGAAAGTGGCAGCGCATTTGCCGAAACTTCTGGTGACCACGCATTTTAAATCTGTTGTCACGAATCTGCCCCCGTTTCCGCTTCATGAGCTGGATCCTGCGCAGTATGAGCGCGCGATGATGATTTTGTCATATCTGGGGCATGCCTGGGTGTGGGGATCTCCCGTGCCTTCGACGGTGATTCCACATGTGCTCGCAAAACCCTGGTCTGAAGTGGCGGGCCGATTGCAGAGACCGCCTGTGCTGTCCTATGCATCCTATGCACTCAACAACTGGTACAGGCTGGATCCCGAACAGCCGGTGGCGCTTGGCAATATTGCGCTCACGCAAAATTTTTTGGGGGGAGTGGATGAGGAGTGGTTTATTCTTGTGCATGTGGATATTGAGGCGAAAGCGGCATCGGCAATTGCTGAACTGACTGCCGCGCAAAAATCTGCTGAAGAAAAAAACCAGGACAAATTGCAAAAAAATCTTCTAAAAATTGCGGGTTCTCTTGAGGAAGTGTGCAAAACCATGGATCGCATGCCGGAGCGGTGTGATCCCTATATTTATTACAATCGGGTGCGTCCTTATATTCATGGCTGGAAAAACAATCCGGCGTTGCCAGACGGGCTGGTTTATGAAGGCATGTTTGATGAAGTGCCGCAGTTTTTTCGGGGCGAAACCGGGGCGCAGAGCACAATTGTACCTTCTCTTGATGCGGTGCTTGGCGTGACCCACGAAAAAGACGAGCTCAGGGTTTATTTGCAGGAAATGCGCGAGTATATGCCAGCGGAGCACCGGCAGTTTCTCGAGAAGCTGGAAAGTCGTGCGGCCATCCGCGAATTTGTGGCCGCTTCCAAAAAGCAGCATCCTGATCTTGCAGATATTTACAACCGCTGTATTGATTTGCTGTACCGTTTCCGCACCACGCATCTGAATTATGCTGCGCGTTATATTCACAAACAGGCCGAGCAGTCCATCGTCAACTCAAATGCCGTCGGCACGGGTGGGACGCCTTTTATGAAGTATCTCAAAAAACACGAGGCTGAAACGGCGAAGTTTCGGGTATGAAATGAAAATAAAATATATTGATCAATCCTGCAAAATTTTTGATGATGCTCAAATTAAACCCGAATGGATCATTATTCATTGTATTGGTTATGATGAAAAAAAATCCCTGGAGATTTTAGCAGGCGGTGATCCGGATTTTCCTGTGAATTCCCATTATTTTGTTCCGCAAAGAGATCATGAAGATGAAGAATATCCGGTATTCAGACTGGTGCCTGAAACCAAAAGAGCCCGTCATGCGGGCATCAGTCAATGGGGAGAGGTCACGGATTTTAACGATCGGTCTATTGGTATTGAATTTGGTTCACCCAATTATGCATATGCCATGGAGAAAGACAGGGCGTTGAACTGGTATCATTTTGAGAAATTTTCTCGTGATCAGATCAATGCAGGGATTGTGCTTGTCAGGGAGCTGATGGAAAGACACCAGATTAATCCGGCAAATATTTTGACTCATGCTGATATTGCACCCTGGCGTGTTGTCAATAACAAGCCGCAGGTTGCGAAAACTGATCCTGGTGCATTTTTTCCCATGGAATTGCTCGCTCAAAATGGCCTGGGTCTTTGGCCGGCATTTATCCGTACACGGGCTGCTGCACCTGATATCAGCATACATAATGCCCAGAAATTGCTGAAACTGGCTGGTTACAATTCCTGGATATCAGGTATAATGGATATCCCAACCTTAAGTTCAATCAGGGCATTCAAGATTCATTTTATGCCAGAGGAATATCATGATGATCAGATCAGTGAAACAATTAATGAAAAAATGATCATTGGACTTGAGAATTTGCTGGATGGGCAATACAGATATCAAATTACGAAATCAAATGAAGTTGACTCAAAGTCCAATCTTTGAGTAAAGAAAATCAAGAAAAATTCTTATTTTCTTCTGCAAAAACTTGTGGTGCTGATAATAGATATAAATGGTCTTCTCGGGTTCCCGGTATGGTTTAAGTATTTCTACGAGACTTCCTTCCAGAATGGCCTCTTTGACATGATAATTGAATATTTTTATAATCCCGAGACCCTGTAAGGCACTGTCCAGCATGGTTCGCGCATCAGAGAACCGCAAATGAAAATCCAGCATGATTTCGCGGTTATCCGCAAAAGATAAAATATTATCATTTCGTGATGCATGGGTAATATATCGATGATTTTTAAGATCATCCGGTTTTTTCGGGCAGCCGAATCTTTTCAGATAGGCGGGGGACGCACAAAAAATATGATACGCAGAAAAAATCTTTTTTCTTACATAATGGTCTGGTCCATCCGTTTCGATACCACATAAAATATCAATATTTTCTTTCTCCAGATCTGGAAACCTGTCAGCCAGCTCAAGGTCAATTTTTAAATCAGGGTATAATGAAATAAACTCTTTTAAATTATTGACAATATATTTTTCACCAAAATGGCGATTGCTGGTTATTTTGAGCAAACCCGAAGGCTGCAGTGTTGATTCGTCCAGTATGGATTCAACTTCCTCGAGAGCAATAAACACTTTTTTGATGGATTCATAAAATAATTTTCCGGTATCTGTTAATTTGTGCGAGCGCGTGGTGCGGGTTAATAGCTGGACATTTAGCCTGTTTTCAAGTTCAATCAGTTGTTTGCTGGCTGCAGCTTTGGTAATGCCCATTAGTGCAGCAGCACCGACAATGCTGCCTTCTTCAACAATAAGCTTAAATGCCTGCATTTGTTTGAGCTGATTCATCCATGTATCCTTATTGTCAAATAAAAAGATACTATAGTCAATTATATGTCCCCTAGTCAAATTTGATTATTGCTGTTTTAATAAAATCTCTTGAAAAAAACGGTACACGGAAGGAGTGAGACATGCTTTTGCGTGCCCGGCAACACTTGCGCCCAGAAATCTTTGCAATTCACGGTGGTGGAAATATTGGGCTTGGCCTGATGGCGGATGTTGTATCCAGAAGTGAGAAACCCTGGAAGATTGTTGCGACATCGAATGACAAATTTGTCAGGAAAATCGTTAACAGTACTCATCAATTATGGTTAAAACATCAATCTACACATGTAACTCCTCTCAAGGCAGCAGGGGATGCCCTGCTGCACTGCAATTTCACTGCGGGCGATGTTGTTTGCTGGCCCACCAGTCTGGGCTGGATGATGGGACCATGGCTCATTTTTGCAGGGCTCATCAATCATGCCACGCTGGCCCTGTATTCTGATTCTCCGCTCACCAAAAATTTTGCCCGCTTTGTGCATGATGCGAAAGTCACCGTTCTTGGGGTTGTGCCAACCCTTGTGGCCCAATGGCGTGAAAGCGGGATTTTGTCGGGTATTGACTGGACCCACATACGGCTGTTTGCATCCACGGGTGAATGTTCCTCCAAAGAAGACATGCTGTATCTGGCTTCCCGTGCCGGTTACTGTCCTGTCATTGAATATTGTGGCGGAACAGAAATTGGTGGATCTTTTGTGACCAGCACCCTGATTGAGGATAACTGTCCGTCGGTGTTCACAACCCCTGCCATGGGTTCGGATTTTGT
>Ga0206878_10271_pt1 | contig 20107 bp, 7 predicted proteins | sample Alteio_BWOrgCont_8_FD_152621 | JGI IMG/M metagenome (GOLD analysis project Ga0206878, IMG submission 152621) | Enriched cells from forest soil in Barre Woods Harvard Forest LTER site, Petersham, Massachusetts, United States -... | ecosystem: Environmental > Terrestrial > Soil > Temperate forest > O... | reverse complement strand
TTCGGTAACAGCTAATCCTACAAGTTCTCAGACGTATACTGTTACAGGAACAAATTCCGCCGGATGCCCCGGAACACAAACTGTAGCGGTAACTGTAAATGCCACACCAACTATTTCTGTGTCCGCCACATCACCTACTATTTGTTCGGGCAATACCGATGTATTGAATGCCATAGGCGCGACAACATATTCATGGACGCCTGCAACAGGTCTTAGTGCCACAACAGGCTCGCCCGTTACAGCATCTCCTCCTATAGGGACAACTACGTATACAATAACCGGTACAACAGGCGGATGTACAAGCGGGCCGCAAACGTTGTCAATAACGGTAAATGTAACTCCTACTATAACAGCCTCTGCAACATCATCATCAATATGCGCGGGTGGTTCAACAAGTTTAAGTGCGAGTGGAGCAACAACCTATGACTGGTCGCCTGCAGCAGGATTAAGCGCTACAACCGGTACACCGGTAACAGCCAGCCCTGCAAGCTCAACAACGTATTCAGTTACCGGAACAACAAATGGGTGTACCAGTGCTCCAATTACTCTTCCGATAACAGTTAACCCTAATCCTACTATTACTATAACACCTACTGGTTCAACCACACTCTGTAGCGGAAGTTCGGTACTGCTCACAGCCAGCGGTGCGGGTGTAGGCGGAACCTATTCATGGAGCCCCGCAGGAGGATTGAGCGCTACTAATACAGCGGCTGTAACTGCCACTCCGGGCAGTACAACAACATACACTGTAACCGGAACAACATCATCAGGTTGTTCGGCAACACAACAAGTTACCGTAACGGTAAATCCTAACCCAACAATTACTATAACACCCGGCGGGCCCACAACATTCTGTAGCGGTGGGTCAGTAATACTTACAGCCAGCGGAGCAGGAGTAGGCGGAACCTATTCATGGAGTCCTGCTACAGGCTTAAGCGCCACGAATACAGCGGCTGTAACGGCCACCCCCGGAGGCACTACAACATATACAGTTACCGGAACGAATACGAATGGTTGCAGTGCAACACAACAGGTCACTGTAACAATTAATCCTAATCCTACAATAACTATTACTCCCGGTGGCGCTACAACGTTCTGTAACGGAGGTAACGTAACACTTACAGCTAGCGGAGCAGGCGTAGGCGGAACCTATTCATGGAGCCCGGCGGCAGGATTGAGCGCCACTAATACAGCAGTTGTAACAGCTACTCCTGCAAGTACAACAACCTATACAGTAACCGGAACTAATACGAATGGCTGCAGCAATACACAAACGGTAACAGTAACAGTTAATCCGAACCCGACTATCGTAATAACACCTGGCGGCCCTACAACTTTCTGTAACGGAGGTTCTGTTGCACTTACAGCTAGCGGAGCGGGAGTAGGCGGAGCATATTCATGGAGCCCTGCGGCAGGCCTGAGTGCGACTAATACAGCAGCAGTAACAGCTAATCCTGCAAGCACAACTACCTATACTGTAACAGGAACAACATCTGCAGGTTGCAGCAATACGCAAACAGTAACTATAACAGTTAATCCAAACCCGACAATAATTATTACACCTGGTGGCCCAACTACATTCTGTAGCGGAAGTTCTGTATCGCTTACGGCCAGCGGTGCAGGCGTGGGCGGAACATATTCATGGTCGCCCGCCGCAGGATTGAGTGCAACGAATACAGCAGCCGTAACAGCCAACCCTGGTAGTACAACAACATATACGGTAACCGGAACTACCTCTTCAGGTTGCAGCGCAACACAAACTGTAACCATAACTGTAAATCCAACCCCTGCTGTAGTAATTACACCGGGAGGCCCTACAAGTTTCTGTAGTGGTGGTTCTGTAACACTTACTGCCAGTGGAGCAGGCGTGGGCGGAACATATTCATGGTCGCCCGGCACAGGACTTAGTGCAACGAATACTGCTTCAGTAACAGCTACCCCGGGCAGCACAACAACCTACACAGTAACGGGCACAACATCGTCAGGTTGTAGCGCCACACAAACAGTACTTATAAGTATTACCCCTACGCCAACAGTAACAGTAGGCCCTGCGGCTCCTGCTATATGCCCGGGTGGAAATGTAAGCCTTACAGCCAGCGGGGGAACAACCTATACATGGAGCCCTTCAACAGGATTGAGCGCGACTACCGGAGCGACGGTAACTGCTAATCCTGCAACAACAACTACTTATACAGTAACAGGTACTAATGGAGCTTGTACATCTACACAAACTGTAACGGTAACTGTTGCAGCTACATTAAATGTAACTGTTACACCGGCCGTACCAGCAGTATGTAATGGTTCAAGCATAACATTGAATGCGAACGGCGCCGCCGTATACAACTGGAAACCTGCCACCGGATTAAGCTGCACTACATGCCCCAGCCCGAATGCTACAATAGTTTCTACTACAACATACACTGTTGTAGGAACAAGCGGAGGTTGTTCCGATTCAGCAAATGTTACAGTTACTGTAAATCCGCTCCCTACCATAACTATAACTCCCGGAGGCCCTACAACTTATTGCACAGGCAGTTCTGTATCGCTTACAGCCGGAGGTGCAGGAGCAGGCGGAACATATTCATGGAGTCCCGCAACAGGATTGAGTGCAACTACAGGAGCAACGGTAACGGCTAATCCTACCAGTACTACAACCTACACGGTAACCGGAACTACATCAGCAGGATGTGTGGGAACACAAACGGTGACTATAACCGTAAACCCGCTTCCAACGGTTTCAATAATAATAACAGGAATTTCGCCTGCTATATGCGGTGGCGATACAATAGGTATAATAGCAAGCGGTGCAGGAGCCGGAGGCACTTATACATGGAGCCCTGCCGCAGGCCTTAATATGACAACCGGCAGCTATGTAATAGCCAGCCCGGCAGGGACAACAACATATACAGTTACAGGTACAAATAGCAATGGATGCAGCAATACTGCCACCATGACAATTAATGTATTCCCTACACCTACAGTTACCGTAACACCGCCAAGTTCTTCATTATGTTCGGGTAACAATGTGGGATTAACGGCCAGCGGAGCCGCTACGTATACATGGAGCCCCGGTGCGGGCCTCAGCGCTACAACGGGCGCCAGTGTAACAGCTAACCCCGGCTCTACTACAACATATACAGTTGTGGGTACAGCCGCAGGCGGATGTAAAGACACTGTAAATACTACTATTACTATAACGCCTACACCAACAGTTACTGTGGCACCTTCAGCGCCAACTATTTGCCCTGGCGGAAATGTAAACCTTATAGCCAGCGGAGCAGCAACATATACATGGAGCCCTGCTGCGGGATTAAGCGCTACAACGGGAGCAACTGTAACGGCTAATCCTGTGGCGACTACAACATATACTGTAACAGGTGATAATGGCGGCGGATGTACTTCAACCCAAACAGTTACGGTAACAGTGGCTTCATCATTAAGCGTAACAGTAACACCTCCGGCGCCTGCATTGTGTACAGGTTCTAGTATGGCACTCAGCGCAAATGGCGCGGCTGTTTATAGCTGGTCGCCGGCAACAGGATTAAGCTGTACAAATTGTCCTAATCCGATCGTGACAATTACATCTGCGACAACATACACCGTTGTCGGTTCAAGCGGAACATGTACCGATTCAGCTATTGTAACGGTTGCAGTTAATCCTGTACCTACCGTAACGGTTGCTCCTCCTGCACCATCTGTGTGCCAGGGAAGTAATGTTAGTTTAACAGCATCGGGAGCGACAACATATTCATGGACACCTGCTACAGGCCTGAGCGCTACTACAGGTTCCGGCGTAACCGCTACACCTGCGTCAAATACAACATATACTGTTGTGGGAACAAATGGTTCTGGATGTACGGATACAACAACTATTACAATATCGGTTAATACCCCACCGGTAATAACAGCGGCAATCACGGGTATTTCTTCATCTATTTGTGCCGGCGATACAATGGGCATGATAGCCAACGGAGCGGGAGTGGGTGGTACCTATACATGGTCGCCATCAACCGGCCTTAGCGTTACTACAGGTTCTTATGTTATTGCTACACCAGGCTCAACTACAACATATACTGTAACAGGTACTAATGCGAATGGTTGTTCCAGCACCGATTCAGTTGTTATAAGTGTATTCCCTTCACCAACAGTTACAGTTACACCTTCAGCAACATCTGTATGTTCAGGCGATAGTGTAACGTTAACAGCAAGCGGTGCGAATACATATTCATGGAGCCCATCAACAGGTTTAAATACAACCACAGGTGCAGTAGTTAATGCAGGCCCGGGAAGTACTATTACATATACAGTAGTAGGAACCAACGGCGGTGGCTGTATAGCTAAAGACAGTGTTACAGTAACGGTAACACCAACACCAACCGTTACAGTTACTCCTCCTTCTGCGGGAATATGTACAGGCGATTCGGTTACACTTGTCGCCAGCGGAGGAACAACATATTCATGGTCTCCTTCAACCGGATTGAATGTAACAACAGGAGATAGTGTTTTAGCTATACCTGCAACCAATACCACATATACGGTAACGGCTATGAATGGGGCCTGCAGCGCTACAGCATCTGTGCCTATTACAGTGGGTTCATTAGTTGTAACTGCAACCGCGGTTAGTCCTACAATATGTTCGGGCACGTCTACAAATATTACAGCCACAGGTGCGGTGAATTATACGTGGAGCCCTGCAACCGGCCTGAGTGCGACTACAGGAAATACAGTAACTGCCAATCCTGCTGTTACCACCGTATACTCTATTGTGGGCTCTTCAGGCGCGAATTGTAAAGACAGTACTACCATTACTATAACAGTTAACCCGACTCCTACTGTTAGCATTGCACCGGCAGCACCTTCTATATGTAACGGCGATTCTGTGGCGCTTTCAGCAAGTGGTGCAACAACATATAGCTGGAGCCCGGCAACGGGCCTCAGTTGCAGTAATTGCCCCAATCCTGAAGCCACCCCGGGGTCTTCAACTACTTACGTGGTTACAGGTACAACCGGAGGTTGCAGTTCAACAGCATCTGTCAGCATTAATGTTGGAAATATTACAGTAACTGCTACAGCAGTTACCCCTGCAATTTGTGCAGGTGGCAGCAGTGTTATAAACGCAGGTGGTGGGGCAACCTATACATGGAGCCCTGCTGCAGGCTTAAGTGCTACTACAGGTGCCAGTGTAACAGCCAACCCGGCAGGCACAACAATTTATACTGTTATAGGTACTTCGGCAGCAGGTTGTGTAGACAGCGCCAAGGTTACTATTACAGTTAATGCATTACCAACCATAACTGCCAGCGCCTCAAACCCTACAGTTTGCGCAGGCAATGCTACCGTACTTACTGCCAGCGGTGCAAGCACGTATACATGGACCCCTGCTACAGATTTAAGTGCAACCACAGGCTCACCCGTAACAGCAACACCTGCAGTTAGCCTTACGTATACTGTGTATGGCACATCGGCAGCGGGCTGTATGGACAGTGCAATGGTTAGCATTACAGTTAATCCTAACCCTGTGCTTAATATTGTTCTTTCCGGCAGCGATTCACTTTGCCCGGGCCAGTCATTAACTATGACGGCCGGGGGTGCAACTAATTATACGTGGAGCCCTGCAACAGGCCTTAGCGCTACAACCGGCGCTTCAGTTACTGCATTACCTTCTACATCGCCAGTTATATATACAGTAGTTGGTTCAAATGGAACATGCTCCGATAGCCTGACACAAGCGGTTTACTTATACCCTCCGTTAACAGTAGGTATGTTGGGAGATTCTGTCTGCGCGGGAAAAAATGCTGTGGTTACCTTATTGGTTTCAGGCGGTAAGTCTTCATATATATATAATTGGAGTAATGGTTTGGGTAGCGGCCCGGGCCCTGTTACGGTTACTACGGGTGCAGGTTATTATTCCTGCACGGTTACCGATGGTTGTGGAACGATAATAAAGGACTCTGCGCTTGTATTTAATTTCGTTTCGCCAAAAGCTTTATTTACACCGGTTCCCGATACAGCCCTTACAGGCCAGTTTGTTTCCTTTGTAAACCTTAGCACGGGTGCAACATCTTATTTGTGGAACCTGGGAAATGGTACAACATCTACTGATAGCACACTTTATACGCAATATGATTTACCTGGTGATTACGTGGTGTATCTTATAGCAAGTAACGGCGGTTGCCGTGATTCAGTTGCCGATACTATATATGTGGTTCAGAAGATAATGATACCTAATGTGTTTACACCTAACGGCGACGGTTACAATGATGTGTTCCATGTTACGGTAAGCGGGTTTAAAGCATATAGTATAGAGATATACAACCGTTGGGGTGAGCGCTTATTCCAAACTGATTCTCCGAACATTGACTGGACAGGAAGAAGTATGTCGGGTGTAGAAGAATCAACTGGAACATATTATTATGTTATAAAATTGACAGACGAAACAGGAAAGCAAACGACATATGATGGTCCGCTGCAACTCATAAGAGAGTAAAAAACAGGGGTTTTACCCCGAAAATGCCCCTGTTTTTTAGCTTTTTAAATAATTTTCTTCCCCTTTTCTAATACGATTTAGCATGTGATTTTTAATAATTATATGGAACTTTTTTGATTTCCTATCGTATAATTTCGTAATTTAATCACAAATATTTAATCGATAAATGACGAAAAAATACCCTGGACATTTTCTTCCTTGCAGAAAATTCCAAGTATCCGCTTCATTACTTTCAGTAGTAATGCCATTGATCTTCTGTTGTTTTGCTGTTAACAGTACAGCACAGAATGCGCCATACCCAAATAGTACTCCCCCTCCGCTTGAACAGGTAGGCAATCAATCCCCATCGGCACAGCATGTTGAGGTTGCAGGAAAAGGCAATGTATCAAATCAGCATGTTGCTGTAGCTGGACAAGGCAATGTATCAAAAATTGCTAATGAGACGAAGTTCAATAAGGATATTAAAGGCCAAACTTCACAGGGAAGCGGGGAGAGCCATGAGAAACCACAACTTAAGTGGAAGTCCACCCCGTTTGACCACCAGATATTTGTTGAGAATAAGGGGCAATATAATAATGATATACCCGGACACCACCAGGTTTTATTCTATGCCAAAATAGGAAAAACGAATGCCTATTTTACACCTGAAGGAGTTATTTACCGTAACGATGCTGTAAAGTTTAACAGAGAAAAAGGAGACGGAGACGATGACCCTGATAAAAATGTTACAGCTACTGTTAACTCGCATTTTGTCGACGCTGTGTGGCAGGGAGCCAATACAAATGTGACGCTCAGTGGTGAGAATGAAGAAACATTTTATTATACATATGGCGTAGGCAGGAATCAGACCATTCAAGCCAGTGTTTTCAGGAAATTAGTGTACCACAATATTTATCCCGGAATTGACCTTGAATACAGTTTCAAAAAAGGGCAGGGAGGCATAAAATACAATATCATTGTGCATCCCGGCGCCGATATTTCCCAGCTAAAATTAAAATATAGTGGTTCGGAAGATTTGCACCTTGATGAAGGTGGCAACGTTACAGAACATAGTGATAGCGCTTTGTACGACATGACCGACCATACTCCTGTAAGCTATTATGAAGAAGGTGGTGATGTAAAGGTTAATTATGCTGTTAACGGAAGAACTGAGTCATTCAATGCAGAAGGATACGACAATAGCAAAACACTTGTAATTGACCCCTGGACTACCAGCATTACATTTAGCGGCGGGTACGATGCAGCTTATGACCTCGACTACGATTACAATGGTAACGTTTATGTTTACGGTGGCTATGATCAATTCCAGGTATCAAAATTAAATTCATCGGGAACAGTAGTGTGGACATATACAACCAGCTGGTCAACTACCTGGCTCGGGGCCTATACGTATGGTGACTTTGCGGTTGATAAGAAAACAGGCACCTGCTATGTGGGCGAAGGGCTTGACAATAATACAGGTGCGCGTGCTATTAAAATAAATACCAATGGTGCACTACTTGCTACATGGCCGGGTGCCAATAGCATGCGTGAAATGTGGCGAATGACATATAATGGTTGTACCGCGCAGGTAGTAATTGGCGGCGGTGGAACAAATGTACCAAGCGGACAGGTGGCCATGCTTGACACCAATATGGCAGCTATTGTTCCTGAAAACCCATTGGGTACAGGCTCTTGTTGCCACGACGTTAACCGTATTGCTACCGACCCAACCGGCGCTACAGCATTTTTCGATATGGCAACCGTAAATAACGGAAGCAATGCCGGAAGCGCTGATAATATTTTAATGAGTGTTCCTGTTCCTGCCCTTACACCATATAATTTTAAAGTTGAGCCTACAGGAAGTGCTTACCTCGAAGTTGCCAGTATAATGTACGTGGGTCCGGGTTATATTAACCCGGGTGCAGGCGATGAAACAACGGCAAACGGTTTGAATGGTATGGCAGCCAGTCCTAACTGGTTATATACCTGGAATGGATATACCTTGAACCGCCAAAGTAAAACAACAGGGGCTGTTATTACTTCGTTAGCTATTAATGGGTATTATAGTAACTATTTCGGTTATAATGAAACTAATACATATTGGGGCGGATTGGATGCAGATGCTTGCGATAATGTATACGTGGGAACCGTTACGGAAGGCGGTGCCTTCCCCGGTTATTTAAATATTTACAATTCTTCACTCAGCTTGCTTTCAAGTACAGCGCTACCTGCATGGCCTTTTGATGTGGTACTGGGACAAAATAATTCAACAATATATGTTTGCGGCGGGCCGGTTTACTGGCTGGGATATTCAGGCGATGGTTTTGTTGAAGCCTTTACCAATCCTAATTCTACTGTTACGGCAACAGCTACTCCTACAAATACAACATGTGGATCAAATAATGGTTCAGCAACGGCAAGTTTAAGCCTTTGCGGTACAGTTCAGGGAGGTGTAACTTATTCATGGAGCCCCGGTGGACAAGCGACACAAACAGCAACAGGCCTTAGTGCCGGTACATATACAGTAAGTATGAATATTGGTTGCGGTGAAGTTTATACAGCTACATGTACCGTGGGTGCATCTTCTCCTGTAACCACAACCGTTTCATCTTCCACATCTATCTGCTCCGGAGGTTCAACAGTATTAACTGCAGGCGGGGCCACTACTTATTCATGGAGCCCTGCGACAGGACTTAACCAGACAACCGGGGCGAGTGTAACAGCATCTCCGGCTTCAACTACAACATATACGGTTTCAGGAACCACTGCAGGATGTACTAATAACGCCACCGTAACGGTTACTGTGAATACCACACCAACTGTTACAGTCGCTCCTCCATCTGCTTCATACTGTTCGGGAGGCTCAGTAGCCCTTACAGCCAGTGGCGCCTCAAGTTATACATGGTCGCCAACTACATCATTAACATGTACTAATTGTCCTAATCCAACTGCAAGCCCCGGTTCTACAACAACATATACAGTTACCGGAACTACAGGCAGTTGCAGCGCTACACAAACAGTAGTAATAACAGTAACTGCGCCCCCTACTGTTACGGTTTCACCTTCTACTGCTATATGTTCGGGTAGTTCTACAACACTTACAGCAGGCGGAGCCACAACATATTCATGGAGCCCTGCCACAGGGTTGAACCAAACAACCGGTGCAAGTGTTATAAGCAGTGCAACATCTACAACAACATATACCGTTACCGGAACAGCCGGCGGATGTACAAATACAGCTACGGTAACCGTAACAGTGAACCCAACACCTACTGTAACGGTTGCACCTCCTTCGGCTTCATTCTGCGCGGGTGGTTCTGTAGGCCTTACAGCCAGCGGCGCGACAAGCTACACATGGTCGCCGACCACTTCACTTACATGTACCAATTGTCCTAACCCAACAGCAAGCCCTGGTTCTTCAACAACCTATACGGTAACGGGAACAACAGGCACTTGCAGCTCAACACAAACAGTTGTTATAACAATAACACCTCTGCCGGTTGTTACAGTTTCACCATCCACTTCCATATGTTCAGGTGGTTCTACAACACTTACAGCAGGTGGAGCTACCAGTTACACCTGGTCTCCTGCAACCGGTTTGAACCAAACGACGGGTACAAGTGTTATAAGCAGTGCTGCATCAACAACAACATACACAGTAACAGGAACAACGGGTGCTTGTAGTAATACAGCTACGGTTACTATAACCGTAAACCCTACACCAACGGTAACAGTCACACCATCAAGTTCAATATGCTCAGGTAATTCAACCCCATTGGTTGCAGGTGGTGCAACAACATATACATGGTCTCCTGCAGGAGGGTTAAGTGCTACAACAGGTTCAAATGTTACAGCCACACCCGGTGCTACTACAACGTATACTGTAACAGGCACCACCGGTGCATGCTCAAGTACGGCAACGGTAACTATCACTGTCAATACTACACCTACTGTTACGCTCACCTCGTCTTCAACTATATGTACGGGTGGTTCAGTGCCTTTAGTGGCAGGTGGAGCAACAACGTATACATGGTCTCCGGGTACGGGCCTAAGTGCAACCACCGGAAGCAATGTAACCTCAACACCTGCTTCAACTACAACCTATACGGTAACGGGCACCACAGGTTCATGTTCGGCTACAAATACAGTTACTATAACTGTGAGCCCGACACCTACAGTAACGGTTACACCGTCCAGTTCAATATGTTCCGGTAATACAACACCATTGGTGGCAGGCGGAGCAACAACATATACATGGTCTCCGGGAACAGGCCTTAGCGCCACTACAGGAACTAATGTTACTGCAGGCCCTTCTTCAACTACAACTTATACAGTAACCGGAACAACAGGAACATGCACAAGTACAGCAACGGTAACAATTACTGTTAATCCTACACCTACACTTACCCTTACATCATCATCGGCTATATGTTCTGGTAATTCGGCACCATTGGTGGCAGGCGGAGCAACAACATATACATGGTCTCCGGGAACAGGCCTTAGCGCCACTACCGGAAGCAATGTAACAGCTACCCCCGGAGCAACAACTACGTATACAGTAACCGGCACAACGGGAACATGTTCAGCTAATGCAACAGTTACTATAACCGTGAACCCTACACCAACGGTAACAGTCACACCATCGAGTTCAATATGCTCAGGTAATTCAACCCCATTGGTAGCAGGCGGAGGTACTACTTATACATGGTCGCCTGCTGCAGGCCTTAGCGCCACAACAGGTTCAAATGTAACAGCCACGCCAGGAGCAACAACAACCTATACAGTAACCGGAACAATAGGCCCTTGCTCAAGTACAGCAACAGTTACTATAACTGTGAACCCTACACCGACAGTAACTATTACTCCACCTGCAACTATATGTTCAGGAAACACAACTGTTTTAACAGCAGGTGGTGGAACTACATATACATGGAGCCCTGCAACAGGATTGAGCGCTACAACAGGAGCCAGTGTAACAGCAGGCCCGGGTTCTACAACAACCTATACTGTAACAGGAACCACAGGCGCTTGTTCGAATACGGCAACAGTAACTATAACTGTGAACGCCACACCCACAGTAACAGTAGTGCCGCCTACATCTACCATATGTTCGGGTAGCTCAGTTGGCTTTACTGCCAGCGGAGGCACAACATATACCTGGAGCCCTGCAACAGGATTAAGCGCAACTACCGGTGCCAGCGTAACGGCTAACCCGGGTACAACGCAAACTTATACTGTTACCGGCACAACAACAGGTTGCAGTGGAACTCAAACTGTAACACTCACTGTTAACCCAACTCCTACAGTAACTGTTGCTCCGGCTGCGCCTACTATTTGCCCAAGCGGTAACGTAGTACTTATTGCTTCCGGTGGAACAACCTATTCATGGTCTCCGGCTACGGGACTTTCTGCAACAACAGGAGCCAGTGTAACAGCAAGCCCGGCAACAACAACAACATATACAGTAACAGGTACTTCATTGGGATGTACCAGTACACAAACAGTAACCGTAACGGTTGCAGCATCACTTAACGTAACAGTGGTTCCGGCCAATCCTTCAATTTGCAACGGCAGCAGCATAGTGCTTAATGCGGGCGGTGCAGCTACATATACATGGAAATCGGGAACGGGATTAAGTTGCACAAATTGCCCTAATCCTACTGCGAACCCCACTACAACTACTACCTACACAGTTTACGGAGCCAGCGGTGGTTGTACAGATTCTGCAAAAGTTACCGTAACTGTTAACCCGACACCTGTTGTGAGTATTGCCATTACAGGCGCAGGGCCTACCGTTTGCAGCGGAGATACAATGGGTATGATAGCCAGCGGGGCAGTAACCTATACATGGAGCCCTGCAACAGGCCTTAATGCTACAACAGGGGTACACGTTATTGCCACGCCTCCAACCACCACCACATATACAGTAACAGGTACTAATGCAAGCGGCTGTACAAACACGGCTTCATTTACCATTAACGTTAACCCAACGCCTACATTAACACTTTCACCTGCATCGGGCCCGACAATTTGTTCGGGCGATACAACGACTTTATCTATTAGCGGAGCCAACACCTATACATGGAGCCCCGGAACGGGATTGAGCGCTACTACAGGCTCAAAGGTTGTGGCTAACCCCGGCACTACTACTACATATACTATCATAGGCACTTCAGCGCTGGGGTGTCCTGCGAAAGACAGTATAACTGTAACTGTTAATCCTACGCCTATAGTAACAGTAGTGCCTCCATCTGCTACTATTTGTTTTGGTAATACGGTTTCATTCACTGCCAGCGGAGCGGCTAGCTATACATGGACTCCTGCAGGCGGTTTAAGCTGTACCAATTGTCCTAACCCTAATGCTAACCCTGGCAGCACTACAAATTATGTAGTGGTGGGAACAAGTGCTGCAGGATGTCCTGACACAGCCAAAGTGAGCGTGACAGTGAACCCTAAGCCAGTTATTAGTGTTAGTGCAAGTTCTGTAGCAATATGTTCGGTTGATTCTGCAAAACTTACAGCATCGGGAGGTGTTTCATATACCTGGAGCCCTGCTACAGGATTAAATGCAACAACAGGTACTGTGGTAAGCGCCAGCCCCGGAACAACAACAACATATACTATAGTGGGTACCGATGCTAACGGATGTAATGGTAAGGATAGTATAACCATAACTATAAATCCTACTCCTACAGTAACACTTACTGCAGGCTCATCAAATATCTGTTCAGGAACTAATACAACCATAACTGCCGGCGGAGCAGGCACCTATTCATGGAGCCCTGCTACAGGATTGAGCGCAACAACAGGTTCGCCTGTTACTGCTTCACCTGATAGTACGCAAACCTATACAGTGGTTGGAACCAGCGCTGCAGGTTGTAACGATACAATGACGGTGACAATTAACGTAACTCCTACACCTACATTAACTATCAATCCGGCCAGCCCGGGAATATGTCCTGGTGATACAGCAATACTAACAGTTAGCGGAGCGACTACTTATGCATGGAGTACAGGAGAAACAACAGACACCATAGTGGCTCATCCTGCTACAAGCACCACCTATACGGTAACGGGTGCTAACGGAGCATGCGTATCTAAAGATTCAGTAAATGTACATGTGGGTGTGTTAGTTGTAACAGCCAGCGCATCTTCATCTACTATCTGCTCGGGCACTTCATCGACATTAACAGCTACAGGTGCAGTTAATTATACATGGAAACCGGGTACGGGCTTAAGCGCTACCACGGGTTCGCCTGTAACTGCTACACCGGGTACTACACAAATATATACCGTGGTTGGAGTATCTGGCAGCGGCTGTTCAGACAGTGCAACTGTAACTATAAACGTGAATGCCACACCAACACTTTCGGTAACGGCATCAGCTCCGCTTATATGTTTTGGAGATACAGGAGAAACGGTAACTGCAACGGGTGCGACAACTTACAGCTGGAGCCCGACAACAGGAGTTACTAATCCTGCAGATTCTATAACAACTGTAAACCCCGGTGCAACAACTACATATACAATAACAGGTACATCAAGCCTGGGTTGCCCTGCAACATCAACTATAACCGTAACAGTTGACAAGCCTGTAATAACAGCTACAGCCGGAAGCGCTTCTATATGTTCAGGAGCATCTACCGCGCTGAATGCAAGCGGTGGCAGCACCTATGCATGGAGCCCATCTGCAGGCCTGAGCAGCACAACAGGTTCATCGGTAAATGCAACACCCGGTTCATCTACAACTTACGTTGTTGTAGGAACGGATACCAATGGTTGTAAAGATTCTGCAAGTATGCCTATTACAGTTAATAGCTTACCGGCGGTTACAGTAGTGGCATCAGATACCAGTTTATGTACGGGTAATTCTGCAACATTGAATGCCAGTGGAGCAACAAATTACACATGGACTCCCGGAACCGGATTAAGCGCCACAACAGGTGCAAGTGTTACAGCTACTCCTTCCGGTACTCAGATATACACGGTAACAGGTACAAGTGCAGCAGGATGTACAGATTCAGCGCAGATAACTATTACTGTTAATCCTAGCCCTTCTATAAAGATTACCCTTTCAGGCGGAGATACCTTATGTAGCGGACAAAGTGTAACCATGACAGCCGCCGGTGCAACTACGTATGCATGGTCGCCTGCAACAGGATTAACTTGTACAAACTGCCCTAATCCTTCGGCTACGCCAACTTCGAGCCCTGCGGTATATACAGTAGTGGGTACCAACGGAACATGCGTAGACAGCGCCAAGCAAACATTATACTTATATCCTGCATTGACCGTAACCATGTCAACCGATTCAGTGTGCGCGGGCAAAAATGCTACTGTAAGTATTAATGTAACCGGTGGTAAACCCGGTTATAATTATGTATGGGATAATGGCCTTGGTACAGCTTCAGGTCCGTTTACAGTTAATCCTGTAACGCCAACCTATTATGAATGTTCGGTTACCGATGGATGCGGAGAAAATGTAAAAGACAGTGAACTTGTATTTACATGGCCATCGCCTAAAGCTATATTTATACCAACACCTGATACTATATGGGGCGGGCAATATGTTGCTTTTGTAAATAAGAGTACAAACTCGAACGCCTGGTTCTGGACATTTGGCGACGGAAATTCTTCGGTTGATTCGTTCCCTTATAACCAGTATAATGTCCCGGGCAATTATATAGTTACCCTTGTTGCGTCAAACGGTTCGGGTTGCCGCGATACAGTAAGTGATACTGTATGGGTAGTGCAGGGTATAACCGTGCCTAACGTATTTACGCCTAATGGCGATGGCAAGAACGACGTGTTCCATGTTACAGCGGGCGGGTTGAAGACATATAGTATTGAGATTTTCAACCGTTGGGGTGAAAAAGTGTTCGAGGCTGAATCACCTGAAATTGACTGGACAGGAAGAAGTATATCGGGTGTTGAGGAATCGGATGGAACGTATTACTATGTTATAAAAGCAACCGACTACAGTAACAAAGCCTATAACATTGATGGTTATATTCAATTGATAAGGGCCAAGTAAAACAAATGTGAAATAAATAAGAAACCCCGACTGCACAGTCGGGGTTTTCTTTTATAGGTTTGCTATCTCCATTTTTCTTCTGCAGCGTTCAATAGATTCTTTAGCTGTATCGAGCTGCTTGTTTACAAAAGTGGTAGAGGCATAATTTTTATATGAGTCAATAGCTTCTTTAAATTTCCCTTGTGTTTCATACATAATGCCAAACTCGTTGTGTATGGTACTGCGATTCATGCCGGGAATATCAAGCGCTTTATTGAGCAGGGCTGTAAGGTCGTCCCAGCGGCGCAAGGCCGATAATACCACGGCATAGTTGTAATAGGTGGCGCAATAATCAGGTGTACATTCCAATGCTCTTTTATAGTTTCTTTCCGCGCCGGCATAGTCTTTATACTTGGTTTCATATATCCAGCCCAGGTGGTTATATGCTTTTCCGAAATCGGGCGCTTCCTGTATTATTGAGGTAAGCATATTATACCCTTCTTCAATTGCCTTTTCATTAAGCAGGCGGTCGGCTTCCTGGAACATACTTTCCAGGCGAATTTTGTCACTCTCGTTCATGGCGATAAATTTTGTTGAGACTAAAGTAATAAAAAATTATTACGGTAATATTACCGAAGAGAAAGTGGTTCAGGGCCGGTGAGAGCAGGATTTCAGTGCAAGTGTTTTTTTACTTCGTTTGCATACAGTATGCTGCATCCTATGGCAATTACCAGGAAAACAACTATTCCCATTATCGGAGACGCTAATGTGAGGTAAACTTCTTCCATATTAATCATTTACGTATAGTAAACCGATAGGTTACTCTTTATGCAAATTTATATCAACAGGTTATAAACTAAATGGGTTTAGTCTTTGTTTATTTATGATTTTTATCATAAATAATAGTTAAAAAAAAGTGCTATTGTCCGCAGAAATCCCCGGTCTCAAGAGTTAGTTCGGCGGCAAAGCCCGCCACAATGCCCTCAACAGGCCTGGCCTGTGTTTTAACCTTGTTAAGGTATATTTTGTGAATGTTAAGCAGCAGGCAAATATTGCCCCATTTCATAGGGAACTTTTGTTTTATATCCCTGGTGGTTTCATCGAGTTTGGGCCGGAACGAGTACCAGGCTTTTTCCTGTATTTTACTGGTTATTTGCTTGCCGAAAAGCGAGGTGGTTAAACCAGTTATAAGATTTTGCGATGAGGGCTGCAAGGTTACATTGCGGAAATAAAGAGTGTCGTTCTTTACCTCGGGTTTGGCAGTAAGAAGCATATCGCCAGAAACTGAGAAATCGAGCAGCATGTGTGCCGTACCACCCAGGTGCATTTTAATAGTAATCATGCTGTCTTTAACATGTATTACGGGGCTTTCTATATATAAATCTTTGTAGGAATCGGTACAATCGGGATTATCCTTGCAGGGATAATATTTGCCATCGTTAGGAGCAAAAAACAGCGTGTAAAGCTGGCTTTGCAACTCGGTAATAGGTATAAAAATGGGCAGCGCCACGGTTTGTATGGGCTTATCGGTATCTATTATTACACCGGGTACTTTATTGGCTGCCGCCTGCTGCCCCGCAGTAAGCTGCTTATGGCTTTTGCACCCGGCAAATGCAAAAAGCACAAACAATAATGCAAGTGTTTTTAAAACTATCTTCCCCATTGGTGCAAAAGTAAGGAAAGCAGATTAACTTGATGGTTCATACCTATACTTAAACGAACGCCAAAAAAGAATAAGAGTATCTTAGCACTACAAAAGAATATGAAGAAACTGTTATATACCCTGTTATTTATTGCATTTGCTGCGGCAGCACAGGCAGGTACGCATGCAGCAAAGGCCGACAGTATAACCGATTCGTGGTCATTCACAATTAACGGCAAGGAAATACCTGCCTTTACAATTGACGGTATTTCAACTTACCTGGTAGATAGCATAGCTGATAGCGACAAGATAATTATTGACTATTATACACAGCAGCCATGTACTAAATGCCAATGCAGGCTGCAGTTAAAAGATGAGAATGGTAAAATGCTTGCCATGATTCAGAAGAATGGCTTTGGCGAAGGCGAACCCTTCAGATTACCGGGCAGGCAGTTCAGGCAGCTTATGCACAACCATAAAATGTTCCTTTACTTTTCGGCTAACCCCGATGGATGGGGCACATGGGTTTTCCTGGGCATGGTAAAGACAGGTAAGTAAAACAGCTATTTACTATATTTACTTTATGAGACTTAAATTTTACCCGTTTCTATTTCTTCTATGTTCAGTAAACCTGCTGGTGGCCCAGGCCGATTCATACAACAGTTTATTGACGAAAGGAAAAGAAGATTGCGGGAAAGAAAAATATGATGACGCAATTGCCGTGCTTGATAAAGCAGTGGCCAAAGTGCCCGATTCTGCAAGGGGATACCTGTACAGGGGCATAGCCCGGTATATGCTTAAAAATAATGCAGGCGCGCTGACGGATTATGATAAGGCTATTTCAATCAATCCCAATTATGCAAACGCCTACTTTAACCGCGGGCTGGCGCGCTTCGATAAAAAGGAATACCAGCAGGCGATTGAAGATTACACCCATGCCTTGAAGCTTGACAGTACTATGTACGATGCTTATTATGAAAGGGGCAGGGTAGAGGACCTGACAAATAACTATACCTCGGCTGTACAGGACCTTGATAAAGCCATACAGCTTAATCCCAAAGAGGCGCAGGCTTACCTTGTAAGGGGAGGAGTGAAGGAAGAGCTTAATGATACGTTAGGCGCCATAGCCGATTATTCAAAGGTTATTGAAATACACCCCAATGAGTCTATTGACGCCTATTTTAATCGTGCCATTGACAGGGAAGAGATGGATGATATGGAAGGCGCTATAAGCGATTATTCTAAAATTATATCTATTGATTCAACCTATGTTGATGCTTACTATGCAAGGGCGGTTGACTGGAACGCCAATGAAAATTTTGAGAAAGCTATTATTGACCTTGATAAAGTGTTGAAACTCGACCCGGTTGATACGGTTGCTTATTATGCACGTGCGGTAGCCAAAGGCGATGGAGGCGATTTTAAAGGCGCGCTGGAAGACTTTAATAAATTCCTGAACCTTGTTCCCGGCAGCCCCGACGGGTTATATGGCAGGTCCATTGCCCGTTTTGCTTTAGCCGATTACGCCAACTCGCGCGATGACCTTGAGAAATCGATAGTGCAGCAACCGCAGAATGCCGATGCCTATATGCTGAAAGCGGCTATAGAAGATTCGTTGAAGGATTATAAAGCGGCCGCTGACGACTATTCAAAAGTTATTTTCCTGGCACCCGATGCCGATTATATTGACGAAGCTTATTATGGCAAAGGCATGTCGGAAATACTTGGCGGAAATAAAGATGCAGGCTGCGTTGACCTGGAAAGGTCTGTAAAGCTGGGTAATGATGAAGCTGAAGAGGCGAAAAAGAAATACTGTAAATAAAAACTACTCCTTTATCAGCCCGAAGTAATATAAGTCAATCAGTTTTCCATCACCTGTTCTGAAATCTTTTCGCAATGTACCTTCCAGCATAAAGCCATTTTTTTCGGCTACGCGCTTGCTACCTGTGTTATTTTGCGCTGCCCGCAGAAACAACTTATTCATGCCAAATACTGAAAAGCAATAATCGGTAATGCAGCCAACAGCTTTGGTAATAATGCCTTTGCCTTCGTAAGCTTTATCAATAAAGTAAGCTATCTCGGCCTTGGGTATGCGCCAGTCAATGCTTTTTACATACATCATGCCGGCGCATTTCTTTACGGCGGTATCATATATCATAAATGTAAACTGGTCCTTCTTTTCGGCTTCGGCTATTTTATCGGCCACAAAACTTTTAGCCGATGCTCTGTCCTGTACCCTGGCTGTAGTGCCGGGAAAGTAATCGGTGAGCCTTTCCCTGTTGGTGGCAACCAGTTCCAGTATTCCGGCCGCGTCTTTTGTTTCCACCGGCATTATTATATAGTGGTCGAACTTCATGCTGTAAATATGATAATAAAACCTGTAGCGTGATATTTATCACCCGGAAGACTGAGCGTTATCAGCCTTATTTGCTTGCGGCGGTCATAGCTTTACACGAAAATGAGGATATGGACTTGTTGCTGTTTTACCTGAAAGGCTTGATAATTGGTTTTTTAATTGCCGCGCCAATCGGCCCTGTGGCTTTGTTCTGCATTGAGAAAACTATTGCTGAAGGGCGCTATGCGGGTTTTGTTACGGGCCTCGGCTCAACACTGGCCGATACTATATTGAGCTCTGTTGCCTTATTCAGTATTGCCAAACTGACCGATATGTTTCTCGGGCATTGGTGGGTTAGGGCCATTGGCGCGCTAATACTCTTGTTCTTTGGTATACGCATGTTCCTGGCAAAGCCCAATATGGAGTCGGCCCAAAGGCCACCTAATAAGGAGTTGGAAAACGATTTTTTCTCAGCCTTTTTAATGAACATTGTTAACCCCGTTACCTTGCTGGCATACATAACTGTTTTCTTTATTATTGGAGCAGGTATAGATAAAATAGGATATGTAAACGCCTTGCCGCTTATAGGCGGCGTAGTATCAGGCTCGGCTTTATGGTGGCTTACCTTAAGTTACCTGGCAAACATTT
>Ga0206878_10270_pt1 | contig 20156 bp, 17 predicted proteins | sample Alteio_BWOrgCont_8_FD_152621 | JGI IMG/M metagenome (GOLD analysis project Ga0206878, IMG submission 152621) | Enriched cells from forest soil in Barre Woods Harvard Forest LTER site, Petersham, Massachusetts, United States -... | ecosystem: Environmental > Terrestrial > Soil > Temperate forest >... | reverse complement strand
CCATGATTAAGGCATGGGTAGTTATTGTGGCAATGACCGCATGTGGGCTCACGCATGCCACAGCCAGTAGTGGGTTTACACAGCCTCATCAATTGCAACGTGCATACCTTGCACACAGGGGTAATGCATATAACATCCCCAAAATTAATATGCCGTCTCGTTATGCAGGATTGAGTGATGATTTTATTGAATGCTGTCGTGGCGGTGACATCGACTTTTTTGTAGGTGATGCAGACGAATGCCGACGGCACACGCGTTGTCTTGCGATCAAAGAATACAAGGTATTAACCAACTGGTATCACGATGATCTGCCCAATTATATTGAAGCAGGGATGCAGTTATTAGCAGGAGAATCTTCATGATGAAACCATTGTTTGTAGCCACAGCACTATTTATGAGTAGCTTTACGCATGCCACAGCCAGCAGCGAGCTCTCACATTTTTTTGACAACTTAGGCTTTGCGAACAACGTGACCGGTAGCCACTCGTATGAATCACAGGCGGCAGGTTTTGCGTCTTTAGGTTCGGTGTATGCCCGCAGTCAGGTGCGCAATATTCAAATCGCACACGTGGATGTACCAGGGATGCGCTCAGGATGCGGCGGTATTGATGTGTTTGCTGGTGGAGCCTCTTTTATCAAAGCCGATCAAATTGTCAATTTCATGCAATCTATTTTAACCAGTGGTGCGGGGTATGCACTCAATTTAGCCCTTGAAACCGAACTACCTGAAATTGCGCACTCGTTGCAATACATGCAAAAACTGGCCAACGACATCAATAACACCAATTTTAACTCCTGTGAAATGGGTGAAAATCTGGCGGCGGCAAGTTGGCCTAAAACGCGCGCCGAACACCAGCAGTTATGTGAGGACATTGGCATGCACAGTGGCGGGTTTGCTGACTGGGCAAAGGCGCGCCAAGAGTGTTCAACGGGCGGCAATATTGATGCGCAACTGGATAGGGCGAAAAACGACCCTGCTTATAAAGAGCGTGTGTTACTGGACACTAATGTGGTGTGGGATGCACTGCAACGCAATGAGTTTATTGCATCAGACAGCAGTCTTGCGGAAGTTTATATGTCGATTTCAGGCACGCTGGTGTTTGATGATAAAGGTGCGATTCAAACCTATCCATCGTTAGCCAGCAATCAGGATTTTATCAAAGCATTATTGTATGGCGGAAAGTTACCGAGCTATCAGTGCAAGGATTCGGGCGCAAAATCCAAATGCGTGGACATCAATGCCCAAGGCAGTCAGCTGATTTCCCAAAAAGATGCACTGGTGTTTCAGGTGCAAGGTTTGCTGGATGGCATTTATATCCACATCAAGGAAGGCACTGAATTAACGCCCTCGCAAAAGGGCTTGATTGAGCTGACGCAATCATCTGTATTCAATTTAATTTCAGCCAGCGCACAACAAAACATTGGCATTCAAAGTAGTTATGAGTTGGCGCAAAGTGTCGCGACCGACTTGCTGGCGCAGTATTTGGCAAACTCGCTGCAAGTGATCAGGGCGTCCCTTGCAGGCAAGGACATTGGTACTAAAAATGAAGAACGGCTGTTTAAAAGCGTGCAGGTGGCACAACAATTTGTTGATCATTTCAATGCCGAGAGTCGTGCACGATTTAACACCGCCTTAAAAACAAATGAGCTGGTACAAAACAACGTGAAGCAGGCATTGAATTCACTGACGCCAATGCTTCGTCAAGCCTATGCAGGAGAGTCGCAATGAAAGAGATGCTGATTTACACCCCGCAAAACGGGGAGTTTTTTAAAACGGTTTTGGATGGCATGGTGGCTTTGCTCAACACAAGCATATTTCATGATGGAATTGAAATCATGATGATACTGGCAGTTTGCATGGCAAGCTATCAGTATATTCGTGGTAAAAAACTGGAGTCGCTGGGGCGGTTTATTGTCACATCCTTCATTGTGACTTATTGCTTGTTAGGTATTCGCGTGCCAGTGGCCATCATTGACATGCAGGAAGCGGAAGGCGCGGGAAGTTCCTTAACAGTGGATGGCGTGCCATTGGGCGCCGCCTTGCCTGCAGCCATTATCAGTGGTTTAGGATATGGGATCACGTCTGCATTTAGTGATGTGTTTCACATGCCGCAAGATTTGGATTACACGAAAACAGGCATGGTGTTTGGGGCAAGAACATGGCTTGCTGCTACCAATACACGCCTGTCGATGTCACCTGATTTAGCTGTCGATATGTCTGCCTACATTCGGCAATGTATTTTTGCAGCCAAACTATTGGCCAGTCATCAGATCACACCTCAAGAGCTGGTCAACAGCCCCGATTTGCTCACAACCTATTTTCAGAGCCCATCGCCTATTTATCGTGTGATTTTGCATGACGGTAGAAACTTAAGTTGTATAGATGCCGCTGGCTACCTTAAACAACAATTGCCACTTGCCGCTAAAAAAGAATTAAACCGGTTGGGTGAGTTAATGGCGAATGGTACGGTCAGTGACAAGTCGAAAAATGCAGCGTCAAAATTCAGTTCCAGTCTGCAAGCAGCACATGAATACAACATGGGCGTATCAGAAAATGCTGCCAACATCCTCATGCAAAACATTTTAATTAATGCCACGCGGGATGCGGCTAGTGATGCGTTTGCCTTTTCAGGCGCTGATGCCGAGCTTATGAATTACACTAACACGAGCAGCATGCAAAAAATGCACGTCGCAGAAGCCAACAGCTTTTGGTTGGCAAGTTATCGCCTGCCGTATTACATGACGGTCATGTGGATGCTGACCATCTGTATTTTTCCTCTGGTGGTATTGGTGTCATTGCTGCCTACGCGTCAAAACGTGTATTCATTCTATTTGCAATCGCAAGCCTACCTCTGGTCGTGGCCACCGATGTTTATCATCATTCATTTTTTTGTATCCCTAGCCTCCAGCACCAAAATAAATATGTTTGGTGAAAAAACAGGCGGCGTGACGTTTTCAACGATTGATTCACTGGCAACCATGCACAGCAATATGGCTTACACGGCGGGCGCCTTGGCTGCCAGCGTGCCATTTTTGGCTTATTACATCACCAAGGGATTGGCATCCGTATTAAATCAGGCAGCCCAGCATTTTGGTGGCATGGCGCAATCGATGTCGGTGAGTGAAGCGCAGTCTGCCGCTCAAGGCAATCTGTCCATGGCGACCTATAGTGGTTGGAACATGAATTATGACAACATGAACGCGCACAAGTTTGATACCAATTATCATCACGCAGAAGGGCGTGCCACCGTGCAAACGGCTAATGGGGCGATGTTGTCTGAAACTGCTGATGGTTCACGTATAAGTAATATTCAACCGGCGATTTCAAGTGCTGCGGTGGGTGTTCATGGTGCTGACCGGGTTGTTGATTCCTTGCATCAAAGTGCCAATGAATCGTTTAGTAATGCATCTCAACATCGAACAGCGGGGGATGCGCATATTCAGGCTGGCTTGAGTCAGATGAAAAACTTCACGGCCACCGATACCAATGATTACCGTAGTGGGGAAGGGGTGAGTAACACAACGACCGATAGCATTAGCCAGGATTTACGCAAGATGAAGGATGCGGTGACGCATTATAACAAGCACCACGATGTGACAGGGCAGGTAAGTGCTGATGCCGCCATTGCCTACAAATTAAATAGTGACAAGGCTATCTTAGGCAAAGGACTCCAATGGGTTACTGGTACCTCACTGGATGCTTCCACTACGTTTCGGACGCAAGGATCTACCGGCCATAGCGTGCAATGGTTTAACAACTCCAGCGACGGACAGGCATTTAATGAAGCATTCCATCATATGCAGAGTACCGTTAAAAACAACCATCTCGATACATCCGATTCGCACAATTTAAGTGGGGTGGAACAAATGGCTGCAAACTTCTCGTCAGGCCAGTCCTTATTGCAACAGTCGTCAACTGAATATGCCCATGGACAGCAACTTCAAAATGCGGCAAGCCACGCCCAAGAAAATGCTCAATCGATTGATACTAATTTGAATCAGGTTTATCACGATTGGGTGGTGTCCCGCGAAGGGGCTCATGGTGAACAGGTTATGCTGCAAACCGACAGCGCAAGCATTGCTACTCAAAAACAATGGGCGAGTGATTTTTTAAATTCTAACGCCGGTCAAAGTGCCGTGGGTTCAGAAGTCCATACGGCTTTATCTCGAACGGGGGCTGATGTGCGCGCCGATTACAAGGCGGATGTCGCCAAAATAGTTCAATCAAGAGGAATACGACAAACCTATCAACGCGATAGTCATGCAGTGGATTCGGCAGGGATAAAGGGGGGGTTGACACAAATGAGCACACAGAATCTGGCTGGCGCTCAAGATTTACAAAAGGATCACCGCAATAAATCGGTGACAGGCGATGCTTCAACCGTCGAAAACACCGTGGCCGATACATTAAAAGCCACGGACAAAACGATGGAATACAAAAAACTTAACAAGGAGTAATGCAATGAATAATCACGACTTGGAACAGGCCATCAAAAGTGATTTAACCACCCTGTCTACATTTAAAATGGGTATTGTATCAGCTGGCGATTTTTACCCGCCGTTGTTGAAGCTTATTTTTAAACTATCGCTCATGCTGCTGGTGATTAATACCCTCGTGCGTTTGGTCTTGAAAGTGATAGGGGTATATCACCCGGCAATCACGATGAACTTGATGATAGGAACGTGGGGTGGCTGTTTGATCGTGAGCTGTCTCATGGGGTTCTCCTTAAGTCGCCTGCTGCTGATTAGCAAGATGATCAAGGGTCGTTTAAAGACGGAGCGTCTTATCAAAGAAAAATACTGGCATTTTAGCCTGCTGTATTTTGGGATTTATACCGTTGCCTACATGATAGCCAACGCATTTTGCGACTCAGGAATTGGGCTTGAGGACATGGATCGTGAAAAAATGGGCTCCATACTTATTATTTTTGGCGCGGGCTTTTCACAATTCATTGCATTCGTTGTCTCAATCGTTACAACAGGTCTTCTTGCAGGGGTAGAGTTCGACCGCCTAGGCCTTAGTGCGCTGTTTAATGTTATAGCAGAGGTTGTCGTGAAGGCTAAAAATTCAGCACAACACATCAACTCAACCAAGGATTAATGATGCAAAAAAAAGGCATTCAATTCATCCGTGGCGGTCAGATTTTTGATTACAAAACCAAGATGATGTTGCAGGTCACGAACCGAATTCTTGGCTGGGCAATCGCGATCTATGGGCTATTGGTACTCTGCATCATGGGCTTAACCTCATTTAAAGCGCTGAAATTGCAAGCCATGCAGGTTTACTGTGACTTTTTAGTTCGTATCGGTTTTGGTGACTCGCCTGTTTGGCATGGGGCAGGCGGCAGCAGTTTTTCAGCGCATTATTTCCTTACATCCAAGGGCATTCAAGCGCTGGTGCATGGGACACGTACAACGCTAATCAAAAACGGGGTGCTGGCCTTGATTGCAGGGGGCGTGATTTACGTTGGGATCACTTGGTTTTTTACCCGGTTTTTCATCAAAAAAGGGGAAAAGTACAGCCATGACAAGATTGTTTCGGGCACACAACTGGCGATATCGCCCATGGATGTCATCAAGTCGGTAAAAAAAGGTTCCAGGGGTGTATCAGATGTGCGCCTGTTAACGATTCTCCCCATGCCAGCACGATCGGAATTTCAGGGAATTTTCTTTCATGGCTCAACCGGCTCTGGCAAAACACAGGCCATGATGCGCTTGCTCGATGAGATAAGGCGGCTGGGCGAGCCTGCCATTATTTATGACAAGGAATGTTCCATCAAACCCTATTTTTTCAATGAGGCGACGGACATTGAATTAAACCCGGTCTCGGAAAAGTGTGCCAACTGGGATTTATGGAGCGAATGCGATAACCCGATGGAATTTGGGAATCTGGCTACCTATTTGATTCCTAAATCGGTTCAGGGTAGCGATCCGTTTTGGGTAGATTCGGCACGTACGATTTTGACCAGCATGGCATGGAAGATACGAGGTAGGGACGATAAGAGTGCCATCCTGTTATTGCAATTGCTGCTGACGACAACACTTGACCAGATGCGCGACATATTGAAGGGCACGGAATCGGAAAATCTGGTATCCAAGGAAATTGAAAAAACGGCCATCTCGATCAAATCGGTTCTCGCCACCTACACCAAAGCCCTGCGTTTCTTAGAGGGACTGAATACGAGTGACGCGCCGAAATTTTCCATCAAGGACTGGATTAAAAATGCAGTCGATCCGGAAACAGCCAACAAAGGCTGGTTGTTTATCACCTCGCGTTCAAAATACCACAAGGAAATTAAACCCCTTATCTCCCTTTGGTTAGGGCTAGCCATGCAAGGCATTCAATCGTTAAAGCCGAATTCAAACCAGCGAATATGGCTGGTGATGGATGAATTGGCGAGTCTGCATCGACTGGAAATGTTATCCGATACGCTGGCTGATATTCGTAAATTTGGCGGGTGTGTTGCCATTGGTATTCAGTCCATATCCCAGCTTGAATTTTTGTACGGCAATCATGAAGCGCATGCCATCACTGATTTGCTCAATACCAGCTTGTATTTTCGTAGCCCTAAAAGTCGCGTGGCAAAATGGGTGTCTGAGGATTTAGGCGAACAGGTGATTGAAGAGGTGCGCGAGAGCCAGTCGTATGGTCCGAATTCACTGCGGGACGGAAACACGATTGCGACACAACGTGTGGTGCGCAAAACAGTGGATGCCGGAACCATCATGACGATGGAAGATTTGGAGTGCTTTGTGCGGGTGATTGGGAATCATCCCATTGCACGCATGAAATCGGACTATCTGGAACGTACGCCGCACATGGAAGCGTTGATCGAACGTGTGATTGATTTTGATGCGTTGGAGAAAATTAATCGGGATGCCATGTGCGTACAAAATAATCCTGAGGTAGATCCTGACGTTAAAAAACTGCGTTCCATGGATGAAGCAGCCTTTCGGGCTGGTGAAGATGCGGATGTGTTGGACAAAGATAAATCTGTCAATCGATTTGCCAGTATTGATGTATTGGAAGGCATTTTAGAACAAGACGAGGCCTGCGTTTAAGCGTAAGCGATCCACCACCCAAGGAATAACATGATAACCATTAAGCCCGTTACCGATGCCGCCCATGCTGGCAAATATTACAGTGCAAAAGATAATTATTACCTGAGTGATATTGAGACGCTGGACAAGTCTACCGGATGGTATGGGGAAGGGGCTGCTGATTTAAACCTGTCAGGGCAGGTCAGCCCTGATGTATTTTTACAACTGCTACAAGGGCGCATGCCCTCTGGCCAACAATTGGGGCGGGTTACTCAAAACGAGGAGGTCGAGCATCGGCCGGCAACGGATATCACGTTATCCGCGCCAAAGTCGGTATCACTTTTGGCTCTCGTAGGCGGGGATGCGCGTTTGTTGGAAGCGCACAATCAAGCGGTGCGTGACACGCTGGATGTGATTGAAAGCATGGCCAGTGAGGCACGGATAACAACAGGTGGGGAGACCCGTTTTGAAAAAACGGGCAATCTGGTTATTTCAACGTTTCAGCACACAACGTCCCGTGAACTGGATCCGCAATTGCATGATCACTGCCTTATCATGAACATGACAAAACGTTCAGATGGTTTATGGCGTTCGCTGTCCTCCAGATCAAAGCAGGACAAGGACAACCCTGACAATGGTTTTAGGGAAATCATATACCGAAACCAGCACTATTTTGGTCTGGTGTACATGTCATCACTGGCCAAAGGGACGTGTGATCTGGGGTATGGAATTGAGATTAAAGACCGTTTTGGTAATTTTGAAATCACGGGTGTGCCGCAGAATTATATTGAAAAAATCTCCCAACGCCGCCAACAAATTTTGAATGATATGGATAAAAAAGGATTAACCGGTGCGAAAGCCGCCGAAAAATCCAATGTACTCTCCCGGCGTCCAAAAGAATCCGTTGACAGTCAATCTCTTGGCAACTACTGGAAGGCCGATGCCAAAGCGCAGGGCGTTGATTTGGATGGGCTGATTGAACAATCGAAAACGCGCGGGGAGGGGGTTATAAAGCCCCTGGATGGGATAATGATTTCAGGGTGCGCCGTCGAGGCAGTCAATGATGCTCTGGAGCACATGTCTCCATACCGAACTAAAATAAAGCACGCCGATTTAGTGCGAACAGCTTTTGTGTTTTCAACAGGCACCGTCCATCACGAGGAGATTGAAGCCGAGATTGCCACCCGGTTTAATGAAAAAAAAATAATGGGTGTGGAGTCTGATTATTACACCACCCATGATTTATTACAGCAGGAAAAAAATTTTGTAACACGGGCTCAAGCCACCGTTGGCGATGGTTTTAGTGTGCAATGCAACTCGTCCGGTGTGGCCGCCAACATGCTGACAGGTAAAGACAGACTGCAATTAATCGATGTGAATGGGCTGACACATGAAAAAAACCTGCTTGAATCACTGGTTCACACGACTGAAGAACAAGGATTGAGAGCTATCGTTTTGCATATTGGTCGTCTTCAAACCAATCGACTGGGCAACAGCATCTCGCGCGATAACTCCACGATATGGAAGTCCGTAAAAAATTTCTTCAAGGCCGATTTAGTGCAAACGGTGGCGGGTTTTAGTGCGCGTTATGACAAGGACAACCCGACCGATTGCATCAAAAATGACGTACTGATCGTGCACGATGCTCAAAAGCTATCGTATCGTGACCTGTCCACCCTTGAACGCCTGACAGCCCGCACAGACAGCAAGCTGGTGTTGTTAAACAACACGCGATCCAGCGAGGGATTTTCAGCAGGCAGTCCGATGAAGGCACTAAAGGATGCAGGATTTAATGCGGCAGTATCCAAAACGCATGAAAAAAACGTGCTGGTGGATATTGTTCAAACCACAAAAGCCCATCTGGATTTGGCCGAACACTTCACCCAATTGCCACAAGACGTGCGCGAGAAAACGCAAGTGTTGGCTTTAACCAATAAGGATTGTGTAAGCATCAACACACACATCCGTGAACAATTACAACGCACAGGCATTTTGTCGATTCAAACCAAAACGGTTAACTGCTTATCCACTCAAATCTTAAGCGACACCCAAAAAAAACATGGCAAATTTTATGACGTAGGTGATCAAGTCACCCTGAATCCATTTGAGCGCGGACAGGAACAGTATCGAATCATTGAAAAAGAGGGCAGCACTCTACTTCTGGCGGATAAATCCGGCGTTAAACAATCCATTGAACTTAAAACAGATAACCCATTCATGGTCACAAAAACACAGACATTGGCCTTGTCTGTTGGTGAGCAATTGGTGACCGAAAAAAATATTCAGTTAGGGCGCATGCGGATTGAACGCGGCGAGGTGTTTTCAGTGGATGCCCTTCGTGACGACGGGGTGGAGTTGAAATACAAAAATGCCAACCTGTATTTTTCCAATCATGAATTGGCCGAGCTGTCCTTGGCATACAGTTATGTCAGAAAACCATCTGCCGTTACAAAAAATGCTGAGTCTGCCTTAATATCCTTAAGCAGTTATCAGCTGAATAAAAACATCTTGGGCGAAATGGCCGACTTCGCGCCTCTTGTCAAAGTGTTCACAGAGGATAAAAACAAAGCCATAGCCCAACTGGACAAAGCACAAATTAACTGGACGATTAGTGAGGTGGCAACGGGCGCGCCATCACGTTTGTATCGGGACATCGCTTTTGCGGGTGACTCATTACACAAAGATCTGGAGGCATTGAGCGCCCTCATGTGTGAAAACATTCACGAGATGGACGCCGCGAAGGTGGCGCAGCTAGCTGTATCTTACACGACGGCCAAATTATCAGAACGCGACGCTGCCTTTGAACACAAGGAACTACTTACGCAAGCCATGTTTTTCGCCCTTGGGAAAACGCGTATGTGCGATATAGAAAAAGCCATTGAGGAAAAGGCCTCCACTGGTGCGATCATTCACGCAGACACCTATTGGATTTCCAAAGAAGCACTCGACATGGAAAAACAAATCATTAGTAACAACATTGAACATCAGGGAAAACTAACCCCCATCAGCAATCACGAACACCTGCTGTCCTTACCATCTACCTTAACCCAAGGACAAAAAGATGCGATAAGTTTAGCACTGACCACTACTGATCGTTTTGTCACGGTCCAAGGGTTGGCAGGCGTTGGCAAAACGACGATGATGCGTCAATTACAAACCATGGCCAATGAAAAGGGTATCAATATGGTGGGTCTTGCGCCGATGCATACGTCCAAAGATGAGATGATTGCCAATGGCATAAACGCCATTACCATCGCTCAATTTCTAACTGACAATACCCATTATTCAGAAAAAACACGATTCATCATCGATGAAGCATCCATGATAGGCAACAGGGATTACCTCAGCTTGCAACAAAAAATAACCAGATTTAATGCGGGAGGGATGTTTGCAGGCGACATGACGCAGTTGCAATCACCATCCAGCGGCATACCCCATGAATTAACCGTCAAAACGGGTTCTCAAAAAATAGCCTACATGAATGAAAACATTCGACAAAAAGACAGTCCAGTCCTCCTAAAGGCCATCATGCACGCATCAAATCGTGAAATAGAAGCATCCTTTGCAACGCTGTCCACCATGGATCCAGAAGCGTTTGTAAAACGGCAAGACGATGCGCCTGCCCACCCCAGTCACGCCGTAATTACCATTGAATGCCAAGATAAAAAAACAAAAAAAATGGATTACAGCCCCATTTATGCCGCCATCGCCACGGATTTTCTAACGCGCATACCGGAACATCAGGAAAAAACCATAGTGATTGCGCACGCGCATGAAGACCGAAAACAAATCAACGCGCTCATTCGGGAGGGCTTGCAAAATCAGGGGGCAATTTCTAAGGATGAGGTCAATTGCTTGAGATTGCCAGCCAAATCGATGACAAAAGCCGAGCTCATGCACGTCAAAAATTATGCAGCGGGCGATGTCTTACGTTTCGATGCTAATTTTTCAGTGGCAGAAAAAGGCGCCTATTTTATCGTGGATACAATCAGTGGGGATAGTAATCACCTGCATTGCACATCCAGCATGGGCGAAAAATTTAAAATTAACCCAGCCACCATCGCTCTAAAATCCAGAATGACGGTTTACACACAAGATAACTGCGAATTGGCCGCGGGCGACAGGATAAGGCTTCGCTTGACCGACAAACCTCGCGGGCATGTGGCAAACAAGGAGTACACGGTTGAGCGCATTGCAGAAGGGGTAGCCCATCTTCAAGGCAGTGATAAAACCAATGCCATGACTCTGCAATTAAATGACAAGAAAGATTGCCATTGGGACTATGCCTACAGCCGGACAGCCTTTGGTGCACAATCGGCTACCGTAACGTTTGTGCTGGCGCTGGAGCTGGCCAAACGCCAAAAAGCGACCACACACCGGTCGCACGAAATTGATGTCACAAGGCCACGTTATCAGGCTACGGTTTACACAGAAGACACACCAAAACTGGTGTCACGCATGTCAGAATTAAAAGGCGACAAGCTCTCGGCGTACCAATTGTGGTTAAAGAATGTGCTACCCAAACCAGCCTTGGCGACCAAAGAGCCAACAGTAACACGCAATGAAAAACAGGCACCTGCCAAATCCATCAAAATAACACCACAAGCACTGAGCAGTCAGGAGATCAACGACGCGCTGGTTGTGCAGATAGAGCCCCTAGCAGAGCGTTTGCTAGGCACGCCTAACCGCATGTCAACCGCTAATAATTTGCGTTTTGGCGCCAAAGGCAGTTTAAGTATTAACGCTGTAAATGGATTATGGAATAATTTTGAAACCGGAGAAAAGGGCAATGCCTTGCAGTTGATTGCAGTCCAGATGGGGTTTAGTGATTTCAAGGATACTCTTAACTATGCCAAGGATTTCTTGAACTGTCCTGACACCGTGAGTCATGGAAAAATTCAAAATAAAACAAACGCTAAAGAAACCAAAGTCAGCACAAACACAAAAGCGTATGCGAAAAAATTATATGATACTAGTGAGCCCATTAAAGGAACGTTGGCTGAGCGCTATTTGAAGGATTACAGAAAAATACTTAACTACAAAGAGGCCGATCTGCGCTTTGTTCCGGAAATAAGTACTTGGCATGGTGATAAAAAAACGAAGGTTCCCGCACTATTGTGTGTTGTAAAAGACAGTAATGGCGAGTTCAACCACGTGCACGTGATACGCCTAAATCCGATCACAGGCGATAAAGACGTGGCATCAAATACAGAAAAACAAACCTATGGGGCAATGAATGGTTGTCCAATTGAATTGAATAAAAAATCAAACAGTCAAACAACCTATGTGGCTGAGGGTGTTGAAACAGGATTAAGTGTTTTAGCAGGCGATCCAAATGCCAATGTATTGGCTATAACGGGGAAAGAAAGTTTCAAGAACATTGATTTATCGAGATTAAGCAACAAGGTTGTTTTGTGTCTTGATAATGATGGTGAAGCTACTTTCAAAACATCCATTATTGAAAAAGCGGTGTTTAGGTTGATCGAGGCAGGGAAATCCGTTGCATTGATGATTCCTAAAAAAACAGGCGATGATTTTAATGATGTGTTAAAGCGAGATGGCGCTTCTGCAATCAGGCAACACATGGAAAATTCGGTTGATGCTAAATCAATTTTCATTCATTCAACTGAAAAACAAATCGATAAGAATGAATTACAAGAAAATAATTCGTTGATAAAGAAATTATTGGCAATTGAAAATAATCAGATTGCCGGATTTAAGTCAATGGCGTCTGTTCATGATAGTCATTTAAAAAATATATCAACCTTACAAAAAAATCATGATTATTCGCTATCAAATAAAATTAATTACAATGTTGATCTTTCAAAAACGAATCATCATAAGATAATGGAAAAAGAAATTTAAACTGATAATTTTCCATCCATAAAAGATTTAGCCATGTTTTCAATAACGGTAATGGCTGTCTTTTCATCGTATGTTTTTAAGCGAGATTTATCTTTAATAAAAACATGCCCAAGCATTTCCTTTAGTAAATAATTATTCTCCATGGCTTTATTTAATAACTCAGATAATATTGGATCCATACTATTGCCATCATCGTTTTTATTCGATGCCAGATGAACCCTTAGGCCAAGATCGAGAAGTTTCAACGCCACAAGATCGATTTCAATTTTGTCATGTTTAGCAATTTCAGAAATATCGTTATAAACATTTCTGCCTATATCGAGAGTTATTTCCATAATGTTTTATCCTTAGTAATTGGGGTTGATCGAATGCCAATGCTATTCATTGAATACCGAACTTGGTTATACTGAATGTCCTGGAAGTCGCCACATGTTTTATTAAGATAGTCAACCGCCTGATTTCTGACTTGTGTTAATTTTTCTTTTGGCAGTTCTTCCGTTGCCAGCAATGTTTGCATTCTTGAAAGATACATTAAATTAGGAATGGCAATGTGCATATGTTCAATCATTCGTTTCATGTCATTGTTCATTTCGTCATGTTTTTTACTGATGTCAACTTGATTTAACTGGCACCACTTTATAAGTGCTTTCATCGCTTTTCCCAAAGACAATTCGTTGGATTCTCCTTTGTGAATTTTATTTGTGGCAGCAATGCCTGCCAAATAATCCAGTTCATTTTGAGATAATCTCGCTGCTACGGTGATCATATTTTCCTCTTTATGTCTTGTTGGTGTTCTTTTGTTTAGTTAACCAATGTTAACCCTGTACAACATTGGCTAACATTTTGTTTACTATTGTTAACTGAGTTTACATTGGTTAATAATATTTATTTATAATTGTTAAATCAATAGTATAGGATAATTCGTAAGTTTACAAATGTTTACTGAATATTAGCGCTCATGAAAAGATCGATTTTTTATTGGTTTTATGAAAAAACGGACTTTCGTTAAAAACGCTATTCTTTTCAAATGGTTAGATCTGGGTTTTTGCAATATTTTCATTGCGTGGTGTGTGGTTCCTTTTTATTTGATGCTGCTTCATTTATGTTGTCTTGTTTTTGGTTTTTTCTATTTTTTGGGTAGTTGTCTTTTTTCTTGAGCGCGATTTATTGCGTGTTTGTGATTTTGTTGTTTTTACCTTTTATTTCTCGGTTATTATTGATTGATGGTTTTTATTGAAGTTGGTTTTGGTGTTGCCTTTATTTTAAGATGTGATTAATTCATTGGAACCTATCGTGGGTGTATGTTAGAATTGATTTAATTTTAATTAAATCAGGATTGCATCATGGCTAAAATCAAGAAAACGTTATCGGCAAAAGAAATGGAATTGCAACAAATCATTATTGACACGAAGGCAAAACTTAAAAAGTTACAGGGTAAGCAAAAAATTGAAATTGGCGAGCTGGCTTGTACCCATGGTTTGCATGCGTTCGATTTAAGTGTATTGGATGATGCCTTTAAAAAATTAGCTGACGAATTAAATAAGTAATATAATTTATTAGGATAAAATTTATGGCCGCAAGTATAAAACTAAAACATTTGTTTCATCCGGTTTTCGTTATATTTATAACGTGTGCTTTGTTCGCAACAGATTATTTTAAAATAAGTCCTGATTGGATTGAATTGCACTCGGATCCTGTTTTTTGGACTTTTGCTATTTACTGGACTATCGCATTGGTTTTATTTAAAAGTGATATTAAGAAAAATAATGCCAGCAATGATTCTAATTTCGTGAAATACGATAACAGATAAAAAACAAACGTGGATCTATATTTATGACAAAAAAACAACTCCACAATCCACACGATAAACTTTTCCGCGCTTCGATGCAGTACCCTCAAGTGGCGCGTGAATTTTTAGAATTGCATCTACCTGTGTCAATTAAAAAATACTTGGATTTTAATAGCATTGTCACGTGCCCTAATTCCTTTATTGATAAAGATCTGAAGTTGCTACAATCAGACGTTTTATTAAAAGCCATGGTCTTGAATCAAGAAACCTATTTTTACATTCTTGCCGAACATCAAAAGAAACCTGATCAATTAATGGCTTTTCGTTTGATGGAATACATGATCAAAATTTGGGATTTGCACATTAAAGAAAAGGGAAAAAAACATGCAATCCCGTTTCCTGTCATCGTTCCGCTGGTCTTTTTCACAGGCGCTGGTCGCTATAATGCACCCATGACATTATGGGCGCTATTTGGAGATCACGCCGAAAGCATGCGTCGTATTTTACAGTCACCATATCTATTGATCGATGCAAACACCATTCCTGAAGAGCAATTAACGTCTCGTATGTGGTCAGGCACCATGGAATTCATCATGAGAAACCGTTTTAAACAACATCCTGATGAAGAAATTCAAAAAATAGCAGGTAATTTAAATCATCTGATACATGAAAAAGATCGTCAACTTGTGTTAGAATTACTATCATACATCGTAGATATTGATGACGAACATCGTACTATTCAGGATTTCATCGGTATCATTCATGATTTATCGCCTGATGTGGAGGAAGAGATTATGGGACTAGCTGCAAAAATAAAAGACGAAGGTAAGATCGAGAGTAAGATCGAAATCGCACGGAGTATGCTTTCAGACGGTGTTGAGCCAGTATTTGTTGCAAAACATACGGGATTATCCTTGACAAAAATTCAAGGATTAAAGAAAAAATTGTGATGGTTTCAAATAAATCATCACATAAGATCACCCGTGGTCCCTCACTGTAGCCATGATTTAGAGGGAGGAAGATATTATGACAATGGCCGAACAAATTCGACAAAAAGGTATGCGCCAAGAAAAGATATTAGTTGCACATAAGCTTCTTAAAAAAATGTATGATGTAACGCTTGTTGCAGAAATTACCGATCTGCCTGTATCTGAATTAGAGAAGATCAAGAAAACACTACATTAATGCGGTTGTTTTTAATTACATGGATTTGCGGATCGAATTGCAAAATCAACGAGATATGATATATGTCAGATGTTATGATTATCCAAAAGAGTGGGCATGACCAGTTTACAGTGATTAACCAGTGCTTTCAAAAGAACTTCTCTGATATTACGCAAGACTCAAACAATCACGTTATCATACGTTGTCTAAATCAGTTCAAAGAAGAGCTTTTAAACAATGACTTCATTTCATACGAAATCGAAGACGATGAAATCACCCACAGCGATAAAATTCAGTTTGACCTAAAGCTTTACCATCAATACCCACAGGACTTGGCTCGGTTCGTATCCTCCCAATTTGGAACAGCGCATGCTTTTGTATGCAATCGACAATCATTTGATGGGATCATTTTTGTAGGTCAACAAAACAACCTCTATATAACACAGCTTGTGTTCGAGTATTTAGAAAATATTGCATCAAACATCTATACCAGTTATTTCCAAAAGTTGAAACGATACAAAAAACAAGAAACCAAAGAGGACAAAGCGCGCGATCATATGGAAGATTGGCTTGATGATCTTAAATATTTTGCTCGTGAAGCGCGTTTTTTTGATATCAGTGACGAAGAACTTTTTAGTCTCTATGCCAAACAACATTTTAAAACAACAGGTCAGGAGCACAATGCATGGCAAAATGTGGCTAAATTATTGAAGCCCATTATCAACAACATGAAAGACGATTCAATTTCCTTCGGTGAATTAAGAGATAGAATTAATAAGCATCATCCTGAAGATGAGGTTAACAAAATCATGCAAGAGGCTCATGACTTTAATGACAAAGATTTGATCTTATCCTTCAGTAAAAATTATTTTGATGATGATGAGCTTTTTTGGGACGAAGAAGAATAGCATGACCAATCAACAGAAGTGCACACAATGAGCCACCTGATTAATATTTCCCGCTCAAAATAAAACACATCTTATTATAGACAATTAAATGCCTCTTCAATGCTGGTGCGGGTTCTCGAGAATAGGCCACTTACCGGTGTCGAAAAAACATCTTGAACTAGTTATGGATAAATGACTCGGAAATTATGGCTTATCAAAAGCATATTTAAATGAATGTTGTAAAAATACTGTTTTGTTCTGAATAGCTTCAGCAAACCTTGATGATAAAAGCATACTGTAAAGACCTTGACGAAATCTTCCATCTTTATTAACAATTATTTGTTCACGTTCAGTTAAAAAATTAATAGGCGCATCTTTTTCTATAAGCCCATTTTTTTTCTTGAAATAATTAATTGCTTGAACTAAATTGTTGTCCGAATGCTCTTCATCTAACTCAAATACTTTTAATACATCAAGTACACCATCCTTTTTTGCTTGCTCATATTGTTTTTCAAGCGAGTCGCAGAATAAAGCATATTCAACATCATCATATTGCTGGTCATCGTCACTATCGAAATTATTTCGTTTTGTTGTCATTGAGCACCTCTCGCTTGATATCCTCCCCTCTCTAAAGGAAGGATGTCAATGTAATCAACCTGATCCAACATCGGAGCTTGATAATCAATCATGTCGTTTTCTTATTCGTAGTTTAAGCTGGGGTGTTCTGTCCGTTTTTGGCAGCAACCATACATCTCTTTTTCAGATGTTTAATTTCAGCCTCGGCATTCAGTAAATTAGCTTTTAAGACAGACAATTCATCACGCAACTTGTTCACCTGTTTGTTACCAATGCATTTAGAAATAACCACCGAAGTTGTGGCTACGACTATAGTATACCCTGTCACCATTATTTCCAGCTCAAACATAACATCACTCCTTCTTAAGGTCGCCTACAGCCACCATAAAGACAGCCGGATCATAACTAAATCAGGTGCTCTTGTCGAGATAGAGCCAGCAAATCTTTTATTAACAAATGAATGAACATGCCCGTTAACCTATACATCAACAGTGGATTTTTTCTTCAGTGTCAATGTTCTTTTCGTACACACCACTTCAGGCACATCATTCACGACAGGTATTGTTTGTATGGTCTCCGCCGCCATTTTTTCCTTCACAGATTTTTGAACCAGTTTTACCTGCCTAGCTGCTTCGTTCCACTTTTTTTGACGCAAGCTTACAGTGTCTCTGGCCAATGCAGCCGCCTCATGGGTTACATCCCCGCTCGGAAGCCCTTGCAAATCAAAGCGATCCACACCCGCTTTCATGCATCGCAGGTAAATGTTGGAACGCACATAATGTCCTATGGCCGCACTCACCCATTTTTCTTCAGGCATGCCGTCAAGGCCAGTGCTCGTGATATCTTCTTTTATGCCAATTTTCAACGGTTTGACATGGGATGAAAACAACAATGGAAATGCATTGCGCAACCACAACATGGCCTGAGTTCTATTGGTGTTCCAAGCTAGATCGGTTTGTTTGCTCATCGTGTTAAATCCTATCGAATGTCAGAGATTATATTTCCCCAGTGTTCCATAAATTTTTTCACCAATCAATAACCTGCTCAAGTACTCATGAAGAGCAATCCAGTCAGGCTATGACAAACCAAGACCAGCAATTTGATTTCATCATGTGACGACCTCCTGTAATAATTTATACACCGTCGATCGCCCAATACCAGCCTGCTTAGAAATCTCGGTTGCACCCATTCCGGTGGCGCGAAGTGACATTATTACTTCTCTATCTATTGTGCGCTTGCGACCAAATTTGATGCCCTTCGCCTTGGCATCGATCCGACCTTCGTTGGTTCGCTCAAGAATACGATAGCGTTCCGCCTGTGCTACTGCCGACAAAATAGTCACAACCATACGTCCTATGGTGCCTTCCGTGCTAATGCCATCATCAATAAAACGAATAGAAACACCCAGCGCATCAAATTCATTGATCAGTTGGATCATATCAGCGGTATCTCGCCCAAGACGATCCAGTTTCTTAACCAAAATCAAATCACCCTCTTCGACTTTCAGACGTAATAATTTTAGTCCATCTCGATCAGCATTGCTGCCAGTGGCAATATCCGTAAAAATCCGGTTGTCTTGAACGCCAGCATCTCTCAGAGCACTGATCTGAATATCGAGTGATTGTTGGCTGGTTGAAACGCGGGCATATCCGAATAGTCGCATGGGTCTAAAGTGCCTCCTAAATCGATTAATAGAACGATCGTCTGCTAACTACGTAAAATACGACTTTGTAGACATTGTATTACGGGCTGATTTTTGCGTCCATCAATTTATAACATTGGAGACAACTTGATGTATCAGAATAGTATCGTTACAATATACTATAATGATACAATTTTGTTACAGTAACTAAAGGGTCACATCATCATGTCTCAAATCACCTATCAAGCCGTTGCTAAAATCTGCAATCAATTACGGATGACCGGGGATAAACCTTCGGCACGAAAAATAAGAGAAAAAATTGGTGGTTCATTCACAACCATTACCGAACACTTAAAAAAATGGCGCATTGAAACGCAACTGTCTGAATCATCTGATATGGCTATTTCAGTGGAATTGCAAAAAGCCATTCTTGCTGAATTTTCTCAGGTAGCCTCTCAAGTAAAGTGCTTTCTTCAAGCAACAGTCGATGAAAAAGAACTGGATTTGCAAGAAACACGTGAGGCATTAACTGAATGTGAACATAAATACAAACAACAAGAACTAAAACTCAGTGACATAAAAATCAAGCTACACAACGATAGCCTTGAATTTGAAAAAAAATTAGCGGCCTGTGAATCAACCGTATCTTTTTTAAAAGACCGCGAAACGGATCTACAAAATAAACTGACGGCATTTTCCGAAAAATCACATCAAGCAGAACTTAAAACCGCTATTGCCGATACTAAGGCTGCAAATTTTCAAAATAGAATTAAAGAGCTAGAACTTCAGCTAAAAAAAATCAATGACACCCATTAAGGCGTATACCAAACAGTGGACATCCTGTAATGCAACCTTGGTTCACCACCCCGCCATTTTTTCATATACTGGATTTTACACCCAGAGAAACCCGGCATGCCATACGGTTTGAAAAAGACACTCGTTATTACGTCATGCATCTGGAAAAAGACTTGTTGGATGATTGGATCATCAAAGTCATCAACGGACGCATCCAAACCAAACTGGGGCAACTACGCACGCTAGCCTTTCCTTGTTTTGCTGATGCGTTCGTTGCGATGTGCGACATGACAGGTGTTCGTCTGAAACGGGGTTATCGGTTGAAAACATGGCAAAGCGATGATATCTCATTACTGCAGTTTTTTACCTTTGCGCCAATCAACACCAACCCAACCAC
>Ga0206878_10251_pt1 | contig 20187 bp, 23 predicted proteins | sample Alteio_BWOrgCont_8_FD_152621 | JGI IMG/M metagenome (GOLD analysis project Ga0206878, IMG submission 152621) | Enriched cells from forest soil in Barre Woods Harvard Forest LTER site, Petersham, Massachusetts, United States -... | ecosystem: Environmental > Terrestrial > Soil > Temperate forest >... | reverse complement strand
TCTCCTATACAGGGAATTGCACAATATATCCACCACCGTTCGCAACGCTGCTGCCGGCGCAAAGAAATTGCAATAACTTTATATTTTATAAATAGTTACACAATAACTGATTTGCCGCCGACAGCGTAAGCGATGGTTTTAAGCGGCATAAAAAGGCGGTGCACAATAGTAAGTGCGATGCCAAAAAGCAGGAGCGCATTGGCTTGATGCAATGAGGCCAGCGGCACAGGCACGACAAAGAGCAATGTCAGTACGCCCAGCAAAAACTGTATTACGAAAATAGAAAAGAGAATGGGCAGAAGATGGGCAATATGCGGATTATTGCGCCCTGTCAGCCAGAACAGCGGAATTGCTACCGTAAGGCAATACGCCATCATGCGGTGGATAAACTGGATAGTAGTGACATCCTCAAACAGGTTTTTATACCAGCTGTCCTGTGTCCAAAGGCCCTCCGGAATCCATTGGCCGTCCATCAGCGGAAAAGTATTATAAATAAGACCGGCATGCAGCCCGGCAACAAATGCGCCTCGGATGCGCTGCTTAATGATTTTTCGATTTATGTGCAGCCGATTAATTACCCGACTGTGCCGCGCGGTAGCGAACGCCTGCGCTTAACACCCAGCCCGTTGCATACGGATGCGATGATTGACGGGCTGGCCGCTGCGCTAACGCAGGTCTTCGACCGGCTTTCCATCCGCAAGGCCGCCTAAGACAGCGCTTTCTTCTTAAGCCGGATTTCTTGCGCAAGCTTTTCAAGATATCCCAGTCGAATCGTGAGCTCTGCTGCGCGTGGAAGGTCCGGGCCCACAAAAGCCTTGCTCAAGGAGTGCTGGGTTTTTGAAATATCTTGTTCTGTGCGCTGAGTAAGTATGTCAAATGCCAGCTTTGTCGAGGTTTCGCTGAGGACTTCCCGCAGCTCCATGATTTCCACAAGCAGCGCTTGCGATGGTTTCACTGAATCCTGCTCACCCCCCACATGGATATTCTTTAAGCCGAGCAGATGCTGTGCGCGCTGCAACGGCGACTTGAGCGCTTCGTATGCCTGATTGGCAGTCATCGATGCTTGCAGCGCCCTTTGGCGCTCAGCAGGAAGTTTGCCAAGCATACGGTCAGGATGAAACTGGCGCTGCAATTCAAAATAGCGTTTCTCAAGTGCCGCCAGATCCAGATCAAACGATGGGGATAAATTAAAGACGGAGTAAAAATCCTGCGTCATACATGGAACGATTCACCGCAGCCGCATCTGCCCTTTTCATTGGGATTGCGGAAGGTGAAGCCGCTCTTGAGCTTCTCTTCGATATAATCCATCTCAGTGCCCACCAGGAACATGACGGCCTTGGGATCGATAAAGAGCTTGAATGCGCCGGCATCGATGACTTCGTCGAATTTGCCGGCTTCGTCAGCATATTCCACGGTATAGGAAAGGCCCGAGCATCCCTTGGTGCGAATACCCACGCGCACGCCGGCAGCAGGTTTGCCGCGCGCGGCAAGCAGGCCCATGATGCGGGTGGAGGCGGCAGCGGTGATATTGATCAGGTTGGCCATGGCAATACCCTAACTTGCCTGTTTGATATCCTGCGCGTGCTTGGCTTTGTAATCAGCGATAGCGGCCTTGATGGCATCTTCCGCCAGCACGGAGCAGTGGATTTTCACGGGCGGCAATGCCAGATGTTCGGCAATTTCGGTGTTCTTGAGTTTCATCGCCTCGTCAATCGACTTACCCTTCACCCATTCGGTCACAAGCGAGCTCGATGCAATGGCCGAGCCGCAACCGAAAGTTTTGAATTTTGCATCCTCGATGACGCCCGAAGCGTTTACCTTGATCTGCAGCTTCATCACGTCGCCGCAGGCGGGAGCGCCCACCAGACCGGTGCCTACGGAATCGTCATTTTTATCCAGCGCGCCTACATTGCGCGGGTTTTCATAATGATCGAGAACTTTTTCGCTGTATGCCATGTCTTAAACTCCTAGTGTCCGGCCCATTCTATCTTGCTTAAATCCACGCCTTCCTGCACCATTTCCCAAAGCGGGCTCATTTCGCGCAGGCGCTTGATACTGCCGGTAACAAGCTGAATCGTGAAGTCGATTTCCTCTTCGGTGGTAAAACGCCCAATGCCAAAGCGGATGGAAGTGTGTGCGAGCTCTTCATTGACGCCTAGCGCGCGCAGCACGTAGGACGGCTCAAGCGACGCCGAGGTGCAGGCCGAACCCGAAGATACGGCGAGGTCTTTAATCGCCATGATCATCGATTCACCTTCGATATAGGCAAAACTCAGATTGATGTTACCGGGGTAACGTTTTTCGCGGTCGCCGTTGAGATACACATCCGGCACTTCTTCCATTACCGCCTTGAGGAATTTATTGCTCAGACGACGGATATGCTCGAGGTCCTTGCCCATCTCGCTGCGGGCAATCGCAGCAGCCTCACCAAACCCGACGCACAGCGGCGTAGAGAGTGTGCCCGAACGCATACCACGTTCCTGACCGCCACCATTGATAAGCGGCTCCAGGCGCACACGCGGGCGTCGGCGGACATACAGCGCGCCGATACCCTTGGGGCCATAAATTTTGTGAGCAGAAATGCTCATGAGGTCGATATTCATCGCTTCGACATCGAGCGGGATCTTGCCAAATGCCTGTGCGGCGTCGGTATGGAAAAATACGCCCTTGTCGCGGCAGATGCGGCCGATTTCTTCGAGCGGCTGGATAACGCCGATCTCATTATTCACCGCCATAACGGAAACAACGAGCGTGCTGTCCTTGATGGCGGCGCGCAAGACATCAAGATCAAGAATGCCGTTTTTCTGCACCGGCAGATAGGTAAGCTCAAAGCCTTCCTGTTCAAGGTGGCGGCAGGAATCGAGCACACATTTATGCTCAGTGACCACGGTAATAATGTGCTTTTTCTTATCCTTGTAGAAATGGGCAAGACCCTTGAGCGCAAGGTTGTTCGACTCGGTAGCGCCGGAGGTAAACACGATTTCCTTTTCGCTCGCATGGATGAACGAAGCAATCTGGCCGCGTGAAATCTCCACGGCTTCTTCCGCTTCCCAGCCGTACGCATGGCTGCGTGAATGCGGGTTGCCAAACTTCCCCTGGAAATAAGGCAGCATTTTGTCGAGCACGCGCGGATCCATCGGCGTTGTCGCCTGATAATCAAGGTAAACCGGCAGCTTCAAATTTATATTGTTATTCATAACCTTCACTTCTTGAAGCAGAGTATAGTATAACCTAGTATTTTTATCAACTATTAGTCCTGTGCTTGGTATACAAAAAATGAGGGGTTTTTCAATACTTAACTTAAAGCGCGTGGCGATGGGAAAAGAGCTTATTCCACTGCGCCGACACTGCCTCCACGTCTTGCAGGCTCGTGTTCCAGCCTGCACTGATGCGAATGGCGGTGCTCGCCACGTCATCGCTTATCTGCATTGCACGCAGCACATGGGAAGGTTCAATCCTGCCGGAAGAACATGCGGAACCGGCGCTCACAGCGATTCCTGCGAGATCAAAACTGATAAGCTGCGCTTCGGCGTTAAAGCCCGGCATGCTAATGCAGGTCGTGTTGGGAAGGCGTGCGGCAGACTTGCCGATAACCGCGGCTTTCTCCAATACACTGTCTTCAAACTTATTGAGCCATTTTCGCAATGTTTGCATCTGTGATAAATCTATCAGCTCGCAGGCACGCGCAAACCCGGCAATGGCTGGCACATTTTCGGTGCCTGCGCGTCTGCCCAGTTCCTGTCCGCCGCCGCTAAAGAATGCGGGCAGAGCCACACCATTCTTGATAATCAGCGCGGCAGCGCCCACGGGCCCACCCATTTTATGAGCGGAAATACTCATGAGGTCGCAGCCCAGCAGGGAGAAATCGACAGGGATTTTCCCCAGCGCCTGAATAGCATCGCAGTGAAGCAAGCCACCTTTTGTATGGACAATATCAGCAATGTCGCGAATCGGTTGAATCACACCCGTTTCATTATTGGCAAGCATGACGCTCACCAGAAATTTTTCTTTAGATGGTAAAAACTTTTTAAGCGCTTCACAGTCCAGCACCCCGTCATGTGTTACCGGAATAAATTGCACCGCAGAATTTTTTGCAGGCTTATGGACCGAAGAATGTTCGATAGAAGAAACAATCAGCTTGTGATCGCTTACACTTTTTAGCGCCCAATTATTGGCTTCGGTGCCCGACGCGGTAAATACCACTTCGGCAGGAAAAGCGCTTACCGCAACGGCAACGGCCGCGCGCGCCTCCTCAATAATCATTTTTGCCTGCCTGCCATACGCATGCACGGAGGAAGCGTTTAGCGGAAGGCCTTCAAGCGCATGCATGCGGAAAACAACCTCCGGCCGCACAGGCGCGGTGGCGTTATAGTCGAGGTAATGTTTCATTTACACCTTGGAGAACAGATCGCCAAAATCAAGCTGACCTGGCAGCACTTCCAGCACGGCAGGCTTTTTCGGCCTGCTGGGGACTTCCTGCTTGATCTTGATCACTTTTTCTTTAGGCGCAGTTGCTTGCACAGAGCCAGAAGTTTTCAACAGTGCAACCCAGGATTCGCTGTAGGCCGAAGGACGTTTGTCATCATCTGAGAGAGCGCCGACGGCATAATGACCACGGATAATCGCCTGCATCTGGCGGGCGCGAAGTTCGCCGAGTTTGGCATCCCCCGATTGTTTCTGCCACAGTTCCTTGAGTTTCTGCAGTAGCGTCTCATCGGTATCGCGGATGATTTTAGCATAGGCTTCGTGCGTACAGGCATGGCCGATAAACGCTGCCCACACCGCCATACGCTTGTTAGTGCAGATCTTGTCGCTGGTAAGTGTCTTTAAAATGCTCTCAATAAGCGCATAGGCCTCGCTCGTTTCCTTTTGCTTGGCGGCGAGCGCTTCTTGCCAGGCTTGGGTATATTCCTGGGCGATGAAGCCGAGCGTCTCAAGCATCATCTTTTCCTTCGAGGTGAAGTAGAAATTAACGATGCCGCGCGACATGTCTGCGCCTTTGGAGACATGCGCGATAGTAGTATCGGTAAGTCCGCGCCGCGCAATCGAAGCCATATTGGCTTCCATGAGTTGCTGCTTGCGCTTATCTTTTACATTAACCCTGGGCATCTGAGCTCTCCTCTTTTACAAAGACTTTTTGCTCGCTTGCGACCCCACTTTCTCTAAGATTAGCTTGCTTCGACTTTTTGTGCAACCGTATATTTTATTTTGCTTTTTGGCTCTTTACTGGCTTGCGGTACAACTTATCCACATCCGTCTTGGTGAAGACTTCTTTTTTATTGCAGAACTGGCAGTCGATGGTGAGTTTGCCATCACTGAGCATTGTGGATAATTCTTTCTTGGGAATCGATTTCAGCACTGATTTGACGCGCTCGCGCGAGCAGCGGCAGCCGCTTTTTAAGGGCTGAAGTTTATAGACCCATACGCCATCTTGGTTAAAAAGGCGATACAGCAGGTTCTGCGGGGTGACATGGTGGCTGAGCATCTCTTCATCTTTCAGCGTACGCATAAAAAGCTGGGTGCGGTTCCAGAGCTCGTCTTGTTCCTCGGAGCTCATCTCCATTTCGTGGCCTCCCTCGCTTGGCATACGCTCAATAATAATGCCACCTGCCCGCCAGGCTTTATGGTATTTATCCGGTGCGCGCACCGCGACATGCACTGCAATTTCCGCTTGCTGAGATTGGAAAAAATACCCCTTAAAGGCCTCACTCAGCGTATTACCGCTTAGCTCAACTATGCCCTGATAGCGCTGGTTGCTTTCGCCCCCTTGATCAAGCGTCACCGCCAGATAGCTCTTGCCAAGTATCTTTGATAAGTCCGCCGCCTTGCTGCCAAGTTTCTTGAGCGCTGCTTTATCCACTTCGGCATAACCGCGAATAGTGCCGCCTGCCATCACGTCCACCACTATAAAACGCACCGCACCGTCTCCCTTCGCCTGAACGGTAAGAATGCCGCCATCGGAAAGTGTCGCGGAAAGCAGCGAAGCAAGCACAATCTGTTCTGCCAAATGCAGGGAGACTGCCTCAGGATAGTTATGCGCGCTGAGAATATCATTTACCGATTTCTCAAGCCGCACCAGTCGTCCGCGTATGGCTGAACGATCAATCAGGAATGGCTGAATGAAATCGCTGTAGCTCTTCTCAGGTGCAGTTTTTGAGGGTTTGCGGGGCATGGCGCAGCCTTATAAAGAACTCGCAGATAGTTGTCACTTCGTAAGTGCAGACGTTATTCTATTTCAGCATTGCTGCTGTTTTTAAGGCTCCGGCGGCGGCGTTCCGCCTCACGGTACCCCGGCAGACGGTATATCTTTCCCCTGCTGTGCGTATCGGCTAAGTCGGCCATTTCTCTCAGCGTTTTGCAATCAAACAACGGTGGCAGCAGCTTAAGCTTTTCAAAGCCCAGCTGGGTTAAGTCGCCCCTTTCAAAATTAGACAGGGAGGAAATATGTACGTCAATTTCTTCGGCTATTTCCCCCTGGCTTAAATTATATTGCGGTCTCAGGTATTTAAGCGCACGTGAAATTACTTCCTTGTCGCAATAAATACCCTCCCACGGCAGCGCATTGGCCTTATCTATCATCTCCGCAAGCGACTTGCAGGCAAACACGCCAGGCAATTTGTCTATTTTATCTTTGCCCAGCGAACGTTTTCCGTCCTCAAAGGCGCGCACCTGCTCTCTGTTAGAGCCTATTCGCCGTGCTACATAGGCCTGGGTTAAACCTTTATCTTCGCGCAGGTAACGTAGCGCCAGACCAATAGCCTCATAATCATAGATCTCGGGAAACGGTAGTTTCTCCGCCTTTTTAATCATGGCACTGATAGATGCGCATTTGAAAATAAGGGGTAGTTCTTTAATTTTATCGAGCCCAATTGCGTGTTCGTTGCCGTTTTCGAACTCCCAAAGCCCTTCTTTACGGATATGCAGCCTGCCTGCGACCTTTGCCATAGGCATTCCAGCATCCTCACGCAGATAGCGCAGTGCAATGGCAACACCCAACCTGTCAATATCATCGGATGGGGCTTTGGGCTTGGACATGGCAGCAGTGATTCGCTATTATTGAATAGATATATAATAGCTCTAAATAATTAATAAATCCTTATGATTCGCCAGTTTGAGCTGCTAGAACGCGTGAAAGCCTATGATCCCGATGCCGATGAGGATCTGCTCAATCGCGCCTATGTTTTTGCGATGAAGGCACATGGCAGCCAAAAGCGCGCCTCGGGTGACCCCTATTTTTCTCATCCCGTGGAAGTGGCGGCGCTGCTTACCGAATTTCGCCTTGATACGGCCTCAATTGCCACTGCCTTGCTTCATGATACGGTCGAAGATACCGATGCAACCCTAGAAGATATCGAGAAATTATTTGGAAAAGAAATCCGCGCGCTGGTAGACGGCGTCACAAAATTATCCCGCCTTGAAACCAAGTCGGAAAACGCTAAGCAGGCAGAGAATTTCCGCAAGCTGCTGGTGGCAATGTCAGAGGACTTGCGCGTACTCATGGTCAAGCTCGCTGATCGTCTGCACAATATGCGTACGCTGCAATACATCAAATCGCCGGAAAAGCGCCAACGCATCGCACGCGAGACGCTCGATATTTATGCCACGCTCGCTGAACGCATCGGCATGCGCAAAATTAAGGAAGAATTGCAAGACCTGTCCTTCACCGAACTATACCCGGAAGCGCGTGAATCGATCATGAAGCGTCTGAATTTTCTGCGCGAGCAGGACAAAGCCGTGGTGGAAAAGAACGAAGCCCATATCAAGAAGACGCTTGAAGAATCCGGCCTCAAGCAATTTACCGTCGTCGGCCGTGAAAAGCGCCCCTACTCCATCTGGAAAAAGATGGAAACCAAGAACATCAATTTTGAACAGCTCAGCGACATTATCGCGTTTCGCATTATTGTTCCAAGCGTGCCCGAGTGTTACCAGGTGTTAGGCGCGTTGCATGCTGCCTATCACACGATTCCCGGACATTTCAAGGACTACATCAGCACGCCCAAGAACAACGGCTACAAATCCCTGCATACGGCTGTCATCGGGCCGGGGCAGCAACGCATTGAAATCCAGATTCGCACGCAGCAGATGCAGGAAATCGCCGAATTTGGTGTAGCAGCGCACTGGGCATATAAACAGAATCGCGATTATAGCAAAGACGGCAAGCAATATCGCTGGATACGCGAACTGCTGGAGATTCTGGAAAAGTCTTCCAATCCGGAAGAATTTCTTGAGCATACCAAACTCGAAATGTATCACGATCAGGTATTCTGCTTTACGCCCAAGGGCGACATTATCGCCCTGCCGCGCGGCGCAACACCCGTAGACTTCGCCTATGCCGTGCATTCCGGCGTCGGCGATACCTGCGTAGGCGCCAAGATCAACGGTCGCATCATCCCTCTGCGCACCCAGCTTAAAAACGGCGATCAGGTGGATATCATCACCTCCAAGGCGCAAACGCCCTCACCTACTTGGGAACGCTTTGTCGTCACGGGCAAGGCACGCTCCGAAATCCGCAAATTTATCCGCACGCAGCAACGCACGGAGTATATCAATCTTGGCAAAGCCATTCTCTCCAAGACATTCAAACAGGAAAATGTCGAACTGACCGACAAGATGCTTGAAGGTGTCGTGGCGGGATTCAATAAAAAGACACTCGATGATCTTTTTGCCGAAGTCGGTGAGGGGCTAATCAACCGTGTGCAGGTGTTCGAGGCAGTGTTTCCCGATCGCAAGCTCAGCTCCGTACCTTCTAAAAAAGGCACGCTGCTTTCGCGTCTGCGCAAGAAACCGAATGCGCCGGGTGCGGCCATTCCTATCAAAGGCCTTATTCCCGGCATGGCGTTGCATTTTGCCGGCTGCTGCCACCCGATTCCCGGCGACAAAATCGTAGGCATCGTCACTACCGGCAAGGGCATCACCATTCACACCACGTCTTGTGAAACGCTGGAAAATTTCTCCGATACGCCTGAGCGCTGGATCGATGTCGCGTGGGATTCAGGCACAGGCGTTGCCCATGTTGCGCGCATTAAAGCCACCGTGTCGCACGAAACCGGCGGCCTTGCGACCGTAACCAGCGTAATCGCCAAGGATCTGGGTAACATCACCAACCTGAAGATTTTAAACCGCTCTACCGATTTCTTTGAGATACTTATCGATATGGAAGTGAAGGATATCCGTCACCTCAATACCATCATTGCTTCCCTGCGCTCGAAAGAAGTCATTCAGTCGGTCGAGCGGCATTACGGCTGATTACCGGGATAGCGCACGACGCTCTTTGAGCGTTTGCAGGGCTTTGTGATCTTCTTCGTCGAGCACAATTTTCTCCAGTACCAGTTTCATGGAGTCGACGGCTCTTGGTGTGCGCAGTATCAAATCCGCAGCTGTTCCCGCATTTTGCATCTGTTCGCCTACCGGATTTAACAGATAGTCCAGGCTGCGCATCTTAAAACGGTGAGTACTCCAGCTGAGATACCAGAACCAGTCCGTATAATATAGCCAGCTTCGTTCATTAAACGCGCGGATGTGGGTGGGGTCTTGCCATGCGCCATAAGAAAGATCGTATGGCACTATAATATTAAATACACCGCCTACCTTAAGCAGGGTAAGGCAGTTAGTCATGGTGGCAATCAAATCCGGCACATGCTCGAGCACATCCTTGCACAGGATTTCGTTAAAACTATCCGGGGCAAGGGTTACTTTGCCGAAACGACGCGTGATGAATTCATTGGCACCATTTTCAAAAAAGGGGCTGCTCACATTGAGCACGATGTCGGGTCCCCAATGGCTATCAATATCGATATTAAGATAGTCCGGCTGCAGATCTTTACCGCTGCCGAGATTAATTTTTTGCGGAATGTCCATACGCAGTTCAATGGGTTGCAAGGTGGTGATCTGGGCGGGAATCGAACCCGCGACAACCTGATTAAAAGTCAGGTGCTCTACCGACTGAGCTACCAGATCATACCATGACGAAGAGTCCACGCAAAATAAGTGTGCGCGCCTAATTGTCAATCATTATCCGTTCTTTGCGATGCCTTGCAGCCCTTGACGCGGGCGCGCTTTGCGCCTAAGTCCCTCTTATGTTCAATACGCTATCAGGAAAACTCACGGGGATAGTAAGCAAGCTGCGCGGGCGCGGCGTGCTTTCCGAAGCCGACATCGACGCCGCCATGCGCGAAGTGCGCGTCGCGCTGCTGGAAGCCGATGTCGCACTCAGCGTCGTCAAAGATTTCACCCAAAGCCTCAAACAGAAGGCGCTCGGCGCCGAGATTGTCCAAAGCATCTCGCCCGCGCAGATGGTTATCAAGCTGGTGCATGATCATCTGGTGGAGCTGCTGGGTGGTGCCTATAGCGAATTAAATCTGGCGACCACTCCGCCCGCAGTGATTCTCATGGCCGGCCTGCAAGGCTCGGGCAAAACTACGAGCACCGGCAAGCTCGCGCTGCGCCTAAAGAATAAGCAGAATAAAAAAGTACTGCTCGCATCGCTCGACGTCTACCGCCCCGCCGCACAACATCAGCTGCAAGTAGTGGCTGGCCAGGCCGGCGTTGGCTCACTCCCAGTCATTGAAGGGCAGAAGCCGCTGGCCATTACCAAACGCGCACTCGAAATGGGCAGGCTTGAAGGCTATGACGTGGTGCTGCTCGACACCGCAGGCCGCCTGCATATCGACGATGAGCTGATGCAGGAGTTGCGTGAGGTCAAGGATGCGGCAAAGCCAATTGAAACGCTTCTCGTGGCCGATGCACTCACTGGGCAAGACGCCGTAAATATAGCACGCGAGTTCAACGAAAAAATCGGCGTCACGGGCATTATTCTGACAAGGCTCGATGGCGACGGACGCGGCGGCGCAGCACTTAGCATGCGCAGCATCACCGGCCAACCGATCAAATTCGCGGGTATGGGGGAAAAGCTCGCCGACTTTGAAGAATTTTACCCTGAGCGCATCGCCAGCCGCATTCTTGATATGGGCGACGTCGTCTCGCTTGTTGAAAAAGCTGCGGAGAATTTTGATCAGGCCGAGGCCGAGAAGATGGCGGCAAAACTGCAGGGAGGCAGTTTTGATCTGGATGACATGCTCTCCCAATTACGCAGCATGAAAAAGATGGGCGGCATCGGCAGCCTCATGGGCATGCTGCCAGGCATCGGCAAGATCAAGGAGCAGATGGCGGGGGCCAATATCGATGAGAAAGTCATCGACCGTCAGGAAGCCATTATTCTTTCCATGACGCAGAAGGAGCGCAAAAATCCCAAACTGCTCAACGGTTCGCGCAAGCAGCGCATCGCGGCGGGGGCCGGGGCCACGGTCCAGGAAATCAATAAACTTTTTAAGGCCTGGCAGCAGATGGAAACCATGATGAAGCAGATGAAAAAACTGGGAAAAAAGGGCATGCTGCGCGGCGGGCTTAAGAACTTCCTGCCAATATAAGATTTTACTTCAAATATCGCCTGCTTAGTGCTATAAGCCCCCCTCTCATTTGATTATTTTATAAGGATGGCTCATGGCGACGACATTGCGTTTTTCCCGCGGCGGATCGAAAAAGAACCCCTATTTCAGGCTGGTGGCGACGGATTCGCGCAGCCCGCGTGATAGCAAGTTCATCGAAAAGCTGGGCACTTACAGCCCGCTGTACGCCAAAGGCGATGAACGCCGTTTTACTTTTGATGCGGAGCGCGTCAAGCATTGGCTCTCTGTAGGTGCAACGCCTTCCGAAACAGTGGCCCGCTTCCTGCGCGCCGCCAATGCTTATAGTATCAAGCCAACCTTCGTTGCCAAAGCCAAGGGTACCGGCAAAAAATCCAAGGGTGGCGCAGACGCCGCCGCCGCTGAAGCAGCACCCGCCGCTCCCGCTGCCGCAGCACCTGAAGCGCCCGCCGCTTAAGCTTGAATTCTGAGCGTTTGATAGCGCTTGGCGTCATCGCCAGCGCGCATGGCATTCGTGGACAGGTTAAGATCCGCAGCTTTACCGCCGATCCAAGGGATATTACCGCTTACGGCCCGCTTAAAGACCATACCGGCCGGGTGTACAAGCTCACGATCGCGGGGCAAAACAAAGACATGTTATTCGCAAGCATCGAAGGGATCACCGATCGTGATGCTGCGGAGGCACTTCGCAATATTGAATTATTTGTGCCGCGAGACGCATTCCCTGAACCCCAGGAGCATGAGTATTATCATGAAGATCTCGTAGGGCTTGAGATCCTCACTCCCGATGGCAAGCTGTTTGGCACCATTTTGGCGGTGCATAATTTCGGTGCGGGCGACCTGCTTTCCGTCAAGCTGGTCTCGGGCAAAGAGGAATTTTATCCGTTCACACGCAGCATCTTCCCGGAAATCAATATCGCAAAAAAGATTGCTATTATTGAGCCGCCGGCGATCATTAGTGATGACTAAATCCTTATTATCGGCGCTGGTGCTGACACTTTTTCCCGAAATGTTTCCGGGCCCGCTCACCCATTCGCTTGCGGGCAAAGCCTTACAGAATGGCATGTGGGAACTGGAAACGCTCCAAATCCGTGACTTCGCAAAGGACAAGCATAAGACGGTGGACGACACGCCCTACGGCGGTGGTGCGGGAATGGTCATGCGTGCGGACGTTATCGATGGCGCAATTGTCGCCGCAAAAGAAAAAAGGCCGGAGGCGCAGTTGGTGTATTTCACCCCGCGCGGTAAAGTCTTCAGCCAGAAAATAGCCCATGACTTATGCGCCAAAAAAGACCTCATCCTGCTCTGCGGGCGCTATGAGGGAGTGGATGAACGTGTGCTTGAAGCCCACCAGCCGCTTGAGCTAAGTGTCGGCGATTACGTGCTTTCCGGCGGGGAAATCGCCGCTTTTGTGCTGCTGGATGCCTGCGTTCGCCTGCTTCCGGGTGTCATGGGAACGGGTGATTCTTTAAGCGAAGAAAGTTTCAGCTTAGCTACTGATTTTGCTGGACTGCTTGAATATCCTCACTATACTAGGCCGCCCATTTGGAATGGACGGAGCGTGCCGGACGTGTTATTGTCCGGCAATCACCAGGACATAAGGGATTGGCGGCTTAGCGAGGCGATGGCGACGACCAGAGCGCGCAGGCCGGATCTAGTAAAGACCGACAAGAAGTAGGAAGTAATAAGATGAATACGCTGCAGAAACTTGAAAAAGAATATACCCAGAAGCTCACGGCGGGCAAGACCGTGGGCGAATTTGCGCCGGGTGACACTGTGCGCGTCAACGTAAAGATTGTCGAAGGCGACAACGAACGTATTCAGGCCTTTGAAGGCACCTGCATAGCGCGCAAAAATGCCGGCCTCAACTCTTCTTTCACTGTCCGCAAGATCAGCCATGGCGAAGGCGTTGAGCGTATCTTCCCGCTGTATTCCCCGCGCGTCGAGAGCGTGGAAATGATCCGCCGCGGTGACGTTCGCCGTGCGAAGCTGTACTATCTGCGTGGCCTGACCGGTAAAGCCGCCCGAATTCGCGAACGCCGCGAGGGCGATGTGGTCGAGACCGCTACCACTACCGAAGAATAAATCTTACTTGTTCGATGAAGGATCGTGCCGCTGGCCTCGCCTCATCGAGCCACAGCAACATCCATCATTGAGTTAAGTCATGACCGCCAAAACCCTCTACGATAAAATCTTCGAATCGCATCTCGTTAACGAAGCGCAGGACGGCACTTGCCTGCTCTATGTTGATCGTCATTTGATCCATGAAGTCACCAGCCCGCAGGCGTTTGAAGGCCTGCGTGTCGCTGGCCGCAAGGTGCGCCGCCCGGATGCCACGCTCGCGGTGGCTGATCATAACGTTCCCACCACGCCTGACCGCGCCAAGGGCATCAAGGATGAAACCTCGCGCATCCAGGTGCAGACGCTCGAAGACAACTGCAAAGAATTCGGCATCACTTATTTCAAGATGGATGACAAGCGTCAGGGCATCGTGCATATCGTCGGCCCTGAAGAAGGCTTTACCCAGCCCGGCAACACTATCGTCTGTGGCGACTCACATACCTCGACACACGGCGCGTTCGGCGCACTGGCGTTTGGCATCGGCACCAGCGAAGTCGAGCATGTGCTTGCCACTCAGACGCTCATCCAGAAACGCGCCAAAAACATGCTCGTGCGCGTCGAAGGTGAAATGCCCGCTGGCGTCACTGCCAAGGATCTCGTCCTTGCCATCATCGGCAGGATAGGCACCGCCGGCGGCACGGGCTATGTCATCGAATACGCTGGAGATGCTATCAAACGCCTTTCGATGGAAGGCCGCATGACGGTCTGCAATATGTCCATCGAAGCAGGTGCGCGAGCGGGTCTCATCGCGCCGGATGAAACGACGTTCAATTATATCAAGGGGCGCCCGATGGCGCCGAAAGCCGCCGACTGGAATAAAGCCGTGGCCTACTGGAAAACTTTTATTTCAGATAAGGGTGCAAAATACGATACCGAAATCGTGCTGCACACCAAGGACATTGCGCCGCAGGTCACCTGGGGCACAAGCCCGCAGGACGTGCTGCCCATCACGGCCAACGTGCCCGATCCCAAAGCTGAAAAAAACGAGAGCCACCGCAAAATGATGCAGCGCGCGCTGGACTATATGGGCCTGACCGCTGGTACCAAGCTCACTGACGTGCCCATCGACAAAGTATTTATCGGCTCCTGCACCAATGGGCGCATTGAAGACTTCCGCGAAGTCGCCAAGATCGTCAAAGGAAAACACGTGGCCAAGAATGTAAAGCTCGCCATGGTTGTTCCCGGCTCTGGTCTTGTCAAAGAACAGGCTGAAAAAGAAGGTCTGCACACAATCTTTCTTGATGCCGGATTTGAATGGCGGGAACCGGGCTGCTCGATGTGCCTTGCGATGAATGCCGATCGCCTTGAGCCGGGCGAACGCTGCGCTTCTACTTCCAACCGTAATTTCGAAGGCCGCCAGGGCCGCGGCGGTCGTACGCATCTCATGAGCCCTGTAATGGCCGCTGCCGCCGCGATCAAGGGCAAACTCGCCGATGTCAGGGAGATAAAATAATGCAAAAATTTACCACACTTTCCGCCATCGCCGCGCCGCTGCCGATTGAGAATGTCGATACTGATATGATCATTCCCAAGCAGTTTCTTAAAACCATCAAACGTACGGGGCTTAAAGAAGGCCTGTTCTATGAGATGCGCTTTGACGTAAATGGTAAGCGTAATGACGGCTTCGTGCTGCATAAAGAGCCCTACACACAGGCGAAGATTCTGGTCTCCGGCGAAAATTTCGGCTGCGGCTCTTCGCGCGAGCATGCGCCGTGGGCGCTTCTTGATTTCGGTATATGCTCGGTAATTGCGCCATCTTTTGCGGATATTTTCTATAACAACTGTTTTAAGAACGGCATCCTGCCCATCAAACTGGCGCAGGAACAAGTCAGCAAACTCATGCAGACCGCCGAGGCCGGGCAGAAAATTTCTGTCGACCTCGAGAAGCAGACGGTCAGTGGCGGCAATCATTCCTTTACCTTCGATGTCGATCCGTTCCGCAAGCATTGCCTGATGGGCGGCCTTGATGACATCGGCCTGACCATGCAGAAACTACCGGATATCAGCGCGTTTGAAGCCAGGCAGAAACCGGCTACACCCTGGCTGTTTGTGTCATGAAACAGTTTATTGTCATAGCGCATGATGCCAAAGATGAAGGCGCGTATGAGCGCCGCCTGGCCACGCGTGATGCCCATGTCGCCGCAATGAGCAAGCTGCGCACACAAGGCAGTATTCTCATTGGAGTCGCCATCAAAAACGATGCCGATAAGATGGTCGGTTCTGTCATGGTGATGAATTTCCCTTCGCGTACCGAGCTGGATGCGTGGCTAAAAACCGAACCCTACGTAAAGGCTAATGTCTGGGGCGAAGTGACTGTAATGAACGGCGCGCTGGGGCCTTCGTTCTCTGATTTACTTAAAAAAGCGGAATAACACATGAGCAACAAACATATTTTACTGCTGCCGGGTGATGGCATCGGCTCTGAAGTGGTCGCCGAAGCCGAAAAAATCCTGAACTGGTTCAACCAGAATAAAAGCACGAAATTCACCACTAGCACCGGCTATGTCGGCGGCATCGCCTATGACATGACCGGCTCGCCTTTGCCCAAGGAAACGCTCGACGCCGCTCACAAGGCCGATGCGATTTTGCTGGGCGCCGTGGGTGGACCCAAATGGGAGCCGCTGGCTTATGCTGTGCGCCCGGAGCGCGGCCTACTGGGCCTGCGCAAGGAGCTCGAGCTTTTTGCCAATATCCGCCCGGCCTTATGCTTTGAAGCACTCGCTGATGCCTCAACCCTCAAACGCGAGGTGATTTCAGGACTCGATATCGTCATCATCCGCGAGCTCACGGGAGACGTTTACTTCGGCACTCCGCGCGGCGTGGAAACGCTGCCCGACGGCACTCGCAAGGGCGTCAACACCATGGTCTATAGCAGCCCTGAAGTACACCGCATCGCACGCGTGGCGTTTGAACTCGCCAGGAAGCGCAACAAGAAAGTCTGCTCGGTGGACAAAGCCAACGTGCTTGAATCGACCGAAATGTGGCGCGAGGAAGTGCAGAAAATCCACGACAAGGAATATGCCGATGTCGCCCTTTCGCATATGTACGTTGATAACGCCGCGATGCAGCTTGTGCGCAACCCTAAGCAATTCGACGTGATGGTCACCGGCAATATCTTCGGCGATATCCTGTCCGACTGCGCGGCGATGCTCACCGGATCACTCGGTATGTTACCCTCAGCCTCGCTTGGCGCCAAAGACAAGAACGGCAAAACCCCTGCCCTTTATGAGCCCGTGCACGGCAGCGCACCTGATATCGCCGGCAAAGGCATCGCCAATCCGCTCGCTACGATTCTGAGCGTGGCGATGATGCTACGCTATTCGTTTGACCTTGGAAAAGAGGCTGATTTGCTTGAAAAAGCCGTCACTACCGTGCTGGTGCAAGGCCTGCGCACGGCCGACATCATGCAGGACGGAGCGACCAAGGTATCTACTTCGGGTATGGGTGACGCGGTGCTAAAAGCGCTTGCGGCACTGGCAAAAACAGGCGAAAAAGCAGCGTAAGAGGAAAACATCGTATGGCATATAAAGTCGCAGTCGTAGGCGCTACCGGCAATGTCGGGCGCGAAATTCTGAAAATCCTTGCGGAGCGGAACTTTCCCGTGCGCGAAGTGGTGGCGCTCGCCTCCGCTAAGTCACGCGGCAAAGACGTGAGCTACGGCAATACCAAGATCCTCAAGACAAAAGTCCTTGATGAGTACGACTTCAGAGGCACGGACATCGCGCTCTTTTCGCCGGGCGCGTCAGTGTCAAAGGAATTTGCGCCGCTGGCCGCTGAACAGGGTTGCGTGGTGATCGACAACACGTCTTTTTTTCGCATGGACAAGGACATTCCGCTCGTTGTGCCCGAAGTGAATCCCGAAGCGCTCGCTGGCTTCCGCAAACGCAATATCATCGCCAATCCCAACTGCTCGACGATGCAGATGGTGGTCGCGCTTAAGCCCTTGCATGACGCTGCGGGTATACGACGCATCGTGGTATCGACCTATCAGTCGGTCTCAGGTGCCGGTAAAGAGGCAATGGATGAACTTTTTTCACAAACGAAAGATTTGTTTATCCATGAAAACCGTCCGTCAAAGAAATTTACCAAGCGCATCGCTTTTAATGTGATTCCGCATATCGACGTCTTTATGGAAGACGGCAATACCAAGGAAGAATGGAAGATGGTGCAGGAAACAAAGAAAATTCTTGACCCCAATATCGAGATTTCCGCCACCTGCGTGCGCGTGCCGGTGTTCGTGGGCCATGCCGAATCGATTAATATCGAGATGGATCGTCCGCTCAGCGCCGATGAGGCTCGCGAAATTCTTCAGGATGCCCCCGGAGTCGTCGTCATCGACTCACGCCAAAATGGCGGTTATCAGACGCCAGTAGAATCCGCCGGTGAAGATGCCGTGTTCGTCTCACGCATCCGTGAGGATCGCAGCGTCGAGAATGGTCTGAACCTGTGGTGCGTATCGGATAATCTGCGCAAGGGTGCCGCACTCAATGCGGTGCAGATCGCTGAAGAGCTGATTGCCAATTACAATCTTCAGCCGGCAAGAGTGGCTTAGGCCAGTTTATTTGAAAAGCTTGCTGAATGCGCGGGTTTTACGCTTCTTCCAGTGGCCGCGATGATAAGCATCCGATGCCAGGAGCGGTAACACTGAAGTCGCTTCGGCATACACCATCTGCTCATAAGCGGTGTCCACCTTGCCCCAGGAGCAGGCTTCTTTAAGCGTCGAGGAGCTGCAGGCGCCGTCGCGGCTGTCTGCCACGGTGATCTGCACGGCATACTTATGCATGTCGACTTCCTTGCCGAGAATTTCGGCGCAGACCACGGTATCCTGCACAAAGTTTTTGGGCACACCTCCGCCAATCATCAACAGGCCTGACGTCTTGCTCTTGAGCTTGATTTCTGTGAGTTCACGGAAATCACGGATGGAATCGAGCGTGAGGTGTTTTTTAGGATTCTCTTCCTGATGCACCACAAGGCCAAAACCCGCCGAAGAATCCGTGAAGGCCGGGCAGAAAATAGGAACATCATGCTCGAAGGCCGCTTGGATCAGCGAGTTTTTCTTTTTGCTATTTTTGGTCAGCCAGCGCCCCATTTCGCGGATGAATTCGCGCGAAGAATACGGCTTGGCGGGCAAGGAATTGGCAATTTTGGCAATGGTATGATCGCAGGCCTGCAACTCTTCCTCGTCGATATACGTATCGTAGATGCGATCGATGTATGTGTCGCGCAGCAGCTTGTCGTCGATAAAGGGCGTACCCTGATAATGTTTAAAACCGAGTGCTTCAAAGAAATCCATGTCGATAATAGTGGCGCCGGTTGCTACGATGGCGTCGACCATGTTGTGCTTCACCAGATCGGTATAGAGATCCATGCAGCCGCCCGCAGAAGTGGAGCCGGCAATGGTCAAGAACACAGAGCATTCTTTATCAGCAAGCATTTTGTTATAGATGCCGGCGGCCTTGGCGAGATCGCGCGAAGTGAAGGACATTTTGTCCATCGCATTGATAATGGGGCGGGCATCAAATGATTTAATATCAATATGTTCCACCGGCTGCGACAGAAGTTCCTGCTTCAGGCTTTTACGCGGATTCTTTTTGGCTGCTGCTTTCATTGTCTTTTCCTTATCCATATAAAATGCGCTCCCAGAGCCACTCCGGGAGCGCAGTAAAAGCCATTACACTAGTTTAATCCAAATAGCGAGAGCATGGGCGCATCGGCAAGTTCCGCCTGACGGTCGGAATAAAAGCCGTTGAACCGCGTACGCATGGTCTGGCTATAGGCGCCAAGCCCACCGATTTCGATCCAGTCACCTTCGCGAATGTCGGAGGGTAACAAAAATGGTCCCTTCATCGCATCCATTGAATCACACGTGGGGCCAAAGAAACGGAAGGATTCTTGTTCTCCGCTAAAGGCTTCAAGAGGACGCAGCGCGCGCGTGGGGTAGATAAAGCCGGGATAGCCGGCATCGAATAGGCTGCCGTATACACCGTCATTGAGATACAGCGCATTGCCTTTGCGCAATTCGACTTTTACTACTACCGAACCGGCTTCCGCCACCAGCGCACGGCCGGGTTCGCAAAAAATCTCGGTGCGTTCAAAACCATGCTCGGCGAGCGCTGTGCGAATGGTATCCATATAGCTCTGCAGCATAGGCGGAGCCAGATCCGGATAGATGGAGGGGAACCCGCCGCCGACATCGATAACCTCCACCGGCACACCAGCTTCTGTGATCAGCGCGCGCACTTTGCCAGTGGCTACCCGGTAATCTGCGGGATCCATACATTGTGAGCCGACATGGAAACAGATGCCCAGTTTCTTGGCTACTTTTCTCGCAGCGCGCAGAAGCTCCACCGCCTCATCACCCTGAATACCGAATTTACCCTGCAGGCTGTAGGCTGCATGATCATTGGGAATCGCAAGGCGCACATACAAAGTGAGATCAGTCGCGTGATGCGTCATCTCTTCAATCTTGGTGAGTTCCTGCATCGAATCAAGCGAGAAGCTTTTGATGCCGAACTTGTGGTAGGCCTGCATGATCGACTCACGGCTTTTCACCGGATGCATATAGTGCATGGTTGCCTTGGGACATTCGCGCGCGATAAGTTCGATCTCGGCCTGAGAGGCCACATCGAAATGTTTTACGCCC
>Ga0206878_10269_pt1 | contig 20211 bp, 23 predicted proteins | sample Alteio_BWOrgCont_8_FD_152621 | JGI IMG/M metagenome (GOLD analysis project Ga0206878, IMG submission 152621) | Enriched cells from forest soil in Barre Woods Harvard Forest LTER site, Petersham, Massachusetts, United States -... | ecosystem: Environmental > Terrestrial > Soil > Temperate forest >... | reverse complement strand
GTTTTACCTTATTAATATCGTGAATAATAATGTTCAATTTACCAGTAATAATGTTTGTATGTTCTTCACTAAAATATCCAACATTTTTACCATAAATCAAAAGACTCTTTGTTTCATAAGCAGAACCCCTTGCATAATCATAGAACTTATTCTTATCCGCAGGAGTGCCACGTCCAAAAGCTTCTGCAATATTAGAAGAAATACTAACAGAAGCCCTTCTTATTTGAGAAGTCAGGCCATAATCCTCTTTACGAGGTAATTCATCAGTTATTTTAAAAACCAATTCTGAAGTTTCCATACTTAATTGCCATACCGGCATATCTGTAAAGTCCTTATACATCTCAATCTTATTCTTAGCCTCAGTCTTATTATATTAGTTAACGTTGACTTCGTTCAGTAAGGTCTTAACCAGGGTCTTTTGCTTTTCATCCGATGAAAGTTCAGACTTCAATATCTTTTCTGCTATTTCAATGGAAAGAGCGGCCACCTGATTTTTTAATTCTCCAATAGCAGCAAGCTTTTCGCTTTGAATGGCTTCACGTGCATTCTGCACTATCTTTTCAGCCTCCGATTGAGCCTTGGTCTTAGCTTCAACAATGATACTATCCTTAGTTTCGCGGGCTTCCTTTATCAGTTTATCTCTTTCGTTGCGGGCATCCATCAATATCTTCTCATTGCTGGATTGCAATTGAGCCATTTCTTCTTTTGCTCTTTCTGCAGAATCAAGAGCATCTTGTATTGATTTTTCCCTGTCACCTAAAGCCTTTAATATAGGCTTCCATGCCATTTTACGTAACAGGATAAACACCGCCAAAAAGGTGAGTGTCATCCAAAAGATAAGTCCGAACGAAGGAAGTATCAAATCCATAATCTATGTTTTTTTGTGTTCAGTTCTAGTTTAAAAATCCTGCGGGCCAACCAATCGTTGCTGCCCGCAGGGTTCATTTAGCCTTACTTGATCAGGAGAACTAATAATCCGATAACCATACCGAAGAAGGAAGTACCCTCTACGAAAGCTATGGCAAGGATCATGTTTGTACGGAGATCAGCCATAATTTCTGGTTGGCGTGCCATGGACTCTAGTCCACCGCGGCCAATACCGCCGATACCGATACCTGCACCAAGTGCAGCTAAACCGGCACCGACAGCACCAAGACCATAACCGATTCCGATATTGCCTCCTGAAGAAGCTACATCTAACAATACAGATGCTAACATAATTGATTAATTATTAAAGGTTAAAGATTCCACGTTTAAAATATCGAATAACGAACACTGAATATCCAATTTCGAAATCAAAACAGAATTTATTACAACATTCTTATTGGTGCTTATGATGCCTTCGGCGTTCATTATTCCTTGTTCAATATTCATTATTATTCTCAGTGATGTTCGTCTTCTGCTGTTACCATTCCAAAATAAATGGCAGACAACAAGGTAAATACATAAGCCTGAATAAGCGCCACCAGCGTATCTAATAAAAGCATACCTCCTGCAAAAGCAACAGAGAATACCGATACACCATAGCCTACACTCTTACCCCATAGCGTACCAAATATGAAGATAAGACTGAAGAAGGAAAGCGCCACAATGTGGCCTGCTAATATGTTAGCAAATATCCGTATGAGAAGGGTAAAAGGTTTTAATATAACACCCAATATTTCTATAGGAGTTAGAATGCAAAGCTTTACTACCGCAGGCACGCCCGGCATCCATAGTGTATGGACCCAATAAGTTTTGCCTGAGTTTATCATCATTATAATAAAGGTGATACAAGCCAGGGTTGTGGTAATGGCAATATTGCCTGTTACGTTAGCTCCACCCGGGAAAATTGGAATAAGCCCAAGCACATTTAGAAATATGATAAAAAAGAAAAGGGTTAATAGGTAAGGCATGAACTTTTCATACTTAGCCTTGCCTATAGAAGGAATAGCAATATCGTCACGAACAAAAAGAATGATAGGCTCCATAAAGGACTGTATACCCTTAGGGGCTTGATTAGGACGCTTTTTATAACCTTTAGAAGCAGCAGAAAACAATAGAACCAATGCTATGCCCGAAAGTACTACTGTAACTGCATTCTTAGTAAGAGACAGATCCCATATTTTGTCTGTTTCTGTTTTATTTACTGTTCCATCTGGGCCAGCAACAGCTATATGAATACCCGATTCTTTAAATCCGTTTTGAGAGAGGGGATCTTTTTCAAGTCCTTTGTAGATAGCCCCATTCTTCAGCTTAGCTGAAGAAAATATCATTAAGCCCCTATCTTTAGAGTAGAGAATAATCGGTAGCGGTATGGAATAATTGCCTGCAATATGCCAGCTATGAGCGTCGCTAACGTGCTCAATGATCATATCGCCCGCATTAAACTTCTTTTCTCCCTCCTGCGCAAATACAAAAGAGGGCAAAAGCAAGCAAACAGACAGCGCAATTACTAATCTCTTAATTCCCCTGAAAGGCCTTATTTTAGTAGTCATCCGGCGTATTAAATTCAATATTTTTTTAATCCCGCCGCAAATATATGATATTTATATATTACAGATTGCGCTATGTCAATAACTTTTGAAAGAAATTGAGCAATTCACCTCAACAGCCTATGGAAATAGGGAATATTGAGATACCTGATGAACTTAAAGACCCTTATAGAGCTCCTTCGTCGTAAGCCTTTTCTCCGTGTAATGAAGTATCGAGCCCAAGGTCTTCCTCTGCTTCTGAAACCCTTACTTTGGTAACCATATTTATAAGCGCAAGCATAGCATATGTAAATAAGAAAGCATAGATACATGCACCTACTACTGCAATACATTGCTTGGCAAAGAAATGGGTTCGACCGTACATTAAACCATCCACCCCGGCAGCATTCATAGCCTTTGAACCAAACACGCCCAGCATAATAACACCAAAGCATCCACCTATTCCATGCACACCCCAAACGTCGAGAGCATCATCCCAGCCCATTTTATTTTTCAAGTGAACAGCCAGGTAGCATACTATGCCAGAGGCAGTTCCTATCAATGCGGCTGAAGGCAATGAAACAAAACCGGCAGCAGGAGTAATAGTTGCAAGCCCGGCAACGGCACCAGTCAATAAGCCTACAAATTTGGGCTTCTTTATCATGGTCCATTCAATTACAAGCCAGGTTATGGCAGCAAACGAAGCAGCCACGTCAGTATTTAAGAAGGCAAGTCCTGTGATGGCATTCACATCCAATGCGCTACCTGCATTAAAACCATACCATCCAAACCATAATAACCCTGTACCAATCGCAATTAAAGGAACGCTGTTAGGAATTGATTCCTTGCTCCTTCTGTGGCCTACATATAATACAGATGCCAGCGCAGCAAAACCAGCTGTAGCATGCACTACAATACCGCCAGCGAAATCTTCAACACCCCACCTGGCAAGCAAGCCACCGCCCCATACCATATGTGCAAAAGGATAGTATACAAGCAATTGCCAAAGCACTAAAAATATAATATAAGATTTGAATGTAACCCTATTGATAAATGCACCTGTAATAAGCGCAGGAGTTATAATTGCAAACATCATTTGATATGCCATAAATACAAACTCCGGCAATTTATGGTTGCCCGGGAATGGTGTATTCAGATCAACACCATGCATAAAAGCCTTATCCAGGTTACCAATAATACCGCCCAATGCATCTCCGCTAAAACATAAGGAATAACCACACACGAACCATATTATGGTTGTGATACCCATGGATACAAAGCTTTGTATCATAATACCGAGAATGTTTCTTTTTCCGGCCAATCCTCCGTAGAAGAATGCTAATCCGGGGGTCATAAGCATGACCAAACTTGTAGCAAGGAGCATGAAGCCCGTTATACCTGTGTCAAACAATACTGTATTCATGAGTATGTATTTTAAGATTCAATGATACAAAAAAAACTAAAACCAAACGCCCATGTTTAACATTACCTCTTCTCTGTTAGTCACATAGTTCCCATCTGTATAGAACGGGTATAGGTTATTCAGGCTGTTCAGAATCCTTCCTTCCAGCCTTACGTAAGAGTTTTCAATGGGTTTATATTCTATTCCCAATGTACCTCCTTGTATTTGGTAGCCCTCCAAGGCATTAGAAGCATCCAGAAATGCACCCGATAATATGCCATTCTTATCGTTATACTCCTCGTATCGTCCGTAAACACCAAACTTTTTGGCAAACTGGTACTTAACAGTCAATATACAACTATATACTACTGCCGTACCCGAACTATTGGAGAGTTCAGACTTTTGCTGGGCTATGTAATCTGCTCCGGCTATGATTTTCAACTTCTTTCCAATTGAAATATTAAATACCAGATTATTCAGGAATCGCCAATGAGATGTAGTAATACTATCCGGAGTATCATCACTTAAAAAGTTATAGTAGCCAATGCTGAAATAGTCTGAGAAATTGTAACTAAGTGCCAAACCAAATGCCTTTTTGTTATTGGTGGCTACAAACTGGTTATATCCATTTACAACATAAAAAGCGCCGTAAAACTTATTGTCATTGTTGGTGTACACAAGCCTCGCACCTGCCTGCCACCATGGCTCATAGAATGTAATTACGGAAACTGAGCTCGTTATATTATCCTTGGGCAAAAGAGATTCTGTCCCTATGTGAGTCTTAAAAAAACCACCATCTACCCATAAGTTCTTGGCTAATCTAATTCCAACATTAGCTTCTTGTATATAATTAAACACTGGAGACCAGGCCGCAGTGGGTAGATCGCCAAATTGAAGAGTCGCAGTCGACCTTATCCTATCAGATGTAAAGTTTTCAGTTGCTTGAGCAATATTCACTCCAAAGGAATTACTACGTGGAGATATAGCAAGAAATTTTTGGTACTTCCCAGTTCCTACTGAGTCAGTGTAATAGCCATAATACACATCTACATAACCACTTACTGTTAATGAGGGTTTATTATTATGTACCAGTATCGAACTATTCAGAATACTATCAATGGCCTCTGCCACAGCACTTGAGCCTCCTTTTACAGAATCCTTTCTTTGTCCAAAACAAGCGAAAGAAGAGAGTATGCATGCTAGTAAAATAAATGAAGGAATAATGTATGACTTCCTCAATCTAAATGGCTTTGATTAAACCAAAAGTAAAAATTAAATGGCTTTCTGCAAAGAAAGCGAGTTATTTACGATTTAAAATAACTAAGTACAGCCTTGATCTCGAAGATTGTATAGACCAGGTAAAGAAGAAAGAAAGTAACAGCAAATTCTCTCGCATTTTCCCGGTGAGAAAGAGCGTAAATAAAGACAAAACCACCATACATCAGCAGCCTACCCATGCTTATCAGCATATAGGAATAAACAAACTGACGTGGGTTTTTATCCTTGGTTCTTACAAGTATTATGTAAGCAAGAGCCGTAAATACAAACAATATGGGGATCATATAATAAAGAGGCACGCCGGGTGCAGGCATAACTTTTGTAAAAATAAAGAATAACACTCCATAAAGTGCTATGGACAGTAAAAAAAGGTATCCAATAAATTGCTTAGTATCCCAGTTTTTCATTTTTGCTTAAGTACTTCCCTTATTACAATGTAAACACCTATAAAAACCCCGGCTATGCTTAAAACAGTAATAAACACAGGGAACTTCATTGGGAATTTCTTATCAAGCCATTGGCCGACAAGTACGCCTAAAATAATAGGCGCTGCTATTTGAAAAGCCATACCCGAGTAGCGGGCAAGGGCATTAAGAGATTGTTTTTGTCTCTGTTTTTCTTTCTGTTCTTCCTGTGGAAGATTCTTGTCCATTGTAAAGACCTTTTACTGCATTACCCATAACACATGAACCACTGAACTGAGCGCCCGGTTCTATTGCCAACTTACCTATCACTATATCTCCCAATATTTTAGAAGTGCCCTTTAGAAAAAGCAACTCATTTACTGTAACTTTACCGTTGATGGTACCGTGTATCTCAGCATTCTGGCATGATATTTCACCATCTATTTGGCCTGTAGGACCAATAACAAGCTTTCCCTGTATTTGAATATTGCCTTTAAGGGTGCCATCGATACGCATGTCCCCGTCGGACTTTATTTCGCCTACGATATTTGTGCCAGCTTTGATCTGGTTCACTAAAAAAATATCTTCCTGTGTGGTCTTTCCCATAAACATAGGTTTTAAATTAAGCACTTGGAATGCGTAAAGATAAGGCTTTTATAATAATAAGAGAATAGGCCCTCCATTTTATCTATTTTCCTTTACTTTGCATCCTGTGAAAGTCTTTACCAACAGGCAGCTTTACCTATTATCGCTTCTCAGCGCAATATTACTATGGCTTGGATGGCCGGCACATGGCTTTCCCTTTCTCTTATTAGTCGGTTTTGTGCCACTTTTAATCATAGAAGAGCAATTATACCAGGAAAGAGATAAATATGGGCGTTTTTCATACTTTAAGTATGCCTACCTGGCTATGTTTGTCTGGAATGCCTTAACCACATGGTGGGTATGTAATGCAACCATAGTGGGCGGAATGTCTGCCATCATTTTCAATTCCCTGTTCATGGCCATAGTGCTGGGTGCCTTTAGGTACACACGCCGCAAGACAAATACTATAACGGGTTACACGGCCATAATATTCTTTTGGATAGCCTTTGAATACCTTCATCTTAACTGGGAGCTAAGCTGGCCCTGGCTAACCCTGGGTAATGGCTTTGCCAATTATGCAGGATGTGTGCAATGGTATGAATTTACGGGGGCCCTGGGTGGATCTTTATGGATATTGCTTTGCAACATATTTATATTCCATATTTTAAAATATACTTGGTTATCACCCTGGAAAGGAGATAACAGTTCAGTAAAAAGGACCATACTAGGCACTTTAGCCCTTATTTTAATACCCCTGCTCTACTCTACCCTGCCTCAGCCAAAGCCAACAGGCAAAAAGGTAAATATTGCAGTTATTCAACCCAACATTGATCCTTACAATGAAAAATTCAGTGAGGACTTTAAGACCCAACTTAATAAAATACTTGCTCTGGCCAATACCGTTGTAGATTCTAACACAGACTATTTGGTAATGCCAGAAACCGCACTTACCGAGAACATCGATGAAAACAGGGGTAACGACAGTTACAGTATTAAACTATTAAAGGATTATTTAACCAAACACCCGCACCTTAGCATTGTTACTGGCGCTGTAACCTACAAGGTATATGAACCGGGGCAAGTTATACCCCAAAGCGCCCATAAAATTGAAAACTCAAATGAATACTTCGATGATTTCAATACCTCTCTGGAATTAAATTACGCATACAACACACAGATATACCACAAAAGCAAACTAGTTCCAGGTGTCGAGGTTATGCCTTTCCAAAAGGTATTGGGACCTATTGAAAAACTAGCGTTCGACCTGGGAGGTACAGCTGGCACCTTAGGCACACAAACAGAACCTTCTGTGTTTTATTCTCCCAATTCAAAAACAACTATTGGAACAGCCATTTGTTATGAATCTATTTACGGAGAGTATATTGGAGAATATGTGCAAAAAGGCGCACAACTCATTTTTATTATTACCAACGACGGATGGTGGAAGGATACCCCCGGTTACCGTCAGCACCTTGCCTATGCAAGGTTAAGGGCTATAGAAACCAGAAGAAGCATTGCGCGCTCTGCCAATACAGGTACATCGGCATTTATAGATGAGGATGGAAATGTTTTACAAACCACAAGCTGGTGGCAGCCTGCGGCCATTAAAGCATCCTTGTATACAAATGACAAGCTAACATTCTATGTTAAATATGGAGATTATATAGGCAAATTAGCGTGTACTATCAGTGCGTTGATCTTCTGCATTCTTGCTTTAGCTATTTTCCGGAAAAGAAACTAATCGTTTACAGTATTATGGAACGCGGATAACATGGATTTTTCTGATTTGCACGGATTAAATCAGTGATGATCGGCTTAATCAGTATCATCTGCGTTCCATGGCTGTTAATTATTAATTTTGACACAAAATTTAATCTAATGAAAACAATTGTAACGAAAGACTCCCCTGCTCCTATTGGCCCTTATAGCCAGGCAACAGTTTCAGGAAATTTTGTATTCGTATCTGGCCAAGTTGGTAAAAATGCAGTAAGCGGAGCCATGATACAGGACACTATAAAGAATGAAACTCGCGAGGTAATGAATAATGTAAAAGCAGTACTCGAGGCTGCCGGTTCTAACCTTAGCAAAGTGGTAAAGACCACTATTTTCCTTACTAATATGGATGACTTTGGGCAAGTAAATGAAGTGTATGGTTCTTTCTTTACTGCTAACTTCCCAGCTAGGGAAACAGTTCAAGTAACTCGCTTGCCTCTTAATGCAAACGTGGAAATATCGGTTATAGCGGAGTTGTAGAATGAGCGAAAGCCCTGCTGTTGCAATTGCTAAAAAATGGTTCGATGCTTTTAACCAGCATGATTTGGAGAAGCTTCTTGAGCTTTACGACAATAATGCCAGGCATTTCAGTCCTAAATTAAAAATCAGGAGCCCAGAGACCAATGGACTTATTATTGGTAAAAAGGCTTTAGGGGCTTGGTGGAAGGACTGCTTTGAAAGATTGCCGACTCTTAAATATATCCCCAAGAACTTTATAGCTGATGGTTCAAATGTGTTTATGGAGTATACGCGGCAAGTCGATGGAGAAGCTGATATTAAAGTTGGTGAGGTATTAGAGATTAAGGATGGACTGATAGTGGCTTCGAGGGTTTATCATAGTTGAGTGAATAGTGATTAGTGAGAAGTGATTAGTTAAGGATTTTTTAAATTTATTTTCCTGTAGCCGTTTTAACAGTAGCCACAAGCATAGCGATAATTTCAAGAATTTCCTTCCTGATACTTTCGTATGACTTCTTATCAATATATTCCGAATCTTTAAGAATAGAAAGCCAATAATCTGTTTCATTAGCTTCTTTTAGTGCAATACTCATCTTAGAAGAAAAGTCTGCTTTGCTCTGCCCAAATTCAGCTTCTCTTATTAGGGCGCCTATCGCGGTGCCACTTCTAAGTAACTGTTTACTAATAATAAACTCCTTCTTATCTTGCCTTAAATATCTTGACAACTTTACAATTCTTAATGCAAAAGCGTAACTCTTTTCTTTTAGTGGGCTCTTCAATACTTTTCATTAATCACTTATAACTTATCAATTAAAAGTCCCTGTTGCACCAAATGCGATACGCAGCCTGCTGCTCAAGGTTGGCATCCCTTAGCTTTATAACGTGGAAGTTCTTATAGAATTCCTTACCCGTTATCGCCTTTATCTTTACTTCGCGCTTAATATGATCTGACACTACGGTTAAGGTAACCTCTTCCTGATTGTAAAAAGTACACCAGTCGTTAAAATTGCCTTTAAAGGTATGGCCGTTTATCATGGTCACTTCATCATTGGCACAAATGCCAGCCATTTCGGCAGGAGAATCAGGTGCTACAATGGTTACTTTATATCCTCCATGCTCCTCAGTCGCCTTCATACCCCAGTACTTCTCAAAATGCTTTTTGCTGGATGAGGTAAGTAAACCTAAACCTATATATGCTAGTGCCTCATGCAGTGGCTTTGCGAGATCAGCTGCTTTATTAATATAGTTATCGAATATATCTGAAGGAGAAGCTCCTGCGACTTTTTCTACAATATCCCGGTAGTCTTGTTCTGAGTATGGCTTGCCATTTTTCGCATTTTCGTAAAGAGTGCGCATCACATCATCTAAGGACTTTTTATTACCTGTATGCTTACGAATAAACATATCTATAATAAAGGCCAGCATGCAACCCTCTGTGTATATCGATACTTTACGGTGTGGTATGCCAGAAACATAACCATCTAACCATGTGTCAAAGGAAGAATCTGCAACGCCAAGACTAAAACGACCATAATTATCAAAATGCTTCTGAAACTCGTTTTGTACAGCTTTCAGGTATTCAAATTCATTAAATACGCCTGACCTGTATAACAAATAGTCTCCGTAATAAGTTGTGATGCCCTCGTATACATAGCCTAAGCGAGAGTAATTTTCTTTGGTATAGTCGTAAGGATACATCTCCACTGGGCGAATAGTTTTAATATTCCAACTATGGAAAAGCTCGTGGCAGGATATACCCAATAAGTTGTTATACAGGTCCTCCTTCATAAGGTTATAAGTAGGCCCCATAGCTATTACTGTCGATGCCAAGTGCTCTACTCCATGATGAAACTTATAGGGCATAGCATGGAAGAGGAAATGATATTCCTTTACAGGGCATCCCTTCATCATATTAACCTGTTCGTTGATGAATATAAAGAAGTCGTTAATGATCTTGGCCCAATCCGGCTTGCATTCCCCCTGTATCCATAGGTTGAACTCAATCCCATCCATTACAAACATGTTATGCTGTAAAGTTGGGCTAGCAATAAAAGGGCTATCGGCTAATTCCTCAAAGCCAGCAGCATGTAAAGTATGGGCATAACGATCGCCTTGCTTAACGGGCTTATCCGTCTTCATAGAAGTGGCAACTTCGTATTTTTCAGGAAGCAATAGGTCCATTGTTACAGCCTCGTTCATCCTATCAGGAACATACATGCAACAATTAACAGGATTCATGTATAATTGCTTATCATCCACGAAAGTTGAACCGGCATTTAGCTCGGCCGCATAGTAACTATATTTTATGTGGACTGTTTTGGCCTTGTTAGTGCTTACTTCCCACAGGTCCTTATTAAGCTTAACATATTGTAAAGGATTACCCTTAGCATCAAATGCTCCCCAGTTGCGGACGTTCTTAGTAAAGTTGCCCAATTCGTACCTTCCAGGTCTCCAGGCAGAGAATTCTATCCTTAACTTATCTGATACAGAGTCTACAATGATTTCTATATCAATAAAGTGCTGGTGGTGAGATTTATATGAAACAATGTATTTCATCTACCCTTAAAAAGTTGAACAAAGATAAAAACTTTGCCCAATGACAATTCTTAGTATTTTCGCAATTCAACAAATCACACTGAATTTATGAGTTACGATCTGATAGTTATCGGAAGTGGTCCGGGCGGATATGTTGCTGCCATCAGGGCATCACAGCTTGGAATGAAGACAGCCATTGTAGAAAGGGCTGAATTAGGCGGCATATGTCTTAACTGGGGCTGCATACCAACCAAGGCTCTGTTGAAAAGCGCACAGGTATTTGAATACCTAAAACATGCACAAGATTATGGCATTAAAGTGAATGGCGGAGAAGCCGATTTTCCTGCTGTTATAAAGCGTAGCCGTGATGTAGCCGACGGGATGAGCAAGGGAGTTCAATTCCTGATGAAAAAGAATAAGATTGAGGTTATAAAGGGCACGGGTAAGCTAAAACCGGGCAAAAAGGTTGAAGTTACTGATGCAGGCAAAACCCAAACTATAGAAGCAAAGAACATCATTGTAGCTGTAGGAGCAAGATCGAGAGAATTACCTACACTTAAAATTGATGGTAAAAAGATAATTGGATACAGGGAGGCAATGGTTTTGCCAACAGTTCCAAAATCAATGGTAATAATAGGTTCTGGCGCTATAGGTTCTGAGTTTGCATATTTCTATGCAACCATGGGCACTAAAGTAACCTTGGTAGAAATGATGCCAAATATTGTTCCTGTAGAAGATGAAGATGTATCTAAGCAACTCATCAAATCCTTTACAAAGTTGGGAATTGATGTGCGCACAGAAGCTGCCGTTGATTCTGTAGACATAAAAGGAACAGGATGTAAAGTGAAAATTAAAGACAAAAAGGGTGAATCGACTATTGATTGCGATGTTGTGCTTTCTGCAGTAGGAATAGCATCTAACCTGGAAAACATAGGGCTTGAAGAAACAGGTGTTATAACAGACAAAGGAAAGATTGTGGTAAACCAATATTACCAAACCAATATACCCGGTGTTCATGCTATAGGAGATTGTGTTGGAGGACAAGCGCTGGCACACGTGGCAAGTGCTGAAGGCATTATTTGTGTGGAAAAAATGGCCGGACAAAATCCTGACCCACTTAACTACAATAATATACCCGGCTGTACATACTGCCAACCCGAAATTGCTTCGGTAGGTTATACCGAAAAGCAGGCAAAAGAAAAGGGTTATGAACTAAAAATAGGCAAGTTCCCCTACTCTGCATCTGGTAAAGCAAGTGCTGCAGGAGCTAAGGATGGTTTTGTGAAGATGATTTTCGATGCCAAATATGGCGAGCTGCTGGGGGCACACTTTATAGGATTGAATGTAACGGAGATGATAGCTGAAATAGTAGTAGCTCGTAAACTGGAGACAACAGGCCATGAAATATTAAAGGCTGTTCACCCACACCCTACTATGAGTGAAGCTATTATGGAAGCCACTGCGGCTGCTTACGGAGAAGTAATACACTTGTAATATTGCTGAATAGAGCTTTAATACTTGTCATACTTTTTTCCTGGAATCTGGCTATTGGGCAGAGCTCTGCAGAATTGTATAAAAAAGGCTTAGAACTAAGAGCAGCAAGGCATTATAAAGAAGCCCTACCCATATTTGAAGGGCTTTTAAAGCAAGATTCCTCCAACATAAACTACTTGCAATACACATCTTATCTCTACGCCAAGGTTTGGCACGATGAGGCCCCGGATGCAGATAAGGCAACGCTTTATTATAATAAGGCATATTACCTGGCAAAGAAAGCACTAAGAAAAGACAGCACAAGTGCTGAAGCCCATTACGCTTTTGCCTTTGCTATTGGAGTATTAAATGAGAATGCAAGCCACAAGCAGCAAATTGCCAATGCAAAAACAATGAAAGTGGAAATTGATAAGTGCCTGGCTATTGAACCCCACCATTCAGGAGCCTATCACCTACTAGGAAGGTGGTACAGAAAACTTGCCGAACTCGGAAGTATAGAAAGATTTGCTATGAAAGCACTCTATGGATCCTCGCTGCCTGAAGCTACGTACAAAGATGCTATCAACGCTTTTGAAAAGGCTTATATTTATGAACCGGACTATATTCTGCATCAATATGAACTAGCAGTAACGTATCATAAAATGGATATGAACGCAGATGCTAAAATATGGCTACAAAAAGCTCTTCACGCCAATTATACAGGTGATGATGCAGCAGACACCAAAGCTAAATGCCAGAAATTGCTGGATGAGATAAAATAGATTATTTGTGCCTTTTAAAGGAAAATAAACCGAGCAATGACCATCTACTCCTTTTTACATAGAGAGCATCGCCCCATGCTCCTCCACCAAAGTCTGTTTCAACTCTTTTAAATCCGTAAGGTTTCAAAAAGTCATCAAGTTCCCAAACCTTTGCACAGTTCTTATAAACCTCATCGTTGTTTATTTCGCTTTTTATGTAATCTATTCGACTCAATGTCTCAACACCACCCTTAAAAACCTCCAGCTCATAACCCTGAACATCAATGTTGATCATATTATAGTTATGAATATCCAAGTCTGTCCTTTCTTTTAGGTAGTTATCCAGAGTATTTATTTCGACTTCTTCCTTTTCATTAAAAACTATGTGAGGATATTGCTTAAGATGAATCTCCGGCTCCAGGATGGAAGAAGATTGCCCATTGTTGGCCGATTCTATATTCATAACAATTTTACCAATACTTGAACCTAATGCAGTTTTAACCAATATTCCTTTATTGCCTATCCTCTCCTTAAGTATGTTAAAATTCTTGGTAACAGGTTCAAAAAAGATCACATTCTTTATGCCATTTTCTTCGTAATCCTTCATTTCCTGGCCATAGTGGCCACCAATATGCAACATGCCTCTTATTTGCAGTTTATGCTTTTTAATAAGATCGTTAAACCTGGGCATCATAATTCTATCGTATTTGCATTTGATGTAAAGGTATCTTTTTTTATTTTAAAATAGTATGAATTTTATTCCTACCAATAATTTACAGAGCCTTAACTATTCTCATTCAGCAATGAATTCGACTAAGATGGATGAAAAATCTTACTTACATTTGTACTAATTGAAAATAACAATGAACTCGATATTAATACCTAATGGCTTTTAGCAATAAGAATCCATCAATTCCAGAAGAAAACTGGACACTTATTGTTAAACCAAAAACAAATTGGTTCGATCTTCACTTGAGTGATGTGTGGCGTTACAGAGATCTTGTAGCAATGTTTGTAAAAAGAGATTTTATATCAGCGTATAAACAAACCATACTAGGCCCTTTGTGGTTTCTAATACAACCATTATGTGCTACTTATCTTTTCCTCTTTGTCTTTTCAGATATCGCCCATATCTCCACAGGCAATGTGCCGGCTGTTTTGTTTTATCTTTCCAGCTTAACCGTGTGGAACTATTTTGCAACGTGCTTTAATAAAACATCTGGCACTTTCACATCTAACAGCACCCTTTTCGGTAAAGTTTATTTTCCCAGGCTTGTATCACCCGTTTCAACAATTATTAGCACTTTGGTAACATTTTTTATCCAATTCCTTTTATTCATATCGTTTCTTTTTTACTATATTCTGTTTAAGGGAAACCAGTTTCACTTCAACCTATACCTTCTTCTCATACCCTATTTGATTATTTTAATGGGAGCACTTGGTTTAGGCTCCGGCATTATTATTTCATCGTTAACAACTAAATACCGCGATCTGGCAAATCTTGTTGCTTTTGGGGTACAGTTGCTCATGTATCTTACTACGGTAGTTTATCCCCTATCCTCCATTACAGGTAAAAAAAGAATGATCGTGCTACTGAATCCTATGACATCAATAATAGAATCATTCCGGTATGCTTTTTTCCCTTTGGGTCGTTTCAGGTGGGATTTATTGGGCTACAGTACAGCATTCACTGTACTAATACTATTTACAGGAATACTCTTATTCAATAGAACAGAAAAGAGTTTTATGGATACGGTATGAAGGTTGAAAGTGAATAATTAACAACAACTTGTAGCTAAGGAAATTAATGTCGGAAACAGTAATTAAAATTGAAAACTTAAGCAAGCAATATCGCTTAGGTATGGTGGGTACCGGTACACTTTCTCATGACTTGAAAAGATGGTGGTATATAGTGAGAGGCAAGGAAGATCCGTATCTTAAAGTTGGGGAAGTTAATAAACGAGATACTAAAGGGAAGAGTGAATATGTTTGGGCCCTAAAAGACATAAATTTTGAAGTAAAAAAAGGAGAAGTTCTGGGCATCATTGGCAAAAATGGTGCTGGTAAATCTACATTGCTTAAAATACTTTCTAGAATAACAGCACCGACAACGGGAGAATTTAAGGTAAGAGGACGCATTGCCAGTCTTTTAGAAGTAGGCACGGGTTTTCATCCAGAACTTACGGGTAGAGAGAATATTTTTTTAAACGGTGCTATATTAGGTATGACCAAAGCCGAAATAAAGAATAAGTTTGATGAGATAGTTGCCTTTTCTGGAGTGGAAAGATATATCGACACTCCGGTAAAAAGATATTCTTCAGGGATGTACGTAAGACTTGCTTTTGCAGTAGCTGCACACCTTGAACCTGAAATACTTATTATAGACGAAGTACTGTCAGTTGGGGATGCCGACTTTCAGAAAAAATGTCTTGGTAAAATGAAAGACGTTGCCGGAGAAGGAAGAACGGTTCTTTTCGTTAGCCATAACATGACAGCAGTTAAAAGCTTATGTCCCAATTCAATAATGCTTAAAAATGGAGAAATAATTAAGCGTGGCCCTTCGGCAGAAGTAATAGATACCTATTTAAACGATGAGATGCAAATTGATATGGAGAAAGAGTGGCATCCTGGCGATGCCCCTGGCAATGATAAAGTACGACTTTTAAAAGCAAGCATTTATTCTACTGATATTAAAGCAAAAGGAAAACTCACAACCGAATCGGAAATTGAATTAAGTTTTACGTTTCAAAACTTCATAAAAAATGGCAACATAAATATCAGCATTCACTTTTGCGCATTGGATGATTTTATTATCTTTAGCTCGGGCTCGAATTTTATTTCTACTTCTTCTGAGCTTTTAACTTTTAAATGCAGAATACCCGGAAACCTTTTAAATTCTATTGTGTACAAATTAGATGTACTTTATGTAAACGATTCGAAAGTCGAATTCTCCTTTTCTCATTGCCTTCAATTTGAAATACATGAAACGGAAAGGAACGGAGCCTGGTTTGGTAAATGGGCTGGCGTTATAAGACCACAATTAAGCTGGGAAGAATCAGACTAACATAAACAGATAAAAACAAAATGCTGAACGTAACAAGAACATACCTGCCACCTCTTGAAGAATATGTAAAATATCTTGAAAAGGTATGGGACAAAAGTTGGGTAACTAACCACGGCCCTCTTGTGCAGGAACTGGAAACCAGGTTAAAGAAGACGCTTGGAGTAAAGCATTTATTCTTTACATCTAATGGAACCATAGCCATACAAATTGCCATAAAAGCCCTGGGCTTAAAGAAAGAAATAATCACTACTCCCTTTTCTTACGTAGCTACTACTAATTCTATATTATGGGAAAATTGTAAACCCGTATTTGCTGACATAAAAAAAGATACTTGCTGCATTGATCCTGATCTGATAGAAAAAAAAATCACAACTAAAACTGAGGCTATACTTGCTACGCATGTATACGGCATTCCCTGCGATGTTGAAAAAATTGAGAACATCGCAAAGAAGCATAAATTAAAAGTGATTTATGATGCAGCCCATACCTTTGGTGCAAAATATAAAGGCAAATCTTTAGCCAGTTACGGCGATGTTTCTACCTTAAGCTTTCACGCCACAAAACTCTTTCACACGATTGAAGGCGGCGCAATTATAACCAATAATGACAAACTTGCAAAAAAAATATTTGTATTAAGAAGCTTTGGTCATATAGACGATAATTATTTTGAAATAGGTATTAATGGGAAAAATTCAGAATTCCATGCCGCAATGGGGCTTTGCCTTTTAAATAAGGTTCCTAGCTTCATCAAGAGAAGGAAAGAAATCTCAGAACGTTATGATAATGCTTTACTGAGATACGGCATAAAACGCCCTTTTATACCGGAGAAGACCGAATATAATAATGCATACTATCCCATTATATTAAAAAGCGAAAAAGATCTTCTTACTGTAAGAAGAGACTTGCAGAAGAACGAAATATTCCCAAGGAGATATTTCTATCCCTCATTGAATAAATTGCCTTTTTTAAAAGGAGAGAAATGCCCTGTTTCTGAAGATTATGCAAAACGCGTTTTGTGTCTTCCTCTTTCATTCGAACTAAGCAATACAGATCAGAACAGGATAATCAAAATAGTAAGCAACTCTTTAAAATAGATGAAAGTAGCGGTAATGCAACCATATTTTTTGCCTTATCTTGGATATTTTCAATTGGTAAACGTGGCAGATAAATTCGTATTCTTCGACGATGTTAATTTCATAATGAAGGGCTGGATAAACCGGAACCAGGTACTTGCAAACGGAACCACTCACAAGTTTACCATACCCCTTAATAAAGCCAGTCAGAACAAACTTATCAAGGAAGTCCGTCTTTCGAGTTATTCGGCTTGGAGAAATGATTTTATAAAGCTTATAGAGCTAAATTATAAAAGGGCTCCTTTTTATTCCGAAATACACGAATGGTTGAAAACGCTCCTCTTTAAAAGGGAATACGAATTGATAAGTGATCTAGCTTCCGAAAGTATTATTTCAGCCTCTACCCTGCTTGGCATTTCAACGTCATTTCTTTTTTCAAGTGAGATCGATTACACAAAAGAACAAACAAAAAATGGACAAGAAAAAGTACTTAATATTTGCAAGATTTTAGGGGCTACGGAATACATAAATCCTCAAAATGGCACAGATCTTTATAACAAGAGTGACTTTTCTGACATTGGGGTTTCCTTGCATTTCCTAAAAATGAGTGAGATAAGGTACGAACAGCTAAAAAACGATTTTATTCCATATTTATCTATCTTAGATGTCCTGATGTTTAATAACAAGGACACTATAAAGCAATACTTACATAAGTTTAGTTATATACAAGCATAAAAGAAAATGAAACTTACATCCATACTGAAGGTGGCTTTTAACGCTAATGATTCTCAAATGCAAGATGACTTCAAATTAACAGACTTTGAGGACTGGGATTCTATGCAGCATATGTTATTTATTACCAAACTCGAAGAAGATTATAGTGTAGATCTTACAGGAGATGAAATAGCAAATATCAGAACCATTGGAGAAATAAAAAAACTCCTGTCATCAAAAGGGAAACTGGACTAAATGAACATTTCTGAAGCTAAAATAATAGTGACCGGAGGAGGACGTGGAATAGGGAATTACCTTGCCCAAAACATCCTGGCTAAAGCCAACAAAGTATTTGTTCTTGACAACAATGCTGATCTACTTTCTTCTATTGCAACAACGGATAAACTGATTACGTTTAAATGCGACCTTACTGACTCGGAAAGCGTAAAGACTGCAATTGACGGCATCTACAAAGAACATGGCGGAGCCAACGTACTCGTAAATAATGCTGGTGTTATTCACAGTGAACTTATGATCAATTTATTGTCAAAAGAAGACAAGAAGCACAATCTAAGTAATTGGAAAAAAGTAGTTGACATAAACCTTAATGCCGTATTTTATGTTACATCTAATGTAGCAGATAATATGGTGGCAAGGAAAATGAGTGGGGTAATTATCAATATCAGTTCCATCTCCGCACAGGGTAATGTGGGACAGTCTGCATACTCAGCCACAAAAGCTGCAGTAGAGGCCCTTACCAAAACATGGAGCAAAGAATTAGGAATGTTTAAAATACGCAGCGCATGCATTGCTCCAGGTTTTTTTGAAACTCCTTCTACACGTGAAAGCCTTAGCGAAAACATGCTGAACAAGTGGCAAAAAAGTGTACCATTGGCGCGACTTGGTGATTTATCAGAACTATTATCTGCCGTTGAATTCATTATACAGAATGAATATTATAACGGAAAAATACTTCAATTGGACGGAGGATTAACCATATAATTTTATGGATGATAGGGCTTATACTTATAACCTTGGGCTTGCTTTTTATAATATCTCCGAAACTTACGGAAGCAATACAGCCCTTAAATATCCTAACGGAGAAGGATACACATATAAGGAAATAAACAATATTTCAAATAAACTGTCGAGATTTTTACTCGATACAGGTATTGCTAAAGGAGATGTAATTGCAATCTTTAATGATAAATCCCTTTTCGCTTATTCGCTAATGATAGCTTGCTTAAAAGCAGGAATTATCTATACAAACCTTGATACTACGAGCCCCTGGCAGAGGATATATAAAATATTGAACACCTGTCTTCCCAAGGCAATCTTTCATGAAAACACATCTGATGCATTAATTTCTCAAGCAGAGGCAGAATTTAAAGACGCTTTCTTCTTCTCACTCTCTGATAAAAAATTCAAGGATAAAGTCTTAAACCACGAAGACAGAAACATTGAACAAACTACCTTAATACAAGGCAATCACCCTGCCTATATAATGTTTACTTCCGGCTCTACTGGGTTCCCAAAGGGGGCCACCATGAGTCATAATAACATACTAAATTTTATAAAGTGGGGCCAGCAAACATTCAGTATATCAACAAAGGATGTTTTTACCAATGCCAACCCTATTTACTTTGATAATTCAGTTTTTGATTTCTATTCCTCTCTCTTTTCAGGCGCTACATTAGTACCTTTAAATGGTGACCTTCTGAAAGACCCTAAGCAACTTGTTAAGGCAGTCAACGATTCTAAATGCACTTTGTGGTTCTCTGTGCCATCGTTGTTGGTGTATCTTCTCACAACCAAAGCAATTACTAAAGAAGACTTCAAAAATGTTACGAGAATTTCATTTGGTGGAGAAGGCTTTCCTAAGGCTAAGTTAAAGCAGCTTTACGATCTATTGGGAAATAGAGTTAAACTTTTTAATGTTTATGGCCCTACAGAGTGCACTTGCATTTGTTCATCCTACATAATAAATAAAAGCGACTTTGTTAATATGACCGAACTTGCCCCGCTTGGCAATATAGCTCCGAACTTTGGATATGAGATATTAGCAATAGAAGGTGAAGGAGACCTAAAGTTGGGCGAGCTGGCATTATCCGGTCCATGCGTGGGCTTAGGTTATTACAACGATAAAGAAAGAACTGAAAAGTCCTTTATTCAAAATCCAAATAAAAAGTATCGTGAAATAATATACAAAACCGGCGATCTGGTTCAGTTGGGAGATA
>Ga0206878_10268_pt1 | contig 20271 bp, 27 predicted proteins | sample Alteio_BWOrgCont_8_FD_152621 | JGI IMG/M metagenome (GOLD analysis project Ga0206878, IMG submission 152621) | Enriched cells from forest soil in Barre Woods Harvard Forest LTER site, Petersham, Massachusetts, United States -... | ecosystem: Environmental > Terrestrial > Soil > Temperate forest >... | reverse complement strand
CGGCGAATCAACAAAAAACGGTTTGCCGTCCGCATGGGTGACGGAGCGTATGATACTTTCCGGCCAAGGTTCGTGCGCGGGTTGGAAAAGAACTTGGAACAATCCAAATTCGTCAGGCTGCAATTCAGCCAATGCGCCGATGATGCCGATGAAGGGATCAATTTTGCCACTGGCGAGCGGCAGCATGAATTCATGCGCCAAGCCGAATTCAACCGCCAGCACTTCGTCGCCGGTGGATGCGCTCCATGCCTGTTCCAATGTGCCTTCGCGCGGAACAAAGACGGCTTCGGGGAAATATGCCGACAACTGGCGGCGGAGCAACGGGGCGTCGTTAGTAGCGGCGGCAAAATGCGCGGTGACTTTTTTGTGAACGCCAAGCAATTCAAAGGCGATGGGTTCGCGGCACAGAGAAAGATTCAAAAGGAATTGCTCGAACACTTCTTTGGAGATGTCGAGTTTGTTCGGCAAGGATGCCTGAAATTCAACGAGCGAATCACGAATGAGCGGGGTCGGTTCGGGTTCTTCCTCCGGTTCGGATTCAACTGACACTGGCGGTGGTGCGGTGCTTAATTTGTTGCCCAACTTTTCAAGCAGTGAATTGAAAAATGTCTGCTTGCATCCATCGTTAACAGGTGGAGCATCGGGTAAATAGTGTCCGTGGAATGGTCTGAACGGCGGTTCGGGGGAAACGGGTTCGGCAAACACCTGCCAGCCACGCCCGCGCAATTCCCATTGGTGAAATTGCTCCGTCAGTTGTTCGTCGAGCCGTGACATGGCACGTCAAACAGCGGGCGGTGGTTGCACAGGCATTGGTTTATACAACTCGCCGAGAATCGGGCTGTATTGGTTGAGCTTGATCAATTTGATACCCTTCGCGCCCGTGGTTTCCTCCACCTTTGCTTTGACAACATCGTTCACCGTGTCGCGATACATGAGCCGCGTGTCCTGCCGGTAATATGTTTCCTTGCGGAAGAATCGTTCGTATATCGGGCCAACCACGGGCGATTTGATGAGCGTGGCGTCGAGGTCTTTCAATCCGAGCGACACGGCGTTGCGGAGCAGATAAATCGCTGCAATGAATCCGACAATCAAGATGCCGATACCAAGAATTATTCCGGCGAATTTGAAGATCAATCCTGCAATCATCATCGCCCCGACCAACACGACGAGCAATTGCCAGAGCTGAATCACGGCGGGAATCTCGGCAAAGCGGCAACTGAAAAAGAAAGCCGTGCCGAATGGCGCGGCGCAAATGTCGAACACCAATCGTTCGCGGGTCATGCGCAAATACTCGCGCTTGGCTGACAATATTCCGCCCTCGGCAAAATCAACGCGGAACATTTCCAGGCCGGGGACTTTGCGATCCTTCAACTCCTTCTCAACGGCTTCATAGAATTCCATGGTGGACGTATTGAAGCCGGGAACGAGCGCATACCAGTGGTCAATCAAATCCCCCTTTTTCTTGTCAAAAAGCCCGAACATATTTTCCTTGTGATTGATGGTTATTTTGTCTTTCGCGGCAGGACAAACAGCGCCGCCCCGAAGATCAATGAGAGATACGCGCCGTAGGCGAGGATGTGCGTCAGGTCGCTGCCGATTCTGTGATACCAATAAACCCCGACAACGAAGGGAAGCGCACCGGTGAGTTGTCCGGCGATTTGCTGGTTGCGCTTGGTGACTCCGGCAAAAATGGTGATGGCGCAAAATATCGGGATGAGCCAAAGCAGCCGTTGTTCGCCGCCTGATTTTTGCAGGTCAAAGCCGGAAACATTGCCCCCTAAAAATTGCGCCCACGGCAGAAAGAAACTGACTCCCAAACCGGCGGCACAGAGGTTGATCAACTGCGTCCGTCCCAAACTGACGGTTTGATTTTCGGGCGTGGCATTGGTGGATTCCGATTTCGGCGTGATGGTGATTTCGTCGGGCATAATAATTTCCTGTTGATTGCTATTGTGAACCGCGGTGAATCATCCCGTGACCAAAGTGAGAATTAAGACAGGTCGGTGAGGCTTTAAGGGACGCCGAAATTTTAATGGTTGGCGTAGGTAATGGAAGTAAAAAGAGCGATTCCTCTTTTGAAGAATCGCCCTCTGTGTTCGGCATTATCCGGTGCTATAGAAATATCCTAATCCCCGCAATGAGGAATGGCCGGGGTTTCCCATGATGACATGATCTGTGACTTCAATTTTCAATAACTGACCGGCCCGGATCAAATCACGGGTCACTTTGATGTCCGCCTCGCTGGGCGTCGGGTCACCGCTCGGGTGGTTGTGGATGAGGACAATCGCGGCTGCTTTCATCGCAACCGCCACATTGAACACTTCGCGTGGATGCACCAGCACGGTATCCATCGTGCCGATGGACACTAGATGATGCCCCTTCACCCGTTTGCGCGTGTTTAGAAGCAGCACAACGAAGCACTCGCAATCCGGGTTGAAATACGGATGCGTCGCGATGTGCAGCCGCCAGTAATCGGCGACCTGCTGCGGTTGCTCGCAGATTTTCATCTCATCTGGCACCGGACAATCCCGCAAGGCGACGACTTTGAATTCCTTCGGATTGAAGTTCTTCATGCCGCCTCCGCCTTGTATTTGATCTGCGAGGCCAGACATTCACCGGCTTCAACGTCATCGCGCGGTCCCAGATACACCGGCTGATACAGGGCATGACTTTCGCGATGAGCGTAGAGATACTGCACCTCCACGACCGCGCCGACTATGGGGATGCCGTGATTGGCCGGGATGGTTACGTTGCCGCACGAAATCAAGCTCCTGCCTTTGAGCAGGCCAATCTCGATGCTGCGCTGGGTGTTGACCCTCGCAACAATCGCCGACAACGTGGCGGTGAACTTGAATTTCAACTGCGGCCCACCGCTGTTGGGTTTGCCCGGCGTGTAAGGCGCGTCCAACCGCTTGAACACGATGCCTTCCCGGTTTTCCTGCCGCAACCGCTCCCACAGTGCGGTCTTCCGCTGCGTCGTGAATGCTGTCTCGACCAGCTTTACGTGCGGATGGTCGGCACTGGACAGTAGCACGCTCACCAGACGCTCAAGCCGTTTCCGATATGCCAACGGTCGCAAGTTTTCGCCATTCAGTTCAAGGAGATCGAAGACGTGGTAATCATCGCCAATAGATTCACCGTCGGTAATGAAGCTGCCGGGCAGGTTGCGGATGTCGTCTGACACGGTTTCCGGCAATCCGACCAGCAATCCTTTCTTGTTGATGCCCTCGATATGGTCGTCCTGCTTGCGGATCAAAAGATGCCGCCCGTCGAACTTTCCCTGCGCGCAATAATCGTCATCGCGTAACAACCGCTCCACGTCGGATTCTTCGATGGGGTTAAGCAATTGCGGCAAAATCCCCGATGACCGTTTGTCGGTGTGTTGATACGGTGTGCCGTTCTCACCTTCGGTGTAACCCTTGGCTTTCTTTTCGTTGAGGAGTTTGGTGAAGATTTTCTTCGCTGTGTCGTAAGGCACGGGCAAAGAAGTCTTCGTTCCGGTCGTGAGCGTCGAGCCGCGTCTCCCGTAGGCGAAGTTCACAACGAACTCGTCGCCCATCGGCTCGATTGAAGTTTGATACACCTTGTCTGATGAACCTGCGCGGTAATACAACGTGACCCGTTCGTGTGTTTCCATAACTGCATTCATGTTTTTTCCTTTCTGTTGGTTATTGATTTTGAAATGAACTCCCACTTTGAAGCGTATCTCCCCGCGCCGTTTCGATGAAGACGTGAACCTTTGCCGGAAGCGGCAAATGAAAAAAGGGCGACCCTGACGGATCGCTCTTGTGTTACTTACGATTGAGGACGGGGACTTCGGACCGTGGCGAGATGCGGAAGAGCACTGGCGGCGGGTGAAAACGAACGGGCTTGTCGAAGCGTGTTTTGAAATCACGCACCGGCCGGTTCATCATCACAGTCGCCGCGCACTCGTTGACGTGGATGACGCGGCAGAGCCGTTCGTTGAAACTGATGACATCCCCGGCGGAGAGCCGGAAGGGACGGTTCAACGTCCGCCAGATGATGCCGAACTCGATCTGGTTGGGGTCATCGAAGCGGCGTTTCCTGCGCGCGTTCATGCAACGCCTCCCACGACGAGTTCCACTTCACGCAAGGTGTGAAGCACCGCGTCAATCTCCAGACTCGTGAGCCTCCAGCCGCGTCCGGGCAATTCGGCAATGATCGCCCATTTGAAGCGTTGATAAAAGTTCAACGCCTCTTGGTCGTCGCCTAGGTGGTCGGCAAGGATCGCCAGCGCCAGTTGCGCCGGGCCGCTGCCGCCGTAGCCCCACTCAAATCCTGTCGGGCTGTGATTCCACAGGTCAAGCCGGGGATTGAGCCTGCGGCCGTCCACCGTGACGATGACGGCATGACCTTCACGCCGCCCTTCATATCGCTTCATCGAAGTCCCTCCAGAATTTCCTGCAAGTCTTCGGGGAACAGATGCTCCGGCTCGGCATCGGGCGTGTCGAACGTATGCACCTTGACGAAGCAGAACTTTGACAGTCTGCACGCGATGTCCTCGCGTCCAGCTTTGCCCGCTTCGTTTTCATCAAGCATGACGACGACGTGGCTGTGGCCGTTCGTATGCCTACGGATCAACTCCTCTTGTGCGGCTGACATGGTAGCGCCCATGAGGGCGACCACCTTGCGCCAGCCGTTCTGATGAATCTTCATGCAATCGAAGAAGCCTTCGACGATGACCAATGGTTTGTCCGCCGGTTCTTTGACGGCGCGGTCAATGTTGAATATCTCCTGTGACTTTCTGAAGCCCGGCGGCAGCTTGTATTTAGGCGTGTTCTCGTCAGGCGGCTCACCGGGGAAACGTCCCGCATACGCGACGACCTTTCCGTCCGCGTTAGTGATGGGAATGGCAATCCGGTCGGCCATCATGCCTTTGGCACAATATCCCACGCCGAAATCCACGATGGTTTCAAGGGTCAGCCCGCGCTCTTTGATGAGATACGGATGTTGCCGTTCCAGTTTGTCCAAGCGAAACTGCAACGGCTTGTTGGGCGCGCCATTTTCTTGCGCTGGTGCTGGCCCTGCGGCTGGCTTCGGTTTGGGAATTTCACCGTTCTTTTCCGGTTCACTCGTTTCTTCGGCTGTTTCTTCCGAACTCGCCGACATTTCTGCGGGATCGAGGTGAAACCATTCGATGGCTTTGTTGGCCGCTGCAAGGATGCTCACGTCCTCCATTTTTTGGATGAAGTCCAGGACATTGCCGCCGTGCTTGCATTCCGAAAAACATTTCCAGAGATTTTTTTCGATGCTGACGCTGAACTGCGTCGGGTTGCTGCCTTTGTGGATGGGACAGGGACCGCTCAAGCGGTCGCCGCTGCGTTTGAATTTTGAAAGCAGGCCGTAGTGCTCAAGCACCTGCTCCATGGTGATGGCCGCTTTGACGGCCTTGAAGTCGACGAACTTTGATTTAGACATAATGCTCCTGTTGGTTGTTTGGTTGTGGTGAACTCTCGCGGCTCTGAATTGAACCGCCTCCATGGAACATCCTATCGCTTCTGCCCAAACCAACTAGACGTGAAGATTTGCCGTTTCCGGCAAGGAGTCTAATCCAGCAAACCGCTGGCTTCGCCCTGCTTGCCGCTCTGCCATGCGGCTGAAAATATGTCGCCCGACAAAATGGTTTTGTCGGCAAACAGGAACAATCCGTGCCCGCACTTCAATTGCGAGCACGCTTCAACGAGCGATTTCACGCGCGTGGCGCTCGTGGTGACGGTGAGAACGCGGAAGCGATGGATGCCAAGATGCCGCTGGTGAATCTTCTGCGTCCATGTCGCTTCGTAGGCGAGGAGCTTGCGGCGAAATGAAGTTTGGGAAAGAGTCCGGCGCGTGACGGGCATCGTTCCCCGGTCGGCTTCAAGGAAGAAATATGCGCGCTGGCTTGTGCCGTTTGCATCAGGAAATTCCAAGGCGAATACGCGATCCGGCACGACGCCGAGTTTCCAGCCGTTCTGAATCTTCACCCGCCACTGGAACGGCTGTCTTTCCGAGTGAATCGCAAGCTGGTCTTCATAAAGAAGCCGGATGCCGCCATGTTTCCGGCAGGCAAGTTCAATTGCCATCATCACGTCTGCCACCAATAAAGCGTGTTCAAGGTATACACGGCCGATGACATGGTTCTTCTCACCCCACGAATCAGGATGCACGGCAAGGCCAATCTCCTGCTTCAACAACAACCCTCCTTTATTTCCTAGCCCGTATGCGATGCTCTTGGAGCCGCTTGATTCGTAGTATTGGATTTGGGCGCGGGGACGTTCCAAGTATCCGTGGTGGTAGAGCAATTGCAGTCGCCGCAAAATCTGCTGCGGACTGCCGCCAAGCAAAGCGATGATCTGGCGGGAACGGAGAAAACGATGTCGGTGAATGAGGCGGATAATTTCGCGGTCGCGTTTCGTTAATTGTAAAGGAACAATTGCGGTAGCGCGATTGAAGCGGGGTAGGCGTGACTCCATCGTGCCATTTTGCAGGACGGCAAGCAGACAAGGTAGGCGTCAAGGTTTGCGCTTTGGGGCAAGTTTACGCCCTGCGCCGTTCGCTTATTCAGCGTTTGGCACACTGACATAATCGGCCTGGTTGCCTTTATGAAAACATTTTCACCCGTCTCAAAATTTCCTCGTCCCAAGTGTCACAGACAGTTTCTTCTGTCTCAAGATCATCACGTAGGCTTCTAGGGTTCGAACAATCCAACAACGTTTGTTGATTTAGGCTTATCCCATAGTGGCCTTATATCTCAAGCAAACCAATTATGGTGGTTTGAGAGAAATGAGAAATAAAAAACAAATTCAATGAGTTGTGTTGGTGGTTGGAAATTGGGGAATACTGGCCTGATTATTGGGAGCGGCGTTTGTTTGTTCTGACTGGATGGCCTGTGCTTGTGTTTGTGGCCTTTCCTGCTGTGGTTTTTTCACTTTATGAGCTAGTGAAATTGTTACTGCAACAATAGCGACCAGAAGCGATGCGAAAGAAATCCAGCGGCTAACCCACATATCACGGTTCATTTTGCGGCGGTCAAACTCCATGTCCAACAAGTATTGGCTATAGTCATTGCCGCGTTGTGTGACGAACTTTCTCTTTAACAATTCCCCTGTTTTCAGACCTCTTAATTCACGCCATTCTTTTTCATATTTTTCGATGTCTGAATCCATAATTCAATTATTCAAAAACTGTTTATCGTTTTTGGGTGGCTCTTGCTGTTTTGATTCTAATGGTGGATTTGTCTTTCGATTCAATTTGTAGCCAATTATGGCGGTGATTGAAAGGCCGATGATGTTGGCAACCACGAGTCGCCTGTCGAATGAATTTCCGTTCGCGTCTTGGCCGTAAAGCCATGTTCCGTGTGGTAGAATTGTTTTCAGAATGAAAAAGCATCCAGCAATCAAAACCAATGCGAGGCCAATCCATTTTGCTGCCATGAATCCGAACCGCCAGTAAAACTTTGCGATGTCGCCGATGCTGTATTGATTCTTTCCATATAATTCGCGTTCAATGCGTCTGTTCGTAATCCAGTTTTTCATTTTCTCCTTTGCTTAACGCAACGGAAAAGGAAAGGCGTGTGACCGCATACCAGCTAGAGGCTTACTACGGCCTTGAGAAGATATGCACGGATGGTCACACGCCCACTGGGGCGAGTGCGTGCAGGACTTCTCGTGAAACGTAGTAATTTCTAGCTGTCCTAACCGCTGTCGCTAAATTTGTTTATGTCATTATTGTTTTTTAACGTTATGGTGTTGGTTGAAGGGCGCGTTCCCAACCACAGCATTGCTGCTGACATCCCGACCGAGGCACTTTAGAAGCCCAATCAAAGGATGCGTCAAGAACGCGCCCAGTTTGCGGCGTGAACAGGACGGGTTTTGATTGGGCTGCAAAAGTTCTAAAGTTTTCGGTCGCCCCTAACCCGCTACACCAAATTTTCTACCTGACAAACCAATCAAAAATAGGAGAATGGGGCAAGAGAAATCAATCTTTCAAATATGAAACACGCCATCGTTCACGTGCAGATTCCATCCCGAGGAAGCCAAGCAGAAGCCACATGGAACGCTTCATTGCAAATGATAGAATCCACCATGAAAAAAAACGCAGGAATAAAAAGGCTCTCCGAAAACATTTGGCAGATTCCTTTAACTGGATCATTGCCATTTCTAACTCGGACATTTCAAGGTAGCGATGCCCTCGAATTGAAAGTCCGGGTTCTATTTTTCGAGGATGAGCCACAATGGACAAATTTGTGATTTTTTGATGCCTCATCCGATAAAACCCAAGAAGGCGGTTCTCAAAATTAACCTGATTTTCTTTTTCTTCGCTTGTCATTTGGCTTTTTGATCGGAGGCGTGTTAAGCATCACTCGTAGCGCATCTGCTGGCTTCATCGGATGCAATGTGAGTCCGTGTTTTTTAGGTTTCATGCGGCAATGGTGTTTTTATATTTGAGACGTTTGCCGATGGATTGCTGAATGGCAATCAAGAATCGTTCTCCATCAGTAAGTTTTCTAGTGTTCCAACGAAAGGCAAATTCATCGCAGTAACGGTGAAGATGTTCCTTGCTGATGTGATGAAACGCTCCTGTAACTCCACGCTTCAAAAGCGAGAAGAACGATTCGCAACTGTTGACGTGGACTTTAGAACCGTCTGCGCGTTCGCGCTGTAATTCGCCTCCTGAATGGTTCACGGAATCATGCTTGATTTGTGGCAGATAAATTGTTTTGTAATTCGGGTTGCCGTCTGTGTTGAGCGTTGAGCCTTTGGCTATGTTCTCACGCATGAAATCGCCTATTGTGTGGCAACTCAATCTTTCCACGACTTTGACACGCATACCGCCGCCACGCTCCACCAATGCCACAACAGCGGGCTTTCTAAATCTCTTTCCGTTGGCTGGATTTATCGGTTGGACACCGCCAATAAATCCCTCGTCAACCTCAACTTGGCCTTTTAGCTTTTCTTCTCCAAGAATCGGACTGAACGCATGACGAATACGATGTGACATGAACCATGCCGTTTTGTAGGTCACACCGATTGTCCTGTGAAGCTGATGTGCGCTAATCGCCTTCTTGCTTGAGCAGAGCAGAAAGAACGCCATGCACCATTTTGACAAAGGAACTTTGCTGTCAGAAAAGATTGTCCCGACCGTAACTGAAAATTGCTTGTGACAGTCTTTGCACTTGTAAAGACCCTTGCGAGCGGGGCGTTTTCCGCGCTGACGAGGCTCTGTGCTAGGCTTTAGGGCGTAATGCTCTTTGGATTGGCAGTGGGGACAAGTGACACCGTTAGGCCAGCGCAGGGATTCAAAGTATTTTCTCGCTTCATCTTCATCTGCGTATTGCAACGCTAGCTTGGATAATGTCAGGGGCTTTTCATCTTCTTTGGTTTGCTTGGTAGATAAGGCCAATCCCATAGTTATTTCCACCACCTGTTGTGCCTTGTTCTTTTTTGTCCACAACCTGCTGTGGATAGGGCTTGACTTTTGAGCTGTCCAAACCTATTATTTCAGTAAAGTTCCGTTGAGGAACTAAACTTGGATTGTTGTGAGACGATTCAGTTTGAAACCCAGGCCACGAACCTGGGTTTCCTTTTTCGGGGGGATCAATACACGAGTGCATAGTGCATCCTTTCATTTTTTGGTTTTTGTTGTTAATCACGCCATTACCATCCGCCATGTGCGTGAAATTTGAGAAGAAAAGCTCCGCCGCGAAGTTATACCAACGAAAACTGCATTGGCTCAAAAGTGGCATATTCGTGTTGGTTCGCTGCGCTTGCAAAATTCATAATTCACGGCCCCCTTGTGGGGATGAAATGTTTTTCACCTTCTTTTTTGCAGCGAACCAAAGAACAAATTGCCCACTTTTATTTCGGTGTGCCGGAAACGTTGGCGCAATCACCAAAATCTCACCGGACTGAAATACAGTTTCAAGGTCGTCGCATTTTGCAAGTTGTCAAATACGATTTTGAAAGTTTTTTTTGTCCATGATTAAGCCATTCATCGCCGTCATCCACCGATTCAATTTGTCATCAATCTTGGCGCGTGGAACGGCAAACCGTTCACGCGACAGGGCGATAAGTTTGTCCTTCCGGCCAACGCGGTTTTCCAATGGCGGCAGCATCTTCGTCCTGAACGGTTCCCGATTCATTCCGTCTTCAAGCAACTTGACTGCGGCCTCGTAGCGGTCAAGGTCAACCAGAACCGCCGCTGGAAATGCGTTGCCGAATTCCTTTTCCATCACCTCGGCATCGGCATTGCCGATACGGAAGGAGATAAGGGTTCCGGCATTACCGAAAACCGCCTGCCGGATCGGAAGCGGCAACTGGTCAATGTATTGGTGCGATAGCGTCAGGCAGGAACGGTATTTGCGGGCTTCGGCCAGAATGGACCCAAAGGCGTCAGTCGAAAAATTCTGGAACTCGTCAATGAAGAGATAAAAATCCTTTCGTTCTTCCTCCGGCCGGTTCGCCCGCGCCATCGCGCCAAGCTGGAATTGCGCCGTGAGCAACGAGCCGAGCAAGTTTGCTTTGTCGTGTCCAAGTTTGCCCTTCGACAGATTGGCGATGAACAATCGCTGGTTGTCCATGACGAAAGGAATGCTCACTTTGTTTTTCACCTGACCCAGAATGTTTCGGATCACCGGATTCAAAAGGAACTGGCCGAGCTTGTTTTGAATCGGCGCAATCGCTTCTCTTTTGAACCGTTCGTCATATCCGGCATATTCCTCCGCCCAAAACGCCTTGATGAACGGGTCTTTGATCTGTCGGATCACTCTGGCGCGGTAGGTGTCATCCGTGAGCATCCGATTGACGCCCAAAAGGGTGGCGTTCCGGCAGTCCAAGAGTGCCGACACGGCATTGTAGAGGATGTATTCGAGGCGTGGTCCCCATGAATCACGCCAGATGCCTTTGAACGCACTCACGATGCCAGAGGCCACCAGATGCCGGTCGTCGGGGGCGACATTGGCGAGCAGGTTAAGCCCGACGGGAAACTCAATGTCGCCCGGATTGAAATATACCAGGTGGTCGGCGCGCTTGGGCGGGATGTGATTCAACAGTTCTTCGGCCAAGTCGCCGTGAGGATCAATCAGTCCAACGCCGTGTCCGAGTTTGATGTGCTGAATGATGAGATTCCTCAACAATGTTGTTTTTCCCGAACCCGTTTTCCCGATGATGTAGATGTGGTGTCTCTGGTCACTGGCAGATATGCCAAAAGGCTGCGGTTTTCCGTAGCCTTCGCGGTTTCCGATCAAGATGTGTGATTCGTCAGGTTCCAAAATCAGTCGCCACTCCTTTCCACAGAAGTCTCCGTAGAATCGACCTTTTCGCCGGCAGGGTGTTTGGGGACACGCCGACGAGGTAATGGCGACTGGTTTTGAAATCCGAATGAGATTCACAGGATATGTGAAACCCGCATACAAATGAAGACGCCGTAACTTGCCGGTTCCGGCATGAAAAGGGCGCGCCATTCGGCGCGGCTGATTATAAGTGCCGCAGTCGCGGCAAGTCTTTTTCCCAAGGTAACGCCCTTCGTGACTCCGCCTTCGGGCGAGCCGGTCGCGTTAGCGGGGTGGTGTTTTTATTGAAACCCGTCCCCCAACGTGTCGTAGGCTAGGATGATAATCCGACGCCGCCCGACAATTCTCTTTTTGCTTAAAGGACAGCGGGTAGATGTCCTTGAGCCGGCTAGCCCGATTGGGAAAAAGAGAATTGTCGGGCGGTAGCCGACGACACGTTGGGGAGCCAGTGGTGCGGCGGTTAAGCCGTGGAAGTCAATCGTGACGGGCGGTAGCCCCTACATACCATGTATGTAGGCCGTGGTGATCATTGATTGCTGCTTAATAGTTTTTTGATTTTTAAAAATGCGTGGCCACCTTTTCCTGAATTATCGTAGAAATAAACTGGAATCCCGATTTGTACACCATAAACAACAGCTAAAGCAGCTTGTGTAAAGCAATGAAAATCAGCTTCTCTCCTGACAATGTTAAATCAAGTGCCGAATAGCCAATCGGATCGTTTTTTAAAGATACATCCTCAATCCACCCTGGCCTACAAAGTTGCTTGAGCTGGCTCTTTGAAAGAGCATCGGGAACCCAATTATTGAGAGGTGAAACATTCATGGTGATGCGCCATTAATTATTCAACAGCAAGGCTACTGCTGTACATATCCTAGATAAGCTAGCCGAAAAGCAAACGCGTGAGTGCTTACCTGATATTTTTCAGCAAGTGACTTGATATTTTTTTCCTCCATCAAATCAACAGCCTGAATGTCTGCAATATCCTTTTCGACGAACGCCATTGGCATCAATAATTCAGCCGCAAAAAGATTCGCCTCTTTTTCGTCAATGTCTGTCCCTTTACTTGATTCATCGCTACGAAGGCGAACTTCAAAGCCACGATCAACGTGGACCTGGTCGCCGGTATGAAGCAGAAAATGGCCCAATTCATGGGCGATTGTGAATCTTTGACGGTTTGGATGCTGCCGGATGTTGACGCCAATAATTGCAGCCGATTTTTCATGGTCGCGGAATAAAAATCCTGAAATGTCACCCTCCACGCGCTCTTTACGAACATCTACATGCAATGCGTGTGCTAATTTTTCAACGTCAACAGGTGCGCTCACAATATTGTGCTGTGACAGCAAATCTGTCGATAGTTCTCTGACCATTTTTCTACGGACGCTCATAAATTTTTTGTTTTTTTAGACGGTTTTAACAACTCCCCAACAATCCATTCTTTTTCTGCTTTAGAAAGTCCGTTGGTTAATTTTTGTTCAATGCGAGGCTTATGCTCCGCGGATTCGGGAATCAGCTGAACCACTTGGATTTTCATAGCAGCGGCCAAATCAAAAAGAGTATGCAACAATAGCTTCTGTCGTCCCTTTTCAATGTTTGTAACAGACGTGCGCGTCATGTTCACGCGCGATGCGAGTTCTTCCTGGGTCAGTTTGGACGTTTTTCGCGCCTCCCTGACCCGTCGGCCAACGGTTTGATAGAGCGCGAGCCGATTTTTTTTAAAGGAGATTTGTTTTAATTGACCAAGCACAACACCAATGAAAATAGGCGATTCCTCGAGGAATGTCAACAGGATAAACTGTCATTATTAGTAACGTATCATTTTGTCTGGTGATTTTTGTTGACATTACAACCAGAGTCTTTAGCTTGGGTGAAAGTTGGCAATAATGCTAACTACAAATCATTACTAAAATGACTGAAATCGAGCTGCATGTGCATACATGCGATGGCGTGGAACCGAAGCTGATTAAGATAGCTTCGGATGCCACGGTTGAACAGTTGGTAAATGCAATTCAAGCGGCTGGAGCCGCTATTGGCGAATCTGGAGAAGAAATTATTCTCTGGATCGAAAACAAAGAGGTCACATGTCGGAAGCACCAGAAAATCCATGAGCACGGAATAAAACATGGGCACCACCTACGCTTTCATCGGGGCCAGATAAAAGTGAAAGTAGCCTACACTGGCCACGACGACTATGAAGGTGAGTTTTCACCGGAAGCGACCGTCGGAACTGTTAAACTCAAAGCCATGGGAAAGTTCGAAATTGAGTCCGGCGCGGCGGACAAATACGTGCTACAGCATGACAACGTTAACATCGACGACAAAGTCAAAATCGGCGCGCTCGGAAAATGTGAAGTGAAACTGGTTCTGTTGCTGAAAAAGCCACAGGAAAAAGGTTATGCCGGATAAAATTGGAGAGTTCTTGGCCAGTCATAACTTGGAGCTTCTCAAGGCCATCAAAGGTTGGCAGGTTGAGCGTGATGACGTAGCCACGGATGTCGTGCGCTTGACCCTGTCAGCCCCCGATGGCGAACGATATATCGTTCGCTTTATCTGCGATGGTTATCCAGACATCGCTCCGCGGGTGGCATTTGTTAACGCTGAAGGATCTAGCGCCGACCGCACGGCTTGGCCCGCTGGCAATGCGGCATTTTACGAAGTGATAAAGCATCCGCCACATTCATTTTTATGCACCGACCTGACACGCGAAGGATTCGAGCATCATGCGGCTTGGGTGGGCCGGCCGACGGCATGGAAAGGTAGCACCCATACCCTGATGGACTTATTTAACTATATTCAAGATGATTTGCTTAATTCGATCAATTATCAAGGGCGCGCCCAGTAGGAAAATTGTCATTCCAAAAAAAATTTGGATTGAAACCTGGTTAGGGTTGCGAATGCGAGGTCGAGGGAAAGTGGAAAGCGCCGCAATCTGGGGCGGTAAGCGAGATGCTTTAGCAGAAACCGTGGAAGCGGTTTATTTTCTCGATGACCTGCCCGGTCATGTCCAGTTTTCGGGATACCATCGAGTTCCAGAAAAAGCATTGGCGCAGCTTTTTAGCCAACTTCAACGAGACCGCCGCGTGATTGTTGGGGATATTCATACCCACCCGACAGGCTGGGTGAACTTGTCGGAATTAGATAAGGATAATCCAATTGAGTTTCGTAAAGGACTTTATGCAATCGTTCTGCCTTCTTATGCAATGCCTGAACCGTCATTAACTTTAGCGGGTGTCCACGAATACAAGGGAGATGGTCGCTGGCGGGCGCTTTCACAGCGAGCAAAAAAGAAACTTTTTACCTTCCGATAAGAATTATGGATATATCACGAATCAGCAAGGCGATAGCAGAAGTGCGGGGCGATCAAAAATTTCAAGATGCAGAGGATGTAAGGAATAAGGATATTGATTTACTATTACCTGCGGCACTTTCTGATTCCGTTCGTCGCATGGCCCAAACCGCAACCGCTTTGATTTTACGCGGCTTTACAGGAAAACTGCGAATTCATTGTCTGAATTCGGATCCAATACTGCGGTCATTGATCGAAACAGAGGCAGGAAAAATGGGAGCACTGAATCGGTTAGACTTTGTTTCTCACGATATGGGACCTTGGCGTTTGGCGTTGGGATGTATGTCTGACCGCGTCATTTCCGCCGATGCCTCCGGTTGGACAGCTCGAATCAACGGAATTTTCGATGATAGAAAGCCAGCCGCAGCACCAGCTATTGCTTTCGCTGTCGCTTGTGCAATTGCAAAGTTGTTTAACCACGCCATTTTTGGCATTGATAAATACGCTTTCGAAACATGGGATTTTTGTCTGTTGCGTTTTTCGGTGGGAGAAAATGTGCCTGTTGACGCAGAACAGATTGATTTTGGTAAAATTGGATTGCTCGGTGCGGGTGGAATTGGATCAGCTGTTGGATATGTGCTTTCGATCTCAGATTGGTCAGGGAAACTGGACATCATTGATTTTGACACTTTTCAAGGCCCGAATCTTGAAACCTGTATTTCAGCGGATATTCGAGATGTGAATCGTCCGCTTCGCAAGGCTTTGGCATTGACGGGCACATTTCACGGGCACAAAATTGTCACGATAGAACGTGAGTGCAAAGTAAAAGGCGGGGAAGCGATTCTGCAAGAAAAATGGAATGCTTTTGTATGTGGAGTAGATAATCCCGAAACAAGGCTGGTTCTTGACAATGTCAATGCGGACATCTTGCTAAATGCCGGACTTGGCTCAACGAAACAAGACGTCGGATGGGTTCTTTGGACTCAACATGGGGAAAATGACCCTGCCCTGTCCTCTATTTACAAAACAAGTTCGGAAGAAAAATTAAACGATTCTGGCGATGTTCCAGAAGAGTTTCGCGAAAAATGCCTTCGCAAAAGTTATCAAGGTGTTTCACTGGCACTGCCATTTATTGGACTTGCAGCTGGAAGTCTTTTGGTCGCGAGCCTGTATCAAAATGTGGTTGGAAAACGAAATCGTAACACCTTCATGCAAATGGATCTGTTTGCGAAACAACAACGAATTACAATACGATAAATAGGCGATATGATGACTTCTAATCCGAATAAAACAAACGTATGACACCGCTGCAAGACCCAGGAATTCAAAATGGCCTAAAAATACTCGAACAAGCGCCGTTCATTGGCCTTGTAATTGCCATTCCGATTCTAATCATCGCCTTTCTCATTAAACGCAAGTAAAAGTGAACCCGGTCAACATTATTAACTCAACCCTATAAATAATTATGGCAATACGATTTCTAACAACAACTCCGAATAAACTTTTGTCAGCCTTCAAAAAAGCCATTGACGACGGCCATGTAGATACGTGGATGTATGATAAGGATAACGATTTTACGCATAAGCCACCTCAATGGAAAAGCAAAGCGTGGCTGCGGCCAGCGGTTGTGGACGGTGAGAAACTGGTGTTTAAAATCATTCGTCCTCAAAATTCTTCGGTTCCCACCGAAATTTACGCCGTCTATCACGGCCGCTTTATTGAGTCCATGCTGGTTCATTGCAATCAACTTTTTACGGATGCTCGCGCGACGGCTGTGCCTGATACTGGTGTCGGCGATCTGGTTTAATAACATCGTCCAAGTGTCTTAAACACTACCGTCTGATTCCGAAACCAACTCGTAAATATCGCGTATATCTTGGATGATTTGGTTCTAATCTCGTCTGACCCCCGCAACATAAAGCTGCTCGCTCCGCATTACATAAATATTTGCCGCCTCCGTCAAGTTGTGACGTCTAGTTGTAGGCGCTCCTGAAGCTTATTCTGTGGCCATGGCAAAAATATTACACAGCTGGACGTATCGGGACGTCACACATTTCCTCGGTGAACATGGATTTAGTTTTGATCAGGATTTGGAGCACGCTCAATCTTGGGTCAAGTTGAAGCGCAACGGCGAGCCGGACACATTCGTCGAGATTAAATTCACTCAAGGATTCTATTCGCCGAAAGCCATGCAGAAAATGGTTCGCCTGTCTGGTATCAGCGAGGACAAATGGAATAAATGGGCTAGTTCTTAATTATCAGACAGGAACGCCTATCACCTGAAATACCCCATTCCAGCGCGATATGGTATCCTGAATGGTGTTCCAACTGAATCCCGGTGAGCGCACAAATTTGGTAGAAATGACAAATTCCAAAGAAAATCGTGCATTCCTGACCACTTTTGCAAATTTTGTCAAGTAGTGTAAAATGCTACCATGGGACGACCGACCTTGATCCAGCACTTACCTCCTACAGTAAGCAATCCCGTTAGATTGACGGGTGCTGCCTTGCTGCGGCAACGCCCAAAGAAAGGAGACCTCCCAAAGTGGCCTATAAAGAAAGCCCTAGGAATAATTCCCAGGGCTTTGATGAGAATCAGCCGGCTCCTCAAACGACCCGAGCTGATAGAGTCATTTTGGCACAAGCGATCTTTGAAGTCAACAAGACCGAATATGTGTGTCCTTGCGGTTCATACTGCGAGAATTGCGCATGGGACTTGTATCTCAAATCGCTGAGCCAAAATCTTTGAGGTCTCCATAGTATCCTTTTGTTTAAATGTTCAATTTGTTTTCGAGTGCTAGCGTAGGAGGGCTGCACTCGATTTTTATTTCGATTGGCCTTCTAATCTTGCCGCTCCCAGCAAACCGTCACGCCTTCAAAGAAATCTCCTCTTCGCTATCATGCTTTTGTAAATCAGTGACCGCCGACAAATCAGGTAACAACCCCTGGGTATTTAACGCTGTCAACGTATCAAGAATCCGGTCCCAAGTTCGAGGTATGTCTCGCGCTAGGGCACAACTATCAATTTTAGGGCGACTCATAATCTCTTGGATGGAAAGGGATGGCTTCAAGTCTATCTCTTTTCCATTTACCAGCCGGTTCGAGGTGAAGACTTTGAGCATTTTGCGCGCGTCTGGCGGAGTTGCCAATTGGTGGCTCAACCACGCATTCCCCGCCAGTTCGAGGAAAATTTCAATCTGATCGGGTGATGAGCCTTTATTACGCCTTAAATTGGCTAGTTGTTCCTCCACCGTTTTTTGTTCAAGCAAAAGACTTCTCTTGCGTTCTTCAAACATCGTTTTGTCGAGGGCTTGGTCAAGATAGGCATCGGTCAAGCGGTTCAGTCGGTCTTTGACGTGGCCAAGTTTCAAATTAAGGTTCTTGGTTTCTTCCTCCCGCCGGTTTGCCCAGGTCGTTCTCAACGTCAAGAGACGCGATTTGTAATACTCCCGCTCTTTTTCATCAAACTGGATTTGCTGGAAAAAGCGCAACACTTCCTTTTTTACCGCGTCTTCTCGAATGCCAGATTGGGGGCAATCTCTGGTATGGCACCGATAATAGACATTTCCTTTTTGCCGTTCTGCAATCAGGGAATAATGGCAGGCGGCGCAGGAAAGCGTCCGGCGATACAGAAAATCATGCTTCTGGCTGCGGGTATTTGTCTTTCCGGCAAGCACTGCTTTGACGCGGTCAAAAAGAGTCTTGCCGATGAGCGCCTCATGGATACCGACGAATGTTTCACCGGTTTTTTTGATACGTATGAGACCGATATAGAACGGGTTATTGAGTGTTTCCGAAAGAGTGGCAATATGCACACGACCACCGGTGCGATTGCGCAGGCCAAGCCGGTAAAGTTCGTCGCGGAGTGTGTGAAGGTTGTATTGACCTGTTCCATACAGCTCAAACGCCCTTCGGGCAAGCGGCCCTCTTATGGGATCAATAATTTTCGGCTTGCCGCCGCCTTGGTCTAAATATCCCACTGGCGCTTGCAGGGGATAAAGTCCCTGCTTCAACCGGCCATAAAACCCTTTGCGTGTTTCCTCTTTGAGATTTCGGATGAAATCGGCGGCGACCACGGCCTGAATATCCGCTGAAAGCCTGCCGCCTCGGGTTTGGAGATCAATGCTTTCGGTGACGAAATGGACCTCGATGCCCTGGTCGGAAAGTTCGCCGATGGCCGCCCAATCCCGAAGATTGCGAGCACCGCGATCCAGTTTGTGAAGGATGATGCCCTGCGCTTTGCCATTGCGAAGAAGTTTCAGCGCCTGATTGAATATCGGGCGTCCTCGCTTGGCTGCTGTCTCCATTTCTTCAAGCCACGTTGTGACGTTCAATTGATTGCGCTCGGCATAGCGCAAAATGGCGTCGCGCTGCTCCTGCAACGACACTCCTTTCGTCCCTTGTTTTACCGTGGAAACACGGATGTAGCCGATATATCCCTTCATTGTGGTTTTTGATTAGAAGTCTCGGAGTCCGACAATGGACATGGTAACTCGCCTGAATTTGCTGTCAATTGGCCCGCCTGTTGCAAGCGGTCAAAAATACGCAGCACAATTGCAAGATACTGGTCGAAGGCATCTTCCGCTTCGGCCAGTTGTTCGTCCGTGAAATGGGGGTATAAGTCGCGGATTGTTGGAGCGGCGGTTTTTTCCATCCGCTTCACTTTATAGGTGCGGCAGTGGTGAAAAAAGACGGCAACATTTGCCGCTGCGGACAAGTTCGCGGCATTGCTTTCTAAAACAAAAAGTGCAGTCCCACTAAAGGCAGGACTGCACTTCTAATTTGAATCAGGAGCGATTACAGCGATTTCTTTCCAGTCGCTTTGACTTTTGCCCATCGCCTTTTCGCAGCCGCAGAAATTTTAGCCCTGGCCGCCGCACTCATCTTACGCTTCTTGCGTTTCTTGGCAGGCGCTTTGGCGGATACCGAAGCCGTCGCTCCAAGTATCGAGGCCAGTTCCTTGTTCAACGCTTCCATCTTCTCTTTAAGATCGGCCGCGCGTCGTAGTTGTGTAGTCGTTAATGATAATAGGTTACTCATAGTGGATTGAGTATAGGACTGACGAAGGGAAGTTCAAGGCCAAAAGACGTGCTAACATTGACAGAATAGATATTCCGTGCTTTAATACTGCCCTCACCACCGAGCTTAAATGCCCGGCGGCTTTTTGTAAAACTTGCCGCTTCCGGCAAATAGTGACGTCTTCGTTAATTTTGCCAATCCGATACTGTGAGCCTGAACTCGTAATGAGCTTCATCCCATGGCTTCGTCTCAACTTCCAAATTATTTGGTGTCCAATCGAAAACGCCTGTCTTTGTCCCAGGACGAAGTGGCATTTCTGCTAGGAACACAGTCCGGGGCCAAGGTGTCGCGGTATGAGCGGTTTGACCGCGTGCCGGGCCTTGAAACCGCCCTGGCGTTTGAAATGATTTTTCAGAGATCGCCAAGTGAACTGTTCGGCGGTCTGTATCAAAAAGTCGAACGGGAAGTGGCGGAACGGGCCAAGGCGCTTGCCGACAGCATGGATCAAGGAAACCCCAAGCGTCAGGTGCTTGTCAACATCGCCAATAAATCCCTCAACTGACCATGAACACAATAAACCCAAAGCATTTCCGCATTTTAGCAATCGCACCTTCAACGAGAGGTTTCGGTTTTGCCGTTCTTGAAGGACGGGACACGCTCGTTGATTGGGGCATTA
>Ga0206878_10267_pt1 | contig 20292 bp, 19 predicted proteins | sample Alteio_BWOrgCont_8_FD_152621 | JGI IMG/M metagenome (GOLD analysis project Ga0206878, IMG submission 152621) | Enriched cells from forest soil in Barre Woods Harvard Forest LTER site, Petersham, Massachusetts, United States -... | ecosystem: Environmental > Terrestrial > Soil > Temperate forest >... | reverse complement strand
CGGTCGAAATCAAAGATGAAAGCGGATTCATCAGAGATTACCCAGTTTTTGAACAAGTTTAACAATAGCGTAACCGAACATAATTCAGATACGCTGCTGGCTTGTTTCCAGGCAGATAAAAGGACCAAAGCGCTTAAACGCTTTGTAAATTTACTCACAGGCAAAGACCAAATTAACAGCGCAGGCAAGCCGCTTTTCGATGTAAAATTCGATGTGGATAATGCCGATGTAAAAAGCATCGACAACGACCTGGTAGAAGCCGCTATCCCGGCAAAATTCAGTCGTGATTCCCTAAGCGACTCGAGAACGGTGCTCATCCTTAAAATACGCCAGGTTAGCCCGCACCAGTACAAAATAGTGCAGGCAGATACCCGCCGGTTTTTAACCGATTACGCGGCATATGAAAATATGGTCAAAATAAAAACCGCGCCCGAAAAAGATATTTACAGCGCCATTACCCTGGAGGCTTTTAAAACCGCAGACCAGTTGAAAACCAGGTACGATAGCGTGATATGGTTTGCCCACCTGCAGAATAAGAATTATTTTTATGTAGTAAAAGGCAAGTGGAATATCGAAAAAGACATTGAGCGCGAAAAAGATTCGGTGATCGATCCCTATAAAATGGGGCTGGTAAACCCCGGGTTAAAAGAGATCATCCCGGTGGAGTACGACCTGGTGCATACTATCAACAGCACATTTGACGGCCTGGTTGAGGTGGAAAAAGATAATAAGAAGGGCTTTTATAACCTTGCAGGCAAACTGGTGATACCGGTAAATTACGACCAGGTTTACCCGATTAATGACGATGCCAACCTGGCCGTTTTAAGAAATGGCGACGATTATTTCTACCTGAAAAAGGATACCACTATTTCTGAAAAAGTTGACCTTAAGATCGGCGACTTTTTTTCGAAGATCAAAAACGTGGCCAGTTCGTATGATCTGATGAAAAACGCCATGACTGTGATCACCGAATATAATTCGAAGGACCAACACGAAGCCATTTATTTTTCGCCTTCGTACCTGGTAGAGATGAATATAGCCCCGAAATGGGCGAACTTTAAGAACCCGTTGAGAAATGTACAATTTGACGACGCACATAAAAACTACGAGATCACTTATGCCGGTAACCATAAAACATCCGAAAACTGGCTGGAGGCCTCGTTCTATTCCATCAGGGATTATTTTTTGGGTGGCAGGAGCGAGTTTTACGACAAGAAAAATATTGTGATCGTGGACAAAAAAAGAAACCGGATATTTTCACAGGATATCCCGACAGTATTCACTCCTGAGGAAGAAGACGAAGACCAGGAAGCCCTGGAAGGGAGGTGTAATGTGAACGACATCAGGATAATTAACGATTCGCTGTTCGAGGTAAGAAGCGGTACTCGGCTCTATTTTGAGCTTTACGACAGCACAAAAACCATTACCGGTGGCCCGTTCTATCATTACCTAACCATAAAAAACAATAAGCTGGTTGAACTGCCCGATAACCGGATATTTGGCTTTACCAAATACATAAAAATGGACGACTCGTACCTGGCAGGCTGTTACAATATGCTGATAGGCACAGGCGCATACGATTCCCGGGTAAAAAGGGACCTCGACCACATTACCCCCGAGATGCTCCGCTATATGAAAAACGAAATATATGCCGACTACAAATATAAGTTTAAGGATAAACGCTGGGCAGCGGTATTCGCCGATATTGATTCGCAGGACCCCGAGACCGGTTTGACAAAAAAAGACTACTATAAGGCCAATGTTGATGACTCGCTTACCGAAGTAGATAAATTTAACATTAACTGGATAGCCAAAAAACTAAACGAAGTGAAAGCCCCAGCAAAAGCCAAAGTCAATACCCTTGCCGTCCGATGAAGATTGCGATAAGAATATTATGGTACTTTGCATTTTTTTGGGTTGCGGCATTATGCCTGGGCACGTTTTTGCAATACTATGATTTTAAAAACCAATCGCACTTTTTAGAGATAAAGCAAGCTGCCGTAAAAACGGGCTGGTACCTGCCGGCCTTTTATTTTCATATTATTGCCAGTAGTATTATTTTATTTGTCGGGTTTTTCCAGTTTTCCAAATGGGTTTACAACAACCGGCCTTTGCATAAGGCATTGGGCAAAGTGTATGTGTTCGGCGTACTATTTTTTTCGGCTCCCGGTGCTTATGTAATGACTTTGTTTGTGAACCGGGGCCCCTGGGTTTTCACCTCGTTCCTATTGCAGAATACACTTTGGGTGGCAACTACGCTTTCCGCATGGATATTGATAAAGAACGGCAGGGTTGATGATCATGTTAAGATGATGCGACGGAGTTATGCCCTGGCTTTTGGCGCGGTGACCCTGAGGTTTTATATCTGGATGTTCACAGTTTTCGGCAACGGCGTAGGGTTCGCCAATAACTACATTATTATTGCCTTTGCCAGTTGGGTTCCTAACCTGCTGGTGGTGGAATTGATAAATTATTACGACAGGAAAAGTTTTGCAAACATCAACCTAAGCAAATAATTTACTCCACCTGGCTTACAATTATTTTATCGAGGTTGTGCAGGTACCTGCGGCCGGTTTTCATATCCATTACGGATGTCATTTGAATGCTTTCGGGTAGTTGGTCGGCTTTTACACCGTTCTTCTCGGTTATGATATACACATGATCACCCACCTCGGTATTGTACAGCTCATTCCATGAATATACAACCTTATAACCATCCGACCCTACGCAGGTAAAGTAAAAAGCGCTCAATAACTTGGGATTGGGCGTATCAAATACGGTGTGGCTTAAAATATCCTTCAACAAAATTCCTTTTAGCTGCTCGTCTTTATGCTTAAATTCACCTAAATGGTTGGTCACTTTAATATCGCCGATCACAACCGGTGTATAATGTGCGAGCGAATCCATATTGATCACCGATCCGTTTTTCACTTTGCCGCTTATGGTAAATTGATGCGTTGTGATGTATTTGTCCTGCGCAAACGAGGTGGCAGCATATAACAGGAATAATATGACAGGTAGTTTTTTCATAGTGAGGAATTGAACGACACGAATTACACAAATTATTTCCAATTACACTAATTTATCTTGCAATTGGAAATAATTTATGCCCGGTGGTATGCTCAATTATAATACTGCAAGTATGGAACTAACCGACGCTCTTTTTGTGTAATCTTTATTAAAATGGACGTAGATGATAGTCCCCGACGAATTGATAACATAGGTTGCAGGTACGGGCAGCACATGGTCGGTGTTGCCGTTGTTTTTCTCGAGGTCAATTCCATAACTTTTAAGTTTCGCATTCAATGCATCGTCGACCGTGTAGTTAACATCATAAGCCTTCATTATGCTGTAGCCTTTATCCTGGACAATGGAAAACGATGCATGGGTTTTATCAACAGTTTTATCGATATTATCGGTTGTTTCAGGCGTCACGCCGACAACGTAGGCACCTCTACTGGTTAGCATTTGAAGCGAGTCCTGCAGTTCCTTTATATGTTTATTGCAATACGGGCACCATTGGCCCCGATAGAAGAACAAAACGACTGCTTTGTGCGATGCAAGCAATGCTTTCAAGTCCACCGTTTTGCCCGAATTATCGCGGGCGGTAAATTGTGGCGCCTGGGCGCCGGTTTTAAGGCCTGATTGCGCCCAAACCTGCAGGCCAAAAATTAAAGCGACTGTAATAAGTACAATTTTTTTCATGATTTTTTAATTAAAATATTATAAAAAGAAGGGGGAAGCTAATCCCCCTCCCGTCAAAACAAAACAACTCACATTTTACCTGTGCTGTCTTTCGACATCTTCTTCTTGCTCATTTTCATCTTGTCCATTTTCTTGCTCATCTTCATGGAGTCTTTAGCCATTTTGCCCATTTTCATTTTATCCATCTTCATTTTGCTTTTTGCCATTTTGCCGGTATCACTAAGGGCAACGGCGTGTACGGATTTAATGGAGCTGGCCTGAACATTAAGGCTTAAACATGCTACAATAGCGGTGGCGATAAGTGCGCCGGAAATAATTGATTTCATACTTTGTTTTTTAGTTATTTACCCTCTTGGTCGCGTTGGCTAACTAAACCTTACAAAGTATTTTTATTTTAAATTAGTGCCATCATTTGTTCAATTCCTCTTCAATCCGTTCCTGGAGTTCTTTTTTAAAGTCATCCTCTAGCCGGGCGGCGGGTACTTCCGAGCTTCGAAAAAGCTCTTTCACCATTTCGTTTATAACATGACTTTGCTTGCTGAACAGTCTGCAAAAGCCGCAGCCGAACAGGTGTATGCGCAGTTCAATGGTTTCACGAAAACTTATACTGCCAACGGATTTTTTTTCTATCAGGTAAGTAGCCTGTTTACAGTTATATATAATTCTCTTCAAATAGCTCATGTCTTAATAATTTAAATCCAATTTTTTTGCATGCAGGCCCTCAAATTAAGCTTGGCCCTGTGGATGATGACCCAAAAATTTGATGCGGTTACTTTTAACTCGGTACAGATAATTTCCGTGGCCTCCTCCTCAATGTGTTTCATGGTAAAAACAGCCTTCCATAGTTCAGGTAGCTTTTGCATACATTTTTTTAGCACCAGCTCAAATTCCTTGCTAACCAGGTGGTCTTTATCCTCTATCCCAAATTCCCTCGGGCCGTGTTCCGTTTTCCAATGCCCGTCTTCTGCAAAAAAATCCTGTTGCTCCTCCTCCGCGTCTTGTAGATTGACCGCCCTTAAGCCAGATGACTTTTTCCGGTAAACATCAACGATCTTATTTTTAAGGATAGCCGTCAACCACGTTCGCTCCGAGCTTTTGCCTTCAAAGCTTTTTACCTTTTCAAGGGCCGCTAAAAAGGTTTCCTGCACCAGGTCTTTCGCCTGTTCATCGTCGTTAAGGCGTGTTATGGCGAATGCGTAAAGATAATCGGCATGGGCATTAACCCAGTTGTGAGGATTTAAAGTCATATATATTATAGTATTCGACAAACCGTTTTATTGCGTTAGTCGTTAATCCTGTCAATTCCTTACAAACTAAATTCAATCCGTTTTAACAGGTGATGCTGTACAAGTTGAAACAAGTTTGTACACCTGTATTTATAGGAATAAATTATTTTAACTTTATTGTAAGGTTTTGTAATCCTTCGCGACCAAGTGTATAAACAGCATAAATTTAATTCATAAAACTATGATACCAACTAAAATATCCGCCTTGATTGCTTTTGTTGCTATTGCAGCAATCGGGTCGATAGCCGCTATTAACAGGCCGTCGTCACACAAAGCAAATACCGATAACAAAGGCTTTGCCGTGATCGAACTCTTTACTTCCGAAGGTTGCTCCAGCTGCCCGCCGGCCGATGGACTGGTGGCCAAAATTCAAAAAGAAAGCAACGACAAACCTGTTTACATACTGGCCTTCCACGTTGATTACTGGAACCGCCTTGGCTGGAAGGATGCTTTCAGCAGCGCTGATTATTCGAAAAGACAACAAGATTACGCGGGTTACCTGCACCTGCAATCGGTTTACACACCGCAAATAGTAGTGAACGGGAAAACAGAATTCGTTGGATCGGAAGAAGGCACTTTGCGCAATGCCATAAAAACCAGCCTTCAAAAAACACCGGGCACACCGTTAACTTTAGCTATTGCCGCTGCCGATCAAAACCAGGCTACCATTAAATATACTATAGGAGGAACGGAAAACAATACTGCTTTATTTGTTGCCGTAATACAAAAAAATGCCCAAACCAAAGTTGAACGCGGCGAAAACGGCGGCCGCACGCTATCGCACGTTCAAATAGTACGGAAACTGCAAAAGGTATCCTTAAGCGGCAACAGCGGCGAAATAAAGCTTGCCCTGCCTAAGGGTTTTGACAAACAAGGCTGGGAGATCATCGGCTTTTTGCAGAATACGGCTAACGGTACTGTCACCGGCGCGTCGAAGGCTGCATTTTCCACTGATGTGAGCGCTAACGCCTCTGGAATAAAAGATTCCAAATAATTAATTCTTAATTTTGGGTAATTCCATGTTGTAGCATTTTGCGTATGTAAGGTGTTACCATGGCTTTTTTTGCCATGTTATTTACGCTATGAAAGCTATAAAAGAAAAACACTCCTTAGCCATGCGATGGACCCACTGGGTAAACTTCCCGGTGCTTACCATAATGATTTGGAGCGGAATGCTGATCTATTGGGCCAACGATGAATATTCTATCACCCTGTTCGGTCACACTTATTTCCGTTTCTTTCCCGATTGGTTTTATAAAACTTTAAAAATACCTTTTCGGCTATCGGAAGGAATGGCATTTCACTTCCTGTTTATGTGGTTTTTTACGCTGAACGGGATATTTTATGTACTGTACACCATCATATCAGGCGAATGGCGTGAATTGGTGCCGCAGAAAAATTCCTTTAAAGAAGCCTGGCAGGTACTGCTGCACGATCTGCATATCCGCAAAACAGCACCGCCGCAAAATAAATATAATGCCGCCCAGCGCATTGCTTACACCGCTATTATTGTGATGGGTATAGGGTCGGTAATTACGGGACTGGCTGTTTATAAGCCGGTGCAATTTTACTATTTAACCTGGCTATGCGGTGGCTATCATTTTGCCAGGATATTGCATTTTGCTTTAACCCTGGGTTACGTGTTTTTTTTCCTGGTGCATGTTTTCCAGGTGATAATGGCCGGGTGGGGTAACTTTAGGTCGGTTATCTCAGGATTTGAAGTAGTTAATGAACCGGAACTTGTGCCCGCCATGCAATTTAGCGGAGATACGGATGCACCGGCGACCGCTGTTGAATTAAAAGCGGCTGCTGAAAAGGTTGATGAACCAACTGAACATCCGGATGAGCCTGTGCCAGCCGATGAGCCGCCACTTTTGGCCACACATCAACCGGAGTTGGCCCATGAAAAACCAACTGCCCCGGGTACTGAAGCGAAGTTAACAGGCGAAGAACCGGCACCACACGCCGAAACCGGAACAAGTAGTGAAGAACTCCAATCACCCAATGAAACCCCAAACGATGAAAAAGCAGGATAAAAAAGATAAAAAAGAACGCACTATTGAGCAAAAGATAAACAGGCGCAATTTTATTTCTTTCGCCACTTTTGCTGTTTTGGGCACCGCCGCCTATAAGGGCTGGGACTGGCTGCATACCTCGCCCGATGAAGTACCCGGCATTACCGCCGGAGCGCATAAACCTTTGCGCAAGGCGCTGAATAAAACCGAATTATTTTTCAGGCGGATATTCAGCGATAACCACCTCGTAAAAACTTACCCTAAGGAAATGGCCGCCAAACATGTAAGGGTGAACAGTGATATAGGGGTTGAAGCGAAACACAAATTCGACCCCGCCACCTGGAAACTACAGGTAATAAAAAAAGGCGGAGAAGTGCTGCAGGTGAGTCTTGATGAACTGCGGACACTGCCCAAAACGGAAATTATTTACGATTTTAAATGCGTGGAGGGCTGGGACCAGATATCGCATTGGGCGGGCGTAAAGTTCCGCGATTTTGTAAAACATTACCAATTGGACGAATACGCCAAAATGGAATATGTAGGTATGGAAACGCCCGATAAGGCTTATTATGTAGGCCTTGATATGCCCAGCGCCATGCACCCCCAAACCCTGCTGGCCTACGAAATGAATGACAAGCTGCTGCCTTTACAAAACGGCGCGCCGCTGCGCCTCATTATCCCCGTAAAATATGGCATAAAAAATCTGAAACGGATAGGCACCATACGCTTTAGCAACACCCGCCCGCATGACTACTGGGCCGAGCAGGGGTATGATTATTATTCGGGACTGTAGAGGAGGTGAAAGCGGAAAGACCAAAGCGGAAAGACCAAAGCGGAAAGACCAAAGCGGAAAGACCAAAGCGGAAAGCGAGAAAGCCGGAAGCGAGAAAAAAGCTTTAAACGTATTTCATAAAATAATTGCCGCTCCCATGCAACGTATTGGTAAAAACCTAAGTCTGTTAGGTAAATCCAATCAAAAAAATTATGAAAGCGTTTGTTACTTTACTTATTGTAGCCTGCCAGGGTGTTGTTGCACTGGCGCAGGACCACGACAACAAAATACCCTATCTCACCAAATCATTGGCCGATAACGCTATTAACAGCGTAATTGTAAGCACATCGGCGGGCGGCATAAAAGTTAGTGGTCAGCCCGGCGAGGCACCCAGGATAGAGGTTTATATCCAGGGGAATAACAACCATGAGCTAACTAAAGAAGAAATTCAAAAACGGCTGGACGAAGATTACGATATGAATATAGCCGTTAACGGGCACGAGCTAATCGCAACCGTTAAACACAAGCATAACTTAACCAACTGGAACGAGGGGATGAGCATATCCTTTAAAATATATGTTCCGGAACATGTTGCAACCGATCTGCATACCAGCGGCGGCGGTATTGATCTTGACAATTTAACCGGGAACGAACATTTTACCACCAGCGGCGGCGGTTTGCAACTCGATAAGCTGCATGGAACAATTTTTGGCCATACGTCCGGCGGCGGCATAGAGGTTGCCAATTCGGGCGATGACCTTGACCTTACCACCAGCGGCGGCGGAATAGAAGCAAGGCATTGCGAAGGAAAAATAAGGTTAAGTACCTCTGGTGGCGGCCTCGTACTCGAAAATTTAAAAGGCACTATTAACGCGCATACCAGCGGCGGCGGCATCGAGGGCAATAATATTGAGGGTGAATTGGTAACAGGAACATCGGGCGGCGGCATCGACCTGCGCGAAATGGCCTGCAGCCTGGAAGCTACCACCAGCGGCGGCGACCTTTACGCGCAAATGACCAAAGTTGGCCAGTACGTTAAGTTACATGCCTCTGGCAGTATCGACTTAAAAATACCGTCAAAAAGCGGTGTTAACCTCGATTTAAGCGCCGGAAATATTGACGACCATATCCTAAGCGGCTTTAACGGCGAATGGGAAAGGCGCCATGTAAACGGCAGTGTAAACGGCGGCGGCTCGCAGGTGGAAGCACACGCCAGCGGCGATATAAATGTGCGGTACAACTAATTATTTATTAAAGACTTACGAAGTTTTAAAAACTTCGTAAGTCTCTTAGAGGTACTTTAAAACGGCTTCCGGATTTATCTTCCCTGAGCCGTTTTTATTTAATGGGAGGCGATAAAAGCATCATTCTTAGCAGGATACTGCTGTATTTTCCCACCCCATCAACTCCATCATTCTCAAAAACTCCGCCTGCAATGGCGCCCGGATACTTACCGGCTGTGTGGTAACCGGGTGTTCAAAAGAAAGCTGCGAAGCATGCAGCAGCATGGTATCCAGTTCCCACTTCTCCTTAAATAATTTGTTTTGTTTGTTGCAGCCATGGGTGCGGTCGCCGATGATGGGGTGAAAAATATGGGCGAAATGTTTGCGTAACTGGTGCATGCGGCCGGTCTCGGGTTTGGCCTCAACTAAGGAGTAGCGGGAGGTAGGGTGATTGCCCAGCGGTATATTAAGTTCTGCCCGCGCAAGGGTTTTATAGCGGGTAAAGGCCTCCTGTAAAGTGCCGTTTTCTTTTCTTAGCGGATAATCTATTTCTTCCTTATCCGGGGTATGGCCCCTTACTATAGCATGGTAGGTTTTATCAACCTGGTTCTCCTGGAATTTTTGCTGCATCAGCCTGTCCACTTCTTTACTTAAGGAAAACAGTAAAACACCACCGGTTTTACGATCAAGCCGGTGAGCAGGAAATACTTTTTGATCGAGCTGGTCGCGGAGTAACTGCAGGGCAAATTCTTCTGCATCGTTCGCTATAGCCGAGCGGTGCACCAGCAAACCATGCGGTTTGTTGATGGCCACCAGGTGTTCATCATGATATAAGATATCGAGTTGAGGCATTTGGAGGCTAAGTAAACAGGAATATCAACTTAAAAACTATTCTGATCAATGATCATCTGCCGCCAGTGTACATTTAAAAAATTGCCCAAAACTACCAGGTAAACAATATATAGCATGAGCAAAATCATTGCCGTTGCTTTTTTATATTTTTCGTTAATTGTTCCAACCGAGATCACTAAAACAGCCACAAATAAAATTTGCAGCCTGCTAAATAAAAAGGTGTGCGATTTAATTGTTTTTTCGAGTACCGGCCCCGATAAAAAGAATACCAGGGCAAGTTCAATCGCCAAAACAAACGGGAAATAGATTTTCTTTAACATTTTGCTGTTTGTTGATCAAATTGATGTTTGCAGCCTATTCAAAATCCGAAATCGAATATCCGAAATCCGAAATCACCCATCACACTTCAAACGTCCCATTCCTCTCCTGTTCCTGGTAATTTTGCACGGTTTCAATGGCGTTATCAATTACATCGCTAAGGGCAACTATAAATGCACCGGGTACTGCCAGGCTCATGGAGTGTTTAATGGCGTCAACTTCGTTCGGTATTATTTCAAATTTCTTTTCTATGTCAACTGATTCTATACCCTCGATCAACAGGGTAAGTATATTTTCGGCGGTGCGGCCGCGGAGGAATTTTTCCTGGCGGAGGATGATATAGTCGAACATTTCCGCAGAGAGTTTGCCAAGTTCACGAATGTCCTCATCGCGCCGGTCGCCGGTGCCGGCAATGATGCCTATTTTTAACGGTGAATCGATGTGCGTTAAGAAAGCTTTGATGCCCTGGAACCCCGCCGGGTTATGCGCAAAATCGATCATGAAACGGAAGTTCCTGAAGTTGAAGATATTCATCCTGCCCGGTGTTTGCGCGGCAGATGGGATGAAGGTTTCGAGCGCTATTTTGATGTCTTCCGTTTTAAAATCGTACAAAAAGGTAGCAAGGGTAGCAGCCAGCACATTCTCTATCATAAAAGGCACAGTGCCGCCAAAAGTAACCGGGATAAGGCTGGTACGCTGCACACGGATCTTCCAGTCGCCTTTTTGTATGGTAACAAAGCCATTTTCGTGGATACAGGCTATCCCGCCCTTTTTGCAATGCGACCTCACGATTGGGTTATCCTCGTGCATGCTAAAATAGGCCACCTTGCAATCTGCCTTTTTGCCTATGCGTACACAATAGTCGTTGTCGGCATTTAAAACCGCCCAGCCGTCTTTCTTAGTCGCATCCACTATCACGTTTTTCACACGGGTAAGGTCGTCAAGCGTGTGGATATCTGCCAGGCCCAAATGGTCTTCCTGGATATTGGTTACCACGCTGATATCGCAAAAGCTAAAGCCCAGGCCGGCCCTCAAAATACCGCCACGGGCAGTCTCCAGTACGGCAAATTCAACGGTAGGGTCTTTCAAAATAAATTCGGAGCTTACCGGGCCGGTGGTATCGCCTTTCAGCATCATGTTATTTTGCACGTAAATACCATCGGAAGTGGTAAAACCCACGCGGAAGCCATTGTTTTTTACAATATGGGCAATAAGGCGCGTGGTAGTGGTTTTGCCATTGGTGCCTGTAACGGCAATAATGGGTATCCTGGCCGATTTGCCGGGAGGGTACAACATATCTATCACATGGCCGGCCACGTTGCGCGGCAGGCCCTCGCTGGGGGCAATGTGCATCCTGAAACCCGGCGCGGCATTTACTTCAAGCACTACGCCGCCATTTTCAGTGAGCGGTTCGGTAAGGTTTTCGGCCATTATATCAATCCCGCAAATATCCAGACCGATGATCTTGGAGATGCGTTCGCAGATAAATACGTTTTGCGGATGCACGTGGTCTGTCACATCTACCGAGGTGCCGCCGGTACTGAGATTGGCGGTTGATTTTACAAATACCTTCTCGCCTTTTGCGGGAACAGTCTCCAGGCTATAACCCTTTTTCTCCAACAGGTCCATGGTATCCCGGTCGACGGTGATCAGCGTCAAAACCTTTTCATGGCCGTAGCCGCGGCGCGGGTCGGTATTTTCTTTGTCGATGAGCTGTTGTATGGTCGATTCTCCATCACCCTTAACATGTGCCGGATCGCGCAGGGCGGCGGCAACCATTTTATTATCGATCACCAATACCCTGAAATCATAGCCGGTTATAAACCGCTCAGCAATTACCCTGCGCGATACTTTAGCTGCATGCTCATAAGCCGCAGCAGCATCCTCTTTTGTGCGGATATTGATAGAAATGCCCCGGCCATGGTTACCATCGAGCGGTTTAAATACCAGCGGGAAGCCCACTTTGCGGATGGCTTCGTCAACCCCTAAGGTTGAAGAAATGGTGATGCCTTTTGCTACGGGAATAGCCTGCTCCAACAACATGCGCTTGGTTTCGTCCTTGTTGCTGGCTATATCAACGGCTATACTGCTGGTTTTTTCCGTCATGGTGGCGCGGAAACGCACCTGGTTTTTGCCATAGCCCAATTGCACCAGCGATTGGTTGTTCAGCCTTATCCAGGGGATGTCGCGGGCAATAGCTTCTTCCACTATGGAGCCGGTACTTGGGCCCAGGCGGGTGTTTTCGCGGATCTCGCGCATTTCCTGGATGTCCTTATCCAGGTCGTAATCCTCGCCTTTTATAAGGGCGTCTACTATCTTAACTGCCGATTCGGCAGCGTAGACCCCCACTTTTTCTTCGACATAAGTAAATACAACGTTATAGATGCCAGTCGTTTTGGTTTCGCGGGTACGGCCAAAACCGGTGTCCATACCAGCAAGGGACTGTATTTCCAATGCCACATGCTCCACCACGTGCCCCATCCAGGTGCCTGCAACCACCCGCTGAAAAAAACCTCCAGGAACGCCTGGCGAGCAGCGATGACTATACAGCGATGGAAGCAGGTTTTTCAGCCGCTCATAAAACCCATCAATATCATTAGTAGGCTTGTGTTCCATCTCTTCCAGGTTCAGGCGCATCTGGATGAGTTTTTTCCGGCTTACACTCCAAATGTTCGGGCCACGCAGTATCTGTATATTTTCGATTTTCATAAATGTGCTGTATTAGCGATGGGGCAATTTTGTTCTAAAACTATAAAACTTAACAATCTAATAAAATTTTTAGCATAAAAATGGTATTATTATTTGTAACACCCCGCCTTTATGCTCCTTTTTATTTTAATTTGTGGGACGTTAGTTGACTAAGTTGGATTAAGTTGACCCGATAGCTATCGGGTGGGTGAGTGGTTAAAAAAACCAACCTAATCAAATAATCCAACCTGATCAACGCTATCAACTAAATTTAAACAAATGACTGTCCCGAAAGGTAAATTGATAATAATTGGCGGAGCCGTTGATATGAACACTAATTTGAGTGCGCAGGAAGACATTATCAAACCTGATCATCTTAAATTTTTTGAAGAAGGGATACTAAAACGAATTATTACCGAATCTGCAAAAAAAACGGAATCAATTGTTGAGGTGATCACCACTGCATCGCAAATACCCGACCTGGTGGGGGTTGAATACATCGATGCTTTTGGCCAGCTGAATGTAACGCGCATAGGCGTGATGGACATCAGGAACCGCGAGGATGCCAAAAAAGAAGAAAACCTGGAACGTATCCGCAAGGCTGATGTAGCCATGTTTAGCGGTGGCGACCAGCTAAGGTTAAGTTCGATTTTTGGCGGCACCGAGTTTCTGCAGATCATGAAAAACCGTTATCAAAAAGAGCTTTTTGTTATTGCGGGTACTTCGGCCGGCGCTGCGGCGGCATCAACCAATATGATTTACCGGGGACAAAGCGGCAAAGCACTGATAAAGGGCGAAGTACAGATCACTGCGGGTTTAGGTTTTATTGATTCTGTTATTATTGATACCCACTTTGTGCAGCGCGGCCGCATAGGCAGGTTGTTGTATGCGGTAGCCAGTAACCCCGGTATGCTGGGAATAGGCCTTGGCGAAGACGCCGGCCTGCTGATAACCGAGGGAACGATGATGGAAGCCATAGGCAGCGGCTTAACCATATTGGTTAACGGCCGGAAGATGTCGGAAACCAATATTTACGATGTGGAAATGGGCTCGCCGGTATCCATAAAAAATATGCGCGTAAGCGTAATGTCGATATTTGATAAATATGACCTCACACAAAACCAATTAATTATTAAAAAAGCCGTTAAGGTAGATAAAAGCAACGTGATAAACGCGCAGGGAGGCTGAAAGCTGAAAGCTTAAACCGGAAAGCAGAACAGCAAAGAGCTTTAAGCTTTGGTCTTTCAGCTTTTTGCTAAAATTTTATCTAAGTATGAAACTGATCATTCATGGAGGGTTTTTTAGCGAATCGTTAACAAACCAGGAAATAAAAAAGGCCAAGCAGGCTGCATTGGCCGAAATTGCGAAGGCGGGCTATAAATACCTGCAAAGTCATACTGCGGTTGAAACAGCGGTTTATGCTGTGAGCCTGCTGGAAGATAATGAGCTGTTTAATGCGGGTACCGGGTCGCAAATACAAAGCGATGGCAAAATAAGGCTTAGCGCATCGCTGATGGATGGCAAAACCATGCGTTTTTCGGGGGTTATAAATGTGGAGGAGGTGAAAAACCCTATTTGCATTGCCGAAAAACTGCTGAATTATGAAGACCGGGTTTTAAGCGGCAAAGGCGCCAAAGATTTTGCCCGCGAAAATGGCTTTGATTATTATAATCCCGAAACCCCGCAACGCCGAAAAGAATACGACAAAAAGCTGAGCGATTCTATCCGCCTGGGCACCGTTGGCTGCGTGGCGCTTGATGTTTTTGGGAACATCGCCGCAGCAACCTCTACCGGCGGTAAAGGATTTGAGATACCCGGCCGGGTAAGCGACTCGGCCACCACCGCAGGGAATTATGCCAATGCTTTTGCAGGCGTATCCTGCACCGGCGTGGGCGAAGATATAGTTAGCGGCGCCCTTGCCAGTAACATAGTTACGCGTGTAACCGATGGTATGCCGCTGGCTGCAGCAACAGAAAAAACGATGGGCGAACTAAAACCTTTTGATGGTTTTGCAGGGATCGTCGGCCTTTCGGCAAGTGGGGAAATTTATCATGCGGATACGCATCCTTACATGGTCTGGGCATTGTGCGACGGTGAGGTGGAGGTGTTTACGTAATAATGCATAGCTTGAGTAGCCTGAACGCCATTAAAATCCTGTCATCCCGCAGTGAGGGAACTTCTGCAACCTGCAATTACGACGTTGCAGCGGCGCCATATATACCGACGAGATTGCTTCTTCGCTCCGCTCATCGCAATGACAACATATTATTAATCCCAAACGAAGTGAGGGAACTCGTACGGCCTACAAAGCGGCTATACCGGGTGTATAAGCTTTCTCCTCGTTCCTCGTCGAAATGACATGGGCTGAATATTTATTGATTATACACCCTACCCATATATTTTCCTTCCCAACAAATGTGAGCAAAGCTGCACGGCACTTGCAAACGCATCCTCGTGAAAGCCATATTTAAAATAACTTCCGCAAAAATAGATAGGACCGGTTTCGTTCAGTTTATGTAGCTCGGCCTGGGCGTTTATGGCGGCCACATCAAATAGCGGGTGCTCGTAATCCAGTTCTTTTATGATCGTTCTCTCATCCAGCCCCTCGTGCGGGTTAATAGAAACAAAATAGTCCTTCTTATCCGATACCTGCTGCAGGCTGTTCATCCAGTAAATAGTTGTTGGCGTTAGCTTGCCATCCTGCATTTGTATGCGATAGTTCCAGCTGCTCCAGGCCAGCTTGGTTTTGGGCATAATACTTTTATCCGTGTGTAAAACGGCTTTATTGTACTGGTATTTAAATGTCGACAAAAGCCTTTGCTCTTCGGGTGTTGGCGTATCCAGCATAGCCAGGGCCTGGTCGCCATGCGCGGCGATGATCACCCGGTCGAAAGTTTCTTGTGAACCATCTGACGCATAAACGGTTACTTTGCCGTTTTCGCGGGTTACTTTTATCGCCTTGCGGTTTACGCTGATGCGGTCTTTAAACGGTTCTATCAATAGTTTGCGATAAGCCTGGCTGCCTTTCTCCAGCGTGTAACACTGGTGCTGGGTATCGAGCCCTAAAAAACCATGGTTCAGAAAAAAACGGATAAGTGTTACCGCCGGGAAATCGAGCATCTGCTCCATAGGGGTCGACCAAACCGCCGAACTCATGGGTACAAGATATTTCCATAGCATATCCTCGCCGAAGCCAAATTTCTTCACATACTGGCCTATGGAATAATTGGCGTATTTGGGGTTATCCAGTATTTTAACACTTTCTTTATTAAACCGGCCTACCTGGCTTAACATCTTAATATATTTCAGGTTGAAGATATTTTTCCGCTGGGCAAACAGGTGGTTTACGCTCGATCCGCTGTACTCCAACCCGCTGGGCACATGCTGCACACTGAAGGACATATCTGTTTTTTTAACCGGCGCCTTTATCTCATCAAAAAGCTTGCACAGGTTTGGATAGGTTTTAAAGTTAAAAACCATAAAGCCGGTATCAACATACACCGGTGTACCATCCTCATCAACTGTTACTGTATTGGTATGGCCACCCACATAGTCGTTCTGCTCGTAAATCGTTAGGTCGCTGTTCGGGTGTAAAAAATGAGCGCAACCCATCCCTGCTATGCCTGTGCCGATGATGGCTGTTTTACCCCCTAGCCCCCTGAAGGGGGAACTTGTATTCGGTTTATTCATTTCATCTTTTAGTATCTCATCAGTCACAATTCCTCCCCCTTTAGGGGGTCGGGGCGGAGCACACCGTATTTAAAAATGTTTCTACCGCGTAAGTTGACAGTTGGCCGCCGGGTCCGTTCAAATTAAAATCGAACCCGTGGGTAGCCCATGGCAGCTGCAGAAAGTAATATTTAACACCTGCGGGCTGTAATTTTTTAATCAGGCGAACATCGTGCAGGGGCGAAACCAGTACATCGTTCATCCCGTGGATCATTAACGTGGGTATCGAAGTTTTGTTGACAAATTCAACCGGCGAACAATTAAAATACTTTTGAGGCACCTGTGCATACGTGCCGCCGATATAGTCGCCCATTACTTTGCGCGAGTCCATGATCCACCGGCTCGAGGCGATGGAGTAACCCCAAACCATATCCGAAGGGCCGTAAAAATCAATTACACCTTTTAGGGCAGGTTCGTGAATAGTATAGGCCGCCAGTAAGGCGATCTGTGCACCGGCCGACCTCCCCAGCAAAACCAATTTATTGGTATCAACATGTAATTCTTCTGCATGCTGGCGCAGGTATGTAATTGCGGCCTGTATGTCTTCAACCGGGGCGGGGGTTTGCCATTTTGGGGCCATCCGGTAGTTGATGGAGGTTACGTTGTAGCCTTTTCTTGCCAGGTGATTGTTCAGGTCAGGCAGCTGCTGGCTGTCGCCGCCGGCCCACGAGCCGCCATGTACTACAATAACGCAGGGGCGTGGCAGTGTAATGTCAACGCCACCCGTTTGCGCAGGGTAAAAGTCCATAGTTAGCGAAGTATCCTTATACTTAACATAGGTTATGGTATGGTATTTAACGGTATCCTCTCCTTTAAATAAATTCCAGAAGCTGAACGGTGGCCTGCTATCGGTCGGGAATATTACCTTATCGTTACTATTCGGCAAGCCTGTAAAAGCTTCTGCCATATCGTGCTTAACATCCTTAGCAACCCAATATGCCCTAACGATGGGCGAGAGGTAAATGGCCATGGTAATAAGCCCTATAATGGTACCGGCCATTTGGTATTTGTGCGCCCAATACCCGGTTGCCAGTAAAATAAGCGTTATGCCGGCAAATATTAACGGGAACTCGGTTACCCCGATGGCAAGGAGCCATAAATGATATTCGGGGGCTTTAAAAATGCTTAAAAGTGATATGAGAAAAAATAGCAGGATAAGATAAAAACGGACCATGTTTGAACGATGTGATTTAAATGTTGGTTTGGAAATGGGAGACGCAAAGCATTGCGTCTCTACAAAATATTACCCGAACCTGTTTTATGAAACAAATAATGACTGACGATCCATTCGTTGCCATTATTATAATTCCATAATTCGGCGCAGGCCATATAAAATATACGCCAGTAAACCCACCACTTTAACGCCTGCTCCTTCCCGTAAGTTTCCACAAATAAAGGCATGATCTCCGCTTTATGGGCATCCTGGTTTTTTAGCCATGCTTCGGCTGTTTTGCCGTAATGCGTGCCGTTAATATGCCAGTGTTTTTCAACCACCAGGTCGTCGTTAAAGTAAAACATTAAGTCGTCGCTGGGCATAATGCCACCGGTGAAAAAGTATTTACTCATCCAGTCGCTATCGTCAACCACCTCAAACAGGTAAGCATATTCCTTGTGGGTAAAAATGTGGATGAATAATTTACCATCAGGCTTTAAAAACGAGGCTGCTTTTTTCAGCAGCAACGTATAGTTCCGCATGTGTTCAAACATTTCCACGGATACCACCCGGTCAAACTGCTCGTCAATGGTAAAAGTATTCATATCGGCAGTGATCACCGTAAGGTTTTTGATGCCTCTTTTCTCTGCCTGCTCATCAATATGCAGCTTTTGCGTGCGGGAGTTGGAGACCACTTTAAAAGTGCCGCCAGGGAATTTTTCCGCCATATACAGGGATAATGAACCCCATCCGCAGCCCAATTCCAATACACTTTGTCCATCGGCCAGCTCCGCGCGTTCGCAGGTAAGGGCCAGCATATTGTCTTCGGCAGTGTCGAGGTCGGTAACGCCTTCTTTAAAATAGCAGCTTGAATATTTCAGGTTTTTGCCGAGGCAATACCGGTAAAATTGAGTAGGCACTTCATAATGCTGCTGGTTAGCATCGGCAGTGTTAACGGCTATGGGCGAGGCCTTCAGCTTACCGATCAGCGCCATCAAATGCGCCTGCTGTGCTTCCACATTGCCTTTGTTTTCATCGGCGAGCCTTTGTTTTAATAATTTCCGGATGCCCTGCCGCAATAACAGGTCTGGGACTTTGTTTTTTTCAATCAGTTTGTCGTACCACATTGTGAGCAGGCTGGCCTTCGCCAATTCGTTTTGTTAAATGTATTATTATGTTTTGAGAAGTTTACGTTTTTTGGATATGAACGGATTGCAAAATTGAAAATTTTAGAGCTGCAGGCTATATTTTGATGGTTTTTGGGAGGCTTTGGCGGCGTAATGGGATATCTTTTCTTCGATATACAAATTCCTCGTGTTAATGGTTTAATTTTTTACCACTAGGGCCACGAAGAATTCACTAACACGAAGAAAGAATATTATTGTGACAGCTTCTGAAAAAACTAACTTTTCTCGCTTATTCTCACGTGCCCATTTTTCTTGACATACATTAAGTGTTGCAACATCTTTTTTACTTTATCTTTGTATAGAAAGGATATAAAAATGGAAAAGCAAATAGAAAAAATATATAGCCGCCCTGTAAAGCCAGGTATGGTTGGCGACGGCTTCAGGGTTTTTAATTATTTCCCTAACGGCGGCATCAGCCAGCAAAGGGTTAGCCCTTTTTTGATGATGGATTTTAATGCCGAATACGATTTTGGCCCTTCGGATCATTTGCGCGGTGTTGATGTACACCCCCATAAAGGGTTTGAAACCGTTACCATCGCCTACAAAGGTAGCGTAGCCCATCACGACAGCACCGGCAACAGCGGCGTAATTAACCCGGGTGATGTGCAATGGATGACTGCCGGGGCCGGCATTTTGCACAAAGAATACCATGAGCAGGAATTCTCCAAAAAAGGAGGCCCGTTTGAAATGATACAACTATGGGTAAACCTGCCTGCCAAAGATAAACTGACCACCCCGAAATACCAGGCGATAACCGCCGACCAAATGGGCAAAGTTGTACTGGACGATAATGGCGGTTTGGTAAATGTAATTGCAGGGCAGTTTAACCAGCATAAAGGCCCGGCCACTACTTTTACGCCTGTGAATATGTTCGACATCCGTTTAAACAACGGGAAAAAAATAAGCACGACGACTCCGGCAAATCATAATACCATTTTGCTGGTGGTGAACGGCGCAATATTGGTTAACGGGGAGGAAGCGCGCCAGCACGACCTGGTGCTGTTTAAAAATAACGGCGAAGAAATAAACATTACCGCTGCCGAAGACACCGTTTTATTACTGTTAAGCGGCGAGCCTATTAATGAGCCCATTGCCCAGTATGGCCCCTTTGTAATGAATACACGGAGCGAACTGCAGGAAGCTTTCGAAGAGTTTCAATCAGGCATATTGAGGTGTTTCGCGGCTCCGGATGGTTTTCTGTTGGAAAAAGGATGATCGAAACAAATGAGAGTTTCTTTTGTAAATAATATGTTGTACATTTATATAATATCTGGAAATAATAAAATTCAAAAAAAATGAAAAAAATTCTGTTAGTATGCTGTTTATTAATTGGATCAATAGCAGCGGGCCTACATCTTTCAGCA